>JAAIGF010026951.1_pt1 | contig 37134 bp, 29 predicted proteins | sample 6487441 | NCBI WGS metagenome assembly JAAIGF01 (sample SAMN13974129, study PRJNA590717) | phyllosphere metagenome | biome: pepper field; feature: multiple bacterial spot infested pepper fields; material: pepper leaves; isolation source: leaves from pepper fields | host: Capsicum annuum ...
GTCCGCGCGGCCCGGGCATGGAGCGCAAGGATCTGCTGCTGGAAAACGCCAAGATCTTCACCGCCCAGGGCGCAGCGCTGAACAAGGTCGCCAAGCGTGACGTGAAGGTGTTGGTGGTGGGCAACCCGGCCAACACCAATGCCTACATCGCGATGAAGTCGGCGCCGGACCTGAACCCGCGCAACTTCACCGCCATGCTGCGTCTGGACCACAACCGCGCCCTGAGCCAGCTGGCGACCAAGCTGGGCAAGCCGGTCGGCGGCATGGAAAAGCTGGTGGTGTGGGGCAACCACAGCCCGACCATGTACCCGGACTACCGGTTCGCTACCGCCGATGGTGGTTCCATCGCCGAGGCGATCAACGACCAGGAATGGAACGCCAACGCCTTCATTCCGACCGTGGGCAAGCGCGGCGCGGCGATCATCGAAGCCCGTGGCTCGTCTTCGGCCGCATCGGCTGCCAACGCCGCCATCGACCACATCCGTGACTGGGTGCTGGGCAGCAACGGCAAGTGGGTGACCATGGGCGTTCCGTCCGACGGTTCCTACGGCATTCCGGAAGGCGTGATCTTCGGCTTCGCGGTGACCACCGAGAACGGCGAATACACGCTGGTGAAGGATCTGCCGGTGGATGACTTCAGCCAGAAGTACATCGACAAGACCCTGGCCGAGCTGGAAGAAGAGCGCGCCGGCGTCGCCCACCTGCTGGGCTGAGTGGGTGGCTGCCTCCGGGCGGCACGCAGTTGCGACACGGACGGGGAAGCTTCGGCTTCCCCGTCTGCGTAGGGGGAGCGGAATGTCAGAGCTGATCGACCTGCATTACATCGACGCGCACCTTCTGGTGGCCGAGAAGCCTGCCGGCCTGCTCTCGGTGCCGGGACGCGGCGAAGCCAACCAGGACTGCGTCATCGCACGCCTGCAGCAGGTGCATGCCGAGGCGCTGACCGTCCACCGGCTGGACCAGGTGACCTCTGGTCTGTTGCTGTATGCGCTTGGCAAGCCGATGCAGGCGGCGTTGTCGGCGTTGTTTGCCCAGCGCCAGGTGGGCAAGCGGTATCACGCGATACTGCAGGGCGAAGTGGGGGACGACGTGGGCGAGGTGGATCTCCCGCTGATGGTGGACTGGCCGAACCGGCCACGACAGAAGGTGGATCACGCGCAGGGCAAGCCAGCGTTGACGCGGTGGCAGGTGCTGGCCCGCGACCTGGACACAGGGCGCACGCGGGTGGCGCTGGAGCCGGTGACCGGGCGCAGTCACCAGTTGCGCCTGCACATGGCCAGTCTGGGTCACCCGATCGTAGGTGACGTCCTCTATGGTGCCGAGCCGGCCTCGCGCGTGCATCTGCATGCCAGCGAACTGCGCTTCGCCCATCCGGTGACCGGTCAGTCCCTGGCCTTCCACTCCGCCCCCCCGTTCTAGGGGAGGGGGGGGGCTGGCCGGGTTGCACCCGGCACCCGCAGAAGCAACAGCAAGGGCAACAGCAACAGCAACAGCAACAGCAACAGCAACAGCAACAGCAACGGCCCGGGTTCTGCGGGTTGGCGGGGCGGTGTGGGTTTGCGGGGCCGCCGTGAATCCATCCATGGAGGCTAGGTCGCCGCATCCATGCGGCTCACACCCCGCAAACCCACACCGCCCCGCCTTCGACAGTTCTGCGGCCGCTGACAGGCTGCGCCATGTCGAGGTGACTGCGAGTTGTCGTCTGCTGCAGCTTTGAAACCTGTATTTCTGAGGCTTTCTTTTCTTCAGTTTATTTTTCAGATGATCTGAAAGTTCAGATGTACTGACATCAAGCATTGCTTGAGCAGAGAGAAAAGACGTAGAGACATGGAGCTGTTCTGGCAGCTTGCGGGGAGTTGTCGAAGGTGGGGCGGGGTCGTTGGCGGGGGTGTGAGCCGCATGGGCCGGAGGCATGCCTCCGGCGGGTTGGGCAGGAGCCCAACCCGGGTCTTGCCGTGTGCGCAGGACAGCGCACACGAGCAAGCGGCGACCTAGCCTACATGGACGTACTTGCGGCGGCCCCCGCCAACGACCCCGCCCCGCCAACCCGCAGAACCCGGCAGTTGCTGTTGCTTTGGCTTTGGCTTCGGCTTCGGCGGGTGCCGGGCGGCAGCCCGGCTACCACCCCCCCTACCAAGGTAGGGCGGTCCGGTGGCCGCCACCGCACTATGCTCGAAGCATGACTTTGTCTGGGAGGGCTGCGTCATGAACTACGAGGAAACCTACCGCCGTTCGATCGACGAACCGGAGGCGTTCTGGGGCGAGGAAGCCAAACGGATCTACTGGCACGAACCACCGCAGCAGATCCTGGACTACAGCAACCCGCCATTCCGGCGCTGGTTCGTCGGCGGCAGGACCAACCTCTGCTACAACGCCGTGGACCGCCACCTGTCCGAACGCGGTGATCAGCTCGCCCTGGTCACGGTGTCCACCGAGACCAACGTCACCCGCGAAATCACCTACCGCCAGCTGTATCGCGAGGTCAATGACTTCGCTGCCGTGCTGCAGCGGCTCGGCGTCGGCCATGGCGACCGCGTGGTGGTCTACATGCCCAACATGGCCGAGGCCGTGTTCGCCATGCTGGCCTGCGCGCGCATCGGCGCGGTGCACTCGGTGGTGTTTGGCGGCTTTGCCGCCCACAACCTCGCGCTGCGCATCGACGATGCCAGACCCAAGCTGCTGATCGCGGCCGATGCCGGCATGCGCGGCGGCAAGCTCATCCCCTACAAGCCGATGGTCGATGCGGCCTGCGATGAGGCCAGTAGTCCGCCGCCGCACGTGCTCATCGTCTCGCGTGGGCTGGACCCGGCGCAGCCGCGCGTGGCCGGGCGCGATGTGGACTACGCGCAGCTGCGCGAGGAAGTCGGCCAGACCGATGTGCCGGTGCAGTGGCTGGAGTCCAGCGAGCCCAGCTACCTGCTCTATACCTCCGGTACCACCGGCAAGCCCAAGGGGGTGCAGCGTGATGTCGGCGGCTATGCCGTGGCGATGGCGCAGTCCATGGAAACGGTCTTCGACTGCAGGCCCGGCCAGGTCATGTTCTCGACCTCTGACGTGGGTTGGGCCGTGGGGCATTCGTACAATGTCTATGGCCCGCTGATCGGCGGGTGCACCTCGCTGCTGTACGAAGGGCTGCCGACCAACCCGGACCCGGGCATCTGGTGGGCGCTGTGCGAGCAGTACAACGTGCGTACGCTGTTTTCTTCGCCCACCGCGATCCGTGTGCTGAAGAAGCACGATGTCGATTTCATCCGCCGCCACGACCTGCGTGCACTGAAGTACATCTTCCTGGCCGGTGAGCCGTTGGATGAGCCCACCGCGTACTGGGCCAGCGAAGCCCTGGGCAAACCGATCATCGACAACTACTGGCAGACCGAAACCGGCTGGCCGGCACTGACCCTGCTGCCGGGGCTGGAGATGAAGCCGGTACGTTTCGGCTCGCCGGGCTTCCCCAATCTCGGCTACCGGATGAAGGTCATTGATGAAGCCACCGGCGAGGAAGTGGGACCGGGCCAGAAGGGCGTGCTGGTGATGAGCCCACCGTTGCCGCCGGGCTGCATGAGCACGGTCTGGAATGACGATGACCGTTTCCTGCAGAGCTATTTCAGCCATTTCAAGGAGCTGCTGTACAGCTCCCTGGACTGGGCGATCCGGGATGAGGACGGCTACACCTTCATCCTTGGCCGTACCGACGATGTGATCAATGTGGCCGGCCATCGTCTGGGCACGCGGGAGATCGAAGAGGCCATTTCCAGCCACCCGCAGGTGGCCGAAGCGGCCGTCATCGGCGTCAAGGACGAGCTGAAGGGCCAGGTGCCGTTGGTGTTTGTCACCCTCAAACAGGGTCTCAACGGTGAAGACCCGGCCCCGGTGGTCAGCCAGATGATGGCCAAGGTCACCGAGTCACTTGGGGCGGTTGCGCGACCGGCCCACATCCATGTGGTAAACGCCCTGCCGAAGACGCGCTCGGGCAAGCTGCTGCGGCGCTCGCTGCAGGCGCTGGCCGAGCAGCGCGATCCGGGGGACCTGTCTACGTTGGACGATCCGGGCGCCCTGGACGAGATCCGCCGCGCGCTGGGGCGGTGAGGGAGGCGGGGCCGGGCCGCGGCCCGGCCGCTTCCCGGCGGTCGCCATCGCGCTCGCCTTTCAATTACGGGTGTTTGATCGAAGCCGCCCTGCTGTAAGCGACAGGGCGGCAGTGCTGGGCTACAGTGATGCGCCGTAATCGTGAAGGGCTGGCAGGTGCAGGACGATCATCGCGCGGCGCCCCCAGAGAGCGCACAGAGTGACGGCACGCCCGGATGGGATGCGATCAACCAGGCCATGACCGCGCTGTATCCCGGGCAGGAACCGAGGCACTTCGGCACGCTGCGACCGTTGACGCTGGGGGGCGACGATCCGCTCGACGGCATCAGTGTCTACTGGACCGAGACGCCGCGACCGCACTGGCACTTTGTCACCTTTGGCTTTTCAGAGCTGTACGACAAGCAGAGTGATGATCCCGATCACAGCGGGTTCGGCTTCGAGCTGACCTTCCGCCTGGCGGCGCCGCTCGGTGCGTCGGCAGACAGCCCCCCTCCGATGTGGCCGCTGAATCTGCTGCAGAATCTGGCGCGCTATGTGTTCGAGTCTGGCAACGTGTTCGAACAGGGCCATTACCTGAACGCCAATGGGCCGATCGCGCTGGAGCACGACACGCGGCTGCGCCATCTGGCGTTCATGCGCGACCCGCAGCTGGCACCCCGACAGACCCCCCATGGTCGCTTGGAACTGCTCCAGGCGATCGGGCTGGCTGACGGCGAAATGGACGCGATCCTGACGTGGTCGGCCGAGGCGGTGCTGCACGCCCTCGCGCCGGCGATGCCCCTGTGGATCACCGATCTGGACCGTGGCGACCTGATGGATGACCCCGCGCTGGCGGGGCAGATCCAGCACGGCAGCCAGCGCGAGGGGTCCAGCACCGCCGCCCTGTTCGTCGACGACCTCGACTGGCAGGTGACCGGGCAGGGGCCTGCACGGCTGGTGATCGGTGCCGGACAGGTGGCCCGGCTGCAACGGCTGCTGCCAGCGCGGCTGCCCTACGGCAGGTCACTGGAACTGGCCGGCTGCCAACGCAGCTGGGTGTTCGAGCCGGGCAGGGTGGACCGGGTCCAGTGTGACGGCGCGACAGCGGTCTGCACCCTGGTCACCGCCAGCCTGGCGCAGCTGCTGCAGCAGTTGAGGCCGCAGCGCGGCACGTATCCACTAGGCGACGGCGATGCGCTGGTGATCGAGGTGCGGCCGACCACGCTGCGCGATACACGCGGTGAGCCCGCGGCCATCGTGGGCTGAGGCCGTCGGGGCGACCTTTGCGTCCGGCAGGTGACGCAGGCAACGGCAGGAGCCCCTTGCTGACGGCGCTTGCGCTGGCCCGAAGGGCGCGGGTCAGGATGGCCGGCGCGCCGTGGGTCGTCAGCATCCAGCGTTGTCGGTTGCCGGGCAGAGCCCGGCACTACGCGGTAGGTGACGACCGTTGGTCGTCACGCGCTTGACTGCGAGCGACGACCTGGCGGCCAGGGTCAGACCAGCCCTTCGGCCTTGAGCGCGGCCTGTACGCCGGCGTCGGCGTCCATCCGCTTCCGGTACGCGGCGAGATTCTCCAGGCCGGACAGGTCGACCTTCATGCCTTCGGCCCAGCGCAGGGTGATGTAGAAATAAGGATCGGCCACGCTGCGGAACCCGGCCAGCCACGGGCGGTCGGCCAGCTGGGCATCGGCGCGCTCGAAGAGCCCACGCAGGCGCTTGTGCGCGGCTTCTGCCAAGGCGCTCTTCTGGCCTTCATCGGCGATGAATTTGCCCGGTGCGAACAGCGGCGAGAACGCCGGATGCAGGTCGGAGTTGACGAAGGCCAGCCAGCGGGCGGCCTCGGCACGCTGGCGCGGGCTGCCATCGCCGGTCAGGCCGGCCTGCGGGAACGTATCGGCGATATAGCCCATGATGGCCGCGTTCTGGGTCAGCACGAAGTCGCCGTCGACCAGTGCCGGGACCGAGCCGGCCGGATTGATCTTCAGAAACGCCGGCCCCTTCAGCGTGTCCTTGTCCAGCAGTTCGACCTCGAACGGCTGGCCGGTCCACTGCAGGGCGATGTGGTCGGCGGTGGAACAGGCACCGGGCTTGCTGTACAGCTTCATGGAGACTCCGTCTGGGTCGGTCGCGGAAAGCGGACACTATCCCAGAGCGGAGCGCTGCCCGGCAATCGCGCCGGGGCGACAGACTGTTACGACGCGCGCGGCTTCAGGCTCTGCACCCGGTAGAAGGTGTGGTCACCGATGGTCCCGACCTTGTAGGCGTTGCGCCAGCTGGGGCTGGCGATGGACAGCGCGGCAAAATGGCTGGCGCCGGGCACGATCTCGCGACGCTCGCCGGCTGGCAGCGCCCAGTTGCGCTCGGCGTCGAAGGCCACGGTCATGGCCTCGCTCCAGGCCTTGTCGTTGGCCAGGCGGGTACCCGGTGAGACGATGGTGGGCGCGAACTGCTTGCGGGCGGTCACCACCTGGCACATCGAGTCTCCCCACAGCCCGCTGTCACGGCGGCGCAGGGCGACCTCCGCCACGGCCTGCTGACCGCGCACGGTCTGGTCGCGGGCTTCCAGGTAAACGGTCGTGCTCAGGCACAACGAATCGGCGGCCGGCTGCGGCAACAACTGCGACAGCCAGAGAATCCAGGCCAGTTTCATATAACTCCTTGCTCCGTATGGGACGCACCGGGCGGTTCTGCCTGCCGCAGGGGCAGGAAGACGCTGGGTGCGACTTGGCGTCATGGGGAGGCGATCATCGGGACCGCCCCGCGGGCGGCCCGGAAGAGATCGGGGGAAGGGCCGCGCCTGCTCACCGGAAACTGGCTGGTGAGCGGAAAGTGGGCGCAAGGTAAGGGGGCTTTTCCAAACCTGTCCTGAACCGGTCCGGTTGACATTCAGTTTCAGCAAGGGGGCAGCGTCACACTTCTTGCCCCCCATTCAGGATTCTCTAAAGAGCCGCAGCGACTCTGCTGCCTTGATCTATCGCTCTTTTTGCATCGAGTTCGGCGGCGACGTCAGCACCGCCAATGACCCGCGCTGACAGCCCCGCCTGTTCAAGTTTTTCCAGCAGCGTCCTATTGGAATCCTGACCAGCACAGATCACCACGTGGTCCACCGGCAGCACCTGCGCCGCGCCTTCGACGCTGACGTGCAGGCCCTGGTCGTCCACGCCGAGATACTGCACGCCACCCAGCATCTTCACGCCCTTGGCCTTCAGCGTCGCCCGGTGGATCCAGCCGGTGGTCTTGCCCAGCCGCGCGCCCGGCTTGCCCGGCGAGCGCTGCAGCAGCCAGAGCTGGCGCGGCGAGGGGGTGACGTGCGGTGCGGTCAAGGAGCCTCGCGTCTCAAAAGCCGGGTCCACGCCCCATTCGGCCATCCAGGTCGCTGCATCCAGTGCGGGCGATGGCCCGGCATGGCTGAGGAACTCGCCGACATCGAAGCCGATGCCGCCAGCGCCGATGATGGCTGCCCGTTGGCCCACCACGACCTGGCCCTGCAGCACGTCCAGGTAGCTGACCACCTTGGGATGGTCGGCGCCGGGGAAGGCCACCCGGCGCGGGGTGATGCCGGTGGCCAGGATGATCTCGTCGAAACCGCGCAGCTGCTCGACGTCGGCACGCACCCCCAGCCGCACCTCCACACCGGTGTCCTGCAGACGCTGGCCGAAGTAGCGCAGGGTCTCGTTGAACTCTTCCTTGCCGGGAATCAGCCGTGCCACGTTGAACTGACCGCCGATCTGCGCGCTGGCCTCGAACAGCGTCACCGCGTGGCCGCGCTCGGCCGCAACCGTGGCGCAGGCCAGGCCGGCCGGGCCGGCGCCGACCACCGCGATGCGCCGGGGCGCGGCGGTCGGCCGGTACACCAGTTCGGTCTCATGCACCGCGCGCGGATTGACCAGGCAGCTGGCCAGCTTGTTCTCGAACACGTGGTCCAGACAGGCCTGGTTGCAGGCAATGCAGGTGTTGATGGTGTGTGCCCGGCCACGGCGCGCCTTGTCGGCCCACTGCGGGTCGGCCAGCAGGGGACGCGCCAGCGAGACCATGTCGGCGCTGCCTTCGGCCAGGATCCGCTCGGCGACCTCGGGCATGTTGATGCGGTTGGTGGCCACCAGTGGCACGCCGACGTGCGGCTTGAGTTTGGCGGTAACCGCGGCGAACGCGGCGCGTGGCACCGAGGTGGCGATGGTCGGAATGCGCGCTTCGTGCCAGCCGATGCCGGAGTTGATGATCGTGGCGCCGGCAGCCTCGATGGCGCGGGCCTGGGCGACGATCTCCTCCCAGTTGCTGCCGTCCTCGACCAGGTCGATCAGCGAGAGCCGGTAGATGATGATGAAGTCGGGTCCGCATGCCTGGCGGATGCGGCGCACGATCTCCACCGCGAACTGCATGCGGGAGGCCGCATCGCCGCCCCAGCGGTCGGTGCGGGCGTTGCTGCGTGGGGCGATGAACTCGTTGATCAGATAGCCTTCCGAGCCCATCACTTCGACGCCGTCGTAGCCGGCCTCGCGGGCCAGCCGCGCGCTGCGCGCGTAGTCGTCGATGTGCCGTTCCACCCCGCGCGCGGACAGGGCGCGCGGCGTGAACGGATTGATCGGCGCCTTCAACTTCGACGGAGCCACCGACAACGGATGGTAGGCATAACGCCCAGCGTGCAGCAGCTGCAGGCATATTTTTGCGCCGTACTGATGCGCAGCGGCGGTGAGCTGGCGATGCGGGCGCACCTCCCAGGGCCAGGAGAGTTTGCCGCCGAACGGCTTCAGCCAGCCGACCACGTTCGGTGCGAAGCCGCCGGTGACGATGAGGCCCACGCCGCCCTGGGCGCGTTCTGCGAAATAGGCGGCCAGGCGTGGGAAGTCCCGCGCGCGATCTTCCAGACCGGTATGCATCGACCCCATCAGCACGCGGTTGCGCAGCTGGGTGAAGCCCAGGTCCAGTGGGGTGAACAGATGGGGGTAGGGACTGGCGGCAGCTGGCGACATGTCAATACGCTTGCGTACGGAGATCGCCAGAGTGCCGCGAAACGCGCCAGCGGGCAAGGCCCCGCCCGCGTTATTCGGGCGGCTTCAGGGCGCGCGCGGCGCTGTCTGCGGTCGACCGATCCCGAACCAGCCAAGGGTCAGTCCGCACAGCGGGCCGATGAAGATGGCAAAGGCCACTGTGCCCAGACCGACATTGCCGCCCAGCAGCCAGCCCAGCAGCAGTGCGCTGCCCTCGATGAGGCTGCGCACCTGCCAGATCGGCCAGCCGGTGCGTGCATGCAGGCCGGTCATCAGGCCGTCGCGCGGACCCGGACCCAGCCGGGCGCCGATGTACAGACCGGTTGCCACCGCCAACAACAGCATGCCCCCGGTGAAGGTGGCAATGCGCAGCGCCAGACCTTCAGGTGCGGGCAGCAGCGTGAGGCCCAGCTGCGCCGATGGTCCGATCAGCAGCACGTTGAGCACGGTACCCACGCCCGGCTTCTGTCGCAGGGGCCACCACAGCACCAGCACGACCGCACCTACCACATTGGTAGCCAGGCCGAACGACAGTGGAGAGCTGCTGGCGATGCCCTGTGAGAGGACATCCCAGGGCGCGACACCGATCTGCGCGCGCACCATCAGTGAGATACCGATGCCGTACAGGAAAAGCCCTACCAATAGTTGTGACAGACGGGCGGGCAGGGCAGCGGAAACAGAGCGCAGGGACACGGCGGACGGCGACAGGCGGACGATGCGCGCACGTTACCGCAACCGCAGCGGAGGCGCAGCGCGCGGGGGCGGCGCACGGATGCACGGCGCGATGCAGGGAGATTGCAGGCGACTCCTGTCGCGAATGCCTTGGGATTCGTTCAGAAAACAGACCGTGATAGGCCGCGTATAAAGTTCCTCACGCTGCCACCTACGGCATGAATCGCTTTATCCGGCGCGGTTCCAGCGCCTGTGCCGGCACTCCGCAAGCGCCTCGAAAGCCTTGTAGCACAGGGGAGTTGCGGTTTTTCATCATCCTGTATAGGGTGCAACGGCGAGAGGCGGCAGGGGGCTTGGTCCCGATTTCACATGTTACGGGACTGTTAACATGGCCTTCACCGCTCTGAGCATAATGTCGCCACGGTGGCGTGCTGAATCGGCTGTCGGAGCGTTCTGACGATTGTAGTGCTGGGCCATGCCTCTACCGGTTTCATACCCCCGAAATAGGAGTTGTACTCAATGAACAAGAAGATCCTTACTGCCGCACTGCTGGGCGGTCTGGCTTTCGCCCAGGCTGCTTCGGCACAGGAGTTCGACGACCGCTGGTACCTGACCGGTTCGGCTGGCTTCAACTTCCAGGACAACGATCGCACCACCAACGATGCTCCGTTCGTCACGCTGGGCCTGGGCAAGTTCATCAGCCCGAACTGGTCGCTGGACGGTGAGCTGAACTATCAGAACCCGAACTTCGACGGCAATCAGGATCTGAACTGGTCGCAGTACGGCGCTTCGCTGGATATGCGTCGCCACTTCATCCAGGACGGCCGCGGCTGGAACCCGTACCTGCTGTTCGGCCTGGGCTACCAGCGTTCGGAAGAGGAAGTGCCGGCTCTGGACCTGAATGGTCCGACCAAGCGCAAGGACGGCAACTTCGCCGCCAAGGTCGGCGTCGGCCTGCAGACCACCTTCGAAAAGCGCGTCGCTGTCCGCGCCGAAGTGGCCTACCGCGGTGACTTCGACGATCAGAGCAACGCTGCTCCGAACGAAAGCTGGTTCGGCGACGTGCTGGCTTCGGTCGGCGTCGTGATTCCGCTGGGCCCGGCCCCGGTGGCTGCTGCTCCGGCTCCGGCTCCGGTCGCCCCGAGCTGCGCCGACCTGGACGACGACGGTGACGGCGTCAACAACTGTGACGACCGCTGCCCGGATTCGCAGCCGGGTCAGACCATCGGTCCGGACGGTTGCCCGGTGCCGGTCTCGATCGACCTGAAGGGCGTCAACTTCGACTTCGACAAGTCGACCCTGCGTCCGGACGCTGTTGCGATCCTGAGCGAAGCTTCGGAAATCCTGAAGCGTTACCCGGACCTGCGCGTCGAAGTGGCTGGCCACACCGACTCGAAGGGTTCGGACGCTTACAACCAGAAGCTGTCCGAGCGCCGCGCCACCGCCGTGTATGACTACCTGACCCAGAACGGCGTTGCCGCTTCGCGTCTGGTCGGTCCGATCGGCTACGGCGAGAGCCGTCCGATTGCCCCGAACACCAACCCGGATGGTTCGGACAACCCGGAAGGTCGCGCCAAGAACCGTCGTACCGAGCTGAACGTCCAGAACTGAGTTCTGACGCTTCACTGGTAAGACCAAGCAGGACCCGGCTTCGGCCGGGTCCTGTTTTTTTTTGCGCCGACCTTCCGGCCGCCGAAGGCGGGGTGGGGCCGCGCCCGTCGCAGGCGCGCAGCGGCTCGAATGCCCTCGCTCCGCATCCTGAAACAGCAAAAAAACCAACAAGTTGCCGTATTCATTGAATGTTGGATCTTGTAAGTCGTTGTGCCGCTGTTAAACTCCCGACGTCACCCTCCTACTGGATGTCTCTCATGCTGCGCATCGCATCGGCTGCCGTCATGGCGCTGGCCCTGGTTCCTGCCGCCCACGCGGCGGTTGACTGCTCGGTCCGGCCCAGTGCCGCACCGCTGCCGCTGCCTGCCACGGCCATTGCGCCGGTGGCTGACGAGCTGGCGATCCGCAACGTCCAGCTGGGCATGCCCGCTGGCGTGCTCAGTGGCAACAGCGACGCATCGCAGTCGCTTGACGGCGTGCTGCAGCGCCTGCGCATCGAGGGCTGCCAGAACGTGGCCAGCGCGATTCCCGCGCCGTCGGCCGTGCCGGCCAACGACGCCGGGGCCTACAAGCCGGCGACCCAGTACGACAACACGCCGTGGCGGTTTGACATGAGCCAGGGCGGCAAGCGCATGACCGCCGAAGAGTTCGACGCCTGGATGAAGGCGCGCGGTGTGCGCGTGGTCAAGGCGCGTCCAGCCGCGCCGGCGCCGGTCACCGAAGCGGCGGCGGAAACCCCGCCAGTCGACAAGAAGTAATGCGAGGGGGGCAGGACATGCGGGCCAGGCGCCCCCGTGCAGCCCCCGACCAGCGGCCCGGCCGTGCGCCGGGGCGCAGGCCTTCGCCTGCAACGTCGTCTACACCGCGACACGGCCTGGCGCGGGTCCTTTCCAAGGCGGGCGTGTGCTCGCGCACCGAGGCAGCGCGCTGGATCGAGGCCGGCCGTGTCACGGTGGACGGCCGCATCGTGCGCGATGCCGAGTTTCCCATCCAGGGCGGACTGCAACAGATTGCCGTGGACGGTCAGCCGCTGGGCACCGCGTCGCGCGTCTATCTGATGTTGAACAAGCCGCGCGGGCTGGTCACCACCGCACAGGACGAGCAGGGGCGCGATACCGTTTACCGCTGCTTCGATGGCGCAGGCCTGCCGTGGCTGGCGCCGGTAGGGCGGCTGGACAAGGCCAGCGAGGGCCTTCTTCTGTTCAGCAATGACCCGCAGTGGGCCTCGCGGCTGACTGATCCCACGACCGGACCGGACAAGACCTATCACGTCCAGGTCGACGGGCTGCCCGATGCCGTCACGCTGGCCGCGCTGTGCGCCGGCATCGACGATGACGGTGAGTTTCTTGCCGCGCGCCGGGTGGCGCTGCTGCGCTCAGGCCAGCGCAACGCATGGCTGGAAGTGGTGCTGGAAGAAGGCCGCAACCGCCATATCCGCCGCCTGCTGGCGGCCTTCGACCTGCAGGTGCTGCGGCTGGTCCGGGTTGCCATCGGCGGGTTGACGCTGGGTGAGCTCGGCAAGGGCCAGTGGCGCGTGCTGCAGGCCGAACAGTTGCGGCAGCTGGACGCTGCCCAGACCGTGGGCGGAGACCCGCAGCCGGCGCCGTGCGCCGGTTGATCGCCCGGGCGCGAGGGGGAGCGCCTGTCTTTGCACCCTGTTGTTCGAGGAGTTCCGCCATGTTCCGTCCCTTCCTGTTGTCTCCACTGCGTTGCACCGCCACCCTGCTGCCGGTGCTTGCCCTCGCCGCGTGCAGCACCAACAAGCAGGTGGCCGCACCGGTCGAACCGCCGCCGCCGGTGGTCGAGATCAAGCCGCAGGAGCGCGATGCGCTCGGCAGTTTCCGCTTCACCATGAGCGACGGCGACCAGAAGATGACCGCCGATCAGTTCGATGCCTGGATGAAGGCCAACGGCATCCGTGTGGCCAAGGGCAACGATGGCCCCCTTGAACCGGTGGTCGTTGCCAGCAAGGAAGAAGAGAAAAAGAAGAAGAAGTGACGCGTCGTCGCGCGCGTCGACGGAGGCCGGGCAGCGCCCGGCTCCGTGGCGCGCGGATCAGGCCTTGATCACGCCCAGCTCGTGGCCGATGCGGGTGAACGCATCGATGGCGCGGTCCAGATGTTCGCGCGTGTGTGCCGCGCTGATCTGCGTGCGGATGCGCGCCTGGCCTTTTGGCACCACCGGGAAGAAGAAGCCGATCGCGTAGATCCCTTCCTCCAGCAGGCGTTCGGCGAAGCGCTGCGCCAGCGGTGCGTCGTACAGCATCACCGGGCTGATCGGATGCACTCCGGGCTTCACGTCGAAGCCGGCAGCGGTCATCTTCTCGCGGAAGTAGCGCGTGTTGTCCACCAGCGTATCGCGCAGGTCGTCTGCGGCCGCCAGCATCTCGAAGGCCTTGATGCCCGCGGCCACCACGTGCGGCGGCAGCGAGTTGGAGAACAGGTAGGGGCGTGAACGCTGGCGCAGCAGCTCGATCACCTCGGTGCTGGCACAGGTGAAGCCGCCGAGGGCGCCGCCCATGGCTTTGCCCAGGGTGCCGGTGATGATGTCGATCCGGTCCAGCACGCCCTTGACCTCGGCCGAGCCGCGGCCGGTGGCGCCGAGGAAGCCGGTGGCATGGCATTCGTCGATATGCACCAGCGCGTTGTACTTCTTCGCCAGCGCGGTGATCTCGTCCAGCGGGGCAATGAACCCGTCCATCGAGAACACGCCGTCGGTGGTGATCAGCTTGGTGCGGCAGCCGGCGGCATCGGCCGCCTGCAGCTGCGCCTCCAGGTCGGCCATGTCACAGTTGGCGTAGCGGAAGCGCTTGGCCTTGCACAGACGCACGCCGTCGATGATCGAGGCATGGTTGAGCGCGTCGGAGATGATCGCGTCGTGCTCGCCCAGCAGCGGCTCGAACAGACCGCCGTTGGCGTCGAAGCAGGCCGCGTACAGGATGGTGTCCTGCTTGCCGAAGAACGCTGCGATCTGCTGCTCCAGCTGCTTGTGCAGGTCCTGGGTGCCGCAGATGAAGCGCACCGAGGCCATGCCGAAGCCATGGCTGTCCAGCGCGTCCTTGGCCGCCTGGATCAGATCGGGATGGTCGGCCAGGCCCAGATAGTTGTTGGCGCAGAAGTTGAGCACGGTGCGGCCGTCAGCCAGGGTGATCTCGGCAGACTGCGGGCTGGTGATGATGCGCTCGGACTTGAACAGGCCCTGGGCGCGGATCGCGTCCAGTTCCTGGGCATAGTGCTGGGTGAGCGGGGAGGGGCTGGCGTCGGTCATGGTCGGCGTCGGTGGTGCGGGGAAGCGGTTGATTCTACCCGCCATGCGCACGGGCTCGTTGCGCACTGCGGCGATGGGCCGGGTCGGCAGACCCTGCATTGTTGCGTCGCACTATCATTACTGTTAAAAAACCGTGAACCGGAGCGACCGTGCCGGCTGTTCGACCCTCCCCGACCCACCGCCCCGGAGATGCACCATGAAGCTCGCCCGTCGTTGTCTTGCCGCCACTGCTCTGTCCCTGGCTGCCTTCGCTGCCAGCGCGCAGGAAGCCGAATCGCCCTACAGCTGGAACGTCACTGCGGTGTCGGATTACGTGTTCCGTGGGGTCTCGCAGACCGATGAAGATCCCACGCTGCAGGCAGGTTTCACCTACACCTCGCCGGTGGGCCTGTACGCTGGTGTCTGGGGGTCGGGCGTGGATTTCGGGCCGGGTGATCCGAGCACGGAAGTGGACTTCCTGATCGGTTACGGCTTTGACGTGACCGATAACGTCAACTTCGACGTCCTGTTCAATCGCTATACCTACCCGGGTGCGAGCGAGCTGAACTACAACGAGCTGATCACGACGACCACCTTCGCCGAGCAGTACAAGCTCACCGTGGCTTACACCAACGACCTGTCCGGCTCGGATACAAAGAGCTGGTATTACGGGGTCGGCGGCGAATGGGGCCTGCCGAACGATTTCGTGCTGAGCGCGAACGTCGGTCGCTCCACGCTGGAGCGTGAGCAGGGTAAGGATTACACCGACTTCAATGTTGGTGTCAGCCGCCAGTTCGGCCTGTTCAACCTGGGCCTGGGCTTCCATGGCACCGATGGCAACGGCCGCGACAACAACGGCAGGCTGGCCGACAACCGCGTGGTGTTCACCGTAGGTGTCGGCCAGTAAGGTCAGGCGCTGCTCGTAGAGCCGGGCTCTGCCCGGCTGCTCTTCGGTCCGGCCGCGAAGGAAGCCGCGCTCCGCGCTCGCCGGGCAGAGCCCGGCGCTACGGGGCTGCGCTGCTCAGCTCAGTTCCAGCTGAGCACGACCTTGCCGGCCTTGCCTTCTTCCATCAGGTCGAAGCCCTTCTGGAATTCGTCGATCGGCAGCTGATGGGTCATCACCTTGCCGAGCGGGAAACCGGACAGCACCAGCTGGGTCATCTTGTACCAGGTCTCGTACATCTTCCGGCCGTAGATGCCCTGCACGGTCAGGCCCTTGAAGATGATCTTGTCCCAGTCGCAGCCGGCGCCCCTGGGCATGATGCCGAGCATGGCGATCTTGCCGCCGTGGTACATGCAGTCGAGCATGTCATTGAAGGCACGCGGGTTGCCGCTCATTTCCAGGCCCACGTCGAAGCCTTCCATGTGCAGTTCCTTCATCACGTCCTTCAACGAGGTGTTGGCCACGTTCACCACGCGGGTCGCGCCCATGTCTGCGGCCAGCTTCAGGCGGAAGTCGTTGACGTCGGTCACCACCACGTTGCGCGCACCGATGTGCTTGCAGATGCCCGCGGCAATGATGCCGATCGGGCCGGCGCCGGTGATCAGCACGTCTTCGCCGATGACATCGAACTCCAGCGCGCAGTGCGCGGCATTGCCATAGGGGTCGAAGAAGGCTGCCAGCTCGGAGGGGATCTGGTCCGGAATCGGCCACAGGTTGCTGGCCGGCATCACCATGTACTCGGCGAAGGCGCCGTTGACGTTGACGCCGATGCCGACCGTGTTGGGGCACAGGTGCGGGCGCCCACCGCGGCAGTTGCGACAATGCCCGCAGACGATGTGACCCTCGGCCGAGACCCGCTGGCCGATCTCATAACCGGTCACCGCCGCTCCGAGGGCGGCCACTCGGCCGACGAACTCGTGGCCGATGGTCAGGCCCGGTTTGATGGTGCGCTGGCTCCATTCGTCCCACAGGTAGATATGCAGGTCGGTGCCGCAGATGGCGGTCTTTTCCAGCTTGATCAGCACTTCATTGGGGCCGGGTACCGGAACCGGTACCTCTTCCAGCCAGATGCCCTTGGCGGCTTCACGTTTGACCAGGGCCTTCATTGTCTGCGCCATCGGGGCGGAACTCACAGGGGGAAAAACGGAATTATAGGGCCCAAGCCGGCCCGGCCATGTTGCGCTGCGGGTGGAAAACCGGCCGCGCCACCACGAACGATCCCATGACTTCCGGGGTTTCCGGCCGGCCGGTCGGGACGGGCTACAATCTGCGGTTCCATTATCTGGGGCTGCTCCATGCGCTCGAACCTGCTCGCGTTTTCCGTCGTCGCCAGTCTTGGGCTGGTCCAGGTGGCCCATGCCGCCGAAGGCATGTGGGTGCCACAGCAGCTGCCGGAGATTGCCGGGCCGCTGGAAAAGGCTGGCCTGAAGCTGTCCCCGCAGCAGCTGGCCGACCTGACCGGCGACCCGATGGGTGCGGTGGTCGCGCTGGGCGGCTGCACCGCCAGCTTCGTTTCGCCGCAGGGCCTGGTGGTGACCAACCACCACTGTGCCTATGGCGCCATCCAGCTGAACTCGACCGCGCAGAACAACCTGATCAAGGACGGCTTCAACGCCCCGACCCACGCTGATGAACTCAGCGCCGGGCCCAATGCGCGCGTCTATGTGCTTGACCAGATCACCGACGTCACCGCACAGGCCAAGGCGGCCATCGCCGCCGCTGGCAACGACCCGCTGGCGCGCAGCCGCGCGCTGGAGGCCTTTGACAAATCGCAGGTGGCTGCCTGCGAAGCCGATGCCGGCTTCCGCTGCCGCCTGTACTCGTTCTCCGGTGGCAACACCTACCGTCTGTTCCGCAACCTGGAAATCCGCGACGTGCGGCTGGCCTATGCGCCCCCGGGCAGCGTGGGCAAGTTCGGCGGCGACGTCGACAACTGGATGTGGCCGCGGCACACCGGTGACTTCGCTTTCTACCGCGCCTACGTCGGCAAGGACGGCAAGCCGGCTGCGTTCTCGCCGGACAACGTGCCCTACCAGCCGCGCCACTTCCTGAAGTTCGCCGACCAGCCGCTGGGCGCCGACGACTTCGTGATGGTGGCCGGTTACCCCGGCCGTACCAACCGCTACGCGCTGGCCGGTGAGTTCAACGAGACCGCGCAGTGGACCTACCCGACCATTGCCCGTCACTACGAGGCGGTGATCGACCTGATCCAGAAGGCCGGCCAGGCCGACGCCGACGTGAAGGTCAAGTACGCGGCCACCGCCGCCAGCCTCAACAACGTGGCCAAGAACTACGAGGGCCAGCTGGAAGGGTTCAAGCGTATCGATGCTGCCGGCCAGAAGCGCGCCGAAGAAGCGGCCGTGCTGGCCTGGCTGAAGCAGCAGGGGAGTGCAGGGCGCCCGGCGCTGGCGGCACACGCGCAGCTGCTCGCCCACCTGGAAACCAACAAGGCTACCCGGGAACGTGACCTGTTCGTGGGCCAGTTCAACAACACGGCGGCGGTCGGGACGGCGATCTCGCTGTACCGCCTGGCGATCGAGCGCAGCAAGCCGGACGCCGAGCGCGAAGCCGGCTACCAGCAGCGCGATCTGCCGACCATCGAAGGCGGCCTGAGACAGATGGAACGCCGCTACGTGGCCAGCATGGACCAGCAGCTGCAGCAGTACTGGCTCGACCAGTACGTGGCGCTGCCGGCCGCGCAGCGCGACAACGCGGTGCTCAACCAGTGGCTGGGCGGTGCCACCCCGGCGGCCGTGCAGGGCCTGGTCGGCAAGCTCGGCGGTACGACGCTGGGCAGCCTGGACGAGCGCCTGAAGTGGTTCAACGCCGACCGCGCTGCCTTTGAGGCCAGCACCGATCCGGCCATCCAGTACGCCGTGGCGGTGATGCCGGCCCTGCTCAAGCAGGAAGAAGCGCGCAAGCGCCGCGAAGGTGAGTCGCTTACCGCGCGCCCGCTGTACCTGCAGGCACTGGCTGATTACAAGAAGAGCAAGGGCGAGTTCGTCTACCCCGATGCCAACCTGTCGCTGCGTATCACGTTCGGCAACGTGATGGGCTATGCGCCGAAGGATGGCGTGGCCTACACCCCGTTCACCACGCTTGAGGGCATCGTGGCCAAGGAAACCGGGCAGGACCCGTTCGACTCGCCCAAGGCGCTGCTCGATGCGGTCAAGGCCAAGCGCTACGGCGGGCTGGAAGACCAGCGCGTCGGTTCGGTGCCGGTGAACTTCCTTTCCAATCTGGACATCACCGGTGGCAACTCCGGTTCGCCGGTGCTGGACGCACACGGCAGGCTGGTCGGCCTGGCCTTCGATGGCAACTGGGAGTCGGTCAGTTCCAACTGGGTGTTCGACCCGGTGATGACCCGCATGATCGCCGTGGACAGCCGTTACATGCAGTGGATCATGCAGGAAGTAGCGCCGGCGCCGCAGCTGCTGAAAGAGCTGAACCTGGCCAGGTAAGGTTGGCGGTCCCCGCGTGAGCGCGGGCCACCGGTGGCAGCGCCGGGCCATGCTCGACCCCCCGCGACGCATGTCGCGGGGGTTTTTCATGGGCGTGGGCTGCCGCTTGGTGGCTCAGTCGCTCAGCAGCGTTTCGGCAGGGTCACGGCCCAGAGCGATCTCGTTGTCCCACTCACGGTCCAGAAACCGCCGCACGTAGTTTTCGACACGCGTGGGATCGTAGCCATCACTGCCGTTGCACAGCTGCTGGTACGGCGCGAAGCTGGCGGCATCACACACGGAAATGGTCAGCTTTGCACGCTCGGCAACCGGGTCCGGCGCGGCATTCACCACCTGCTGCAGCCAGTGCTCCAGCGCAATGGGCTGTCCGCTGTGCAGCGCCGGATCAACCACGAACACCTCCTGGCCGATGCGCGTGACCGGCGCAACGTGGTACCACCAGCGGACCAGCCCTTCGGGGGAGTTGTCGGTCTGCGCAGCCAGGTCGCCGAATACATAGATCTTCTGCAGCTTGTGCTGTGCATGTGCATCGGCCAGGTTGCGGTTGAAGGTCTCCGCGCGGGCAAAACACCCGTCATACGGGTACTGCCAAGAGGTGCGCCTCTTCAGTACGGGCGGCAGGCCGTCCAGCTGCCAATCCAGGAAGCGGTCGTGCCGGGTGGCAAACACCTGGCGGTTGAAGTCCTCGACGGTTCCTTCCCAGGGGATGATGGCGGCGGCGGCGGCGGCAAGACCGGCCGCATCAGCCAGCACATCGACATTGCCCGGGCTGGGGTAGGGGGCCGAGTCGTGTACGCTGGGGCCCAGCGTTCTCTGTTTTGCCTGTGTCGCACTTTCATGTGCATGGCGCACGGCGGAAAGTGACGAGGGCGCCGCCCCATCCCAGGCAAACGCCGGAATGAAGGGCGACAGGCACAGCGCCAGGACGGCAGTACGAATGGAATGACGGAGGTTCAAGGTCAGGGCTCCAGCGGGCTGCCCGGATTGGCAGCCGCTTGAGCAGAACCCATCGGTGGCTGTAACGCCATCAGATGAGTTGCAATGCGCCTGCAGCCGTCGCGGCTGCCTGCCATCCCGGTCCGGTGCGCCGAACAGGTATCATTCCTGTTCCGCGTGCTTCACGGGATTTGAACGAACGCGGACCTTTCCTCCCCCCAAGGAACTCTCGTCGCATGCGCATTTTGCTTGCCCGCCACGGTGAAACGCCGTGGAACGCCGAAGGCCGTTACCAAGGTCAGATCGATATTCCGCTGTCGCCGGTCGGCGAAGCGCAGGCCACTGCCTTGGGCGAGCGCCTGGCTGCCGTGGAGATCACCCGTGCGGTGGCCTCGCCGCTGTCGCGCGCGCAGCGCACCGCACAGCTGGCGCTCGGTGCGGCCCGCGCCGACACCCTGCTGACCGAACCGGACCTGCAGGAGATCGCCCATGGCGAGTGGGAAGGCCTGCTCGCCAGCGAGATCCACGACAAGGACCAGTCGCGGCTGCGCGCCTGGCGCGAAGAGCCGGACACCGTGCTGATGCCCGGCGGCGAATCGCTGCGGCAGGTGCTCGAGCGCAGCTGGCGTGGGCTGGCCCGCGCCGCTGAAGGGCTTGGCGATCAGGACACGCTGCTGGTGGTGGCCCACGATGCAGTCAACCGGGTGATTCTGTGCCGGGTGCTGGGGCTGCCGATCAGCCGCCTGTGGAGCTTCCGCCAGGCGCCGACCACGCTGAATCTGCTGGAAGGGCCGGACATCGAACAGCTGGAGGTGGTGCGCCTGAACGACTGCGCACATCACACTCCCTTCTTTGGCGAAGCCAGACACCGCGCGCTCTGAGCGTCTCCACCGCAGCGACCGCCCGCTGCTTCCGTTCTCCTGCTTTGGATGCAAACCGTGAGTGAAACACCGATCACCCTGACTGACTGGCTCAGCTACATCGAGCAGCAACATCCGGCCAGCATCGAGATGGGGCTGGACCGCGTGCGCAGCGTGGCCGGGGCCATGGGGCTGGGCGCCCCGGCGCAGCGCACCATCACGGTAGGCGGCACCAACGGCAAGGGCTCGACGGTGGCGTTCATCGAAGCCATCGCGCGCGAAGCCGGCTGGAAGGTCGGTGCCTATACCTCTCCGCATCTGCTTGACTACAACGAGCGCGTGCGCATTGATGGCGAGCCCGTCGATGATGCCGCACTGGTCGCCGCCTTCGCGGCGGTGGAGGCAGCGCGCGGACAGACCACGCTGACCTATTTCGAGTACGGCACACTGGCCGCGCTGCACCTGTTCGCCGCTGCCGGGCTGGATCTGGCGGTGCTGGAGGTCGGCCTGGGTGGACGTCTGGATGCGGTCAACCTCGTCGATGCCGATGTGGCGGTCATCACCACGGTCGACCTGGATCACACCGAATGGCTGGGCGCCGACCGCGAAGCGATCGGGGCCGAGAAGGCCGGCATCATCCGCGGCTGGAAACCGGTGATCCTGGGCGAGATCGATCCGCCGTCCAGCGTGCTGGCGCGTGCGTACCTGGTGGGGGCCAATGCCATCCGCGGTGGCAGCGATTACTTCTGCGAACCGATCGACGCGCAGCGCTGGCGCTGGCGCGATGTCGGGCTGCGCATGGAGCTGCCGATGCCCGTGCTCAGCGGACCGGTGCAGCTGGCCAACGCGGGTGCGGCCATCGCCGCGCTGCGCGCGCTGGACCGCAGCGTGCCGCGCGCGGCATGGGCCCGCGGCATCGCCGCCGCGCGCATCGACGGGCGCCTGCAGCGCTTTGACCACGACGGGGTACAGGTACTGGTCGATGTCGGCCATAACCCGCAGGCGGCACACGCGCTGGCCCGTGCGCTGCAGGCAGACCCGGTGCCGGGCCGCACGCATGCGGTGTATGCCGCGCTGCAGGACAAGGATGCGCTGGGTGTGGTCGAGGCACTGGCCGCTCAGGTGTCGCAGTGGACCCTGGCCGGTCTTTCCGGCCCCCGTGGGCAGGACACCGCCAGCCTGCGGCAGCGTCTGGCCGGCTCGGCCGCTGGCAGCGCGGATTGCGCCGAGGAGGTTGCGCAGGCGTTGGCGCAGGTACTGGAGCACGCCGCCCCGGGCGACAGGGTGCTGGTGTTCGGGTCGTTCCTTGCCGCCGGAGAGGCGTTGCGATGGCTGCGCGCCCGGCGCTGAGGGCGTTTGCCGTTCAGCGGATGCCGTCGCGTCACTACGCGCGGACCGTATAATCGGGATACATCCTCTCCTGCTGCCTGCCCTCCGTGGATACGTCCCTGAAACAGCGTCTTATCGGTGCCATCGTGCTGGTGGCACTGGCCGTGATCTTCCTGCCGATGCTGGTGACCGGCCCGTCGCGCGACAGTTCGGCCGACAGCGTGTCCATCGCCGTGCCTGATGCGCCGGCCAACGCGCAGTTCGAAACCCGCGAACTGCCGCTGGCGGCGCCCACCGGCGGCAGCACCGGGCTGGACGCAGGCGCCGCACCGGTGCAGGAGACGCCGACCAGCGCGCCGGTGGAAACATCCCCGTCCGTGGCGGCGGGCAACTACGCGGTGAGCTTTGGTGCCTATGCCAGCCAGGCACACGCCGACGCGGTGATTGCCCACCTGCAGCGCGCGCAGCTGCCGGGTTTCAGCGAAGCCACGACCATCAACAACCAGCCGGCCTGGCGGGTACGCGTCGGTCCCTTCGCTGACCGCGCGCAGGCCGAGGCGGCGCGCGTGCGCGCCGCCCAGGTACGCAACGACGTCAAGGCCGAGGTCGTGGTGCTCGATGCCGGTCAGGCGCCGGCTGCGGCGGCAGCCGAGACACCGCGTCCGGTGGCCGAGGCCACACCGGCACCTGCGTCGGCTGCGCAGACCCGTCCTGCGGCGAGCACGCCGCCGGCCGCCGCGCCGACGGTGGCTGCTGCGGCCGAACCCAAGCCCGAGCCGAAGCCCGAGCCGAAGCCGGCCGCCCGTGCGGAACCGGCACCGGCGGCCGCGCCGGCCGCACCGGCGGCCAGCGGCGTGGGCTTTGCCGTGCAGCTGGGCGCGTTCGGCAAGCCTGCCGACGCCAATGCGCTGCGTGACCGCATGCGCGCGGCCGGCTTCAGCGCGTTCGTCGAACAGGTACGCACCGACAAGGGGGTACTCAACCGCGTGCGCGTCGGCCCGGTGGCCAGCCGCAACGAGGCCGACCAGCTCAAGGCCCAGCTCGCTGCCCGTGCAGGCCAGTCCGGCATCGTCGTAGCCCATCCTTGATGGGCGTCCAGGGCCAGGCCGCTGCACGCCTGGCACGGGGCGGAGCCCGGCCATGATCGACATGCTGCTGGCGGCGGTCATCGCCGCATCCACCCTGTTCGGGCTGCTGCGTGGCTTTGTCAGTATCGTGGTCGGCACCCTGTCATGGTTGCTGGCGGGCTGGGCGGCGTTTCAGTTCGGCAACGAAGCCGCGCACAGCTGGGCCGCGCCGCTGGCGCCAGGTACCGGGCAGCTGTTCGGTGGCTACGTGGCGGTCTTTGTCGCGGTGCTGGTACTGGTCAATCTGCTCGGCATGCTGCTCAAGGGGCTGCTGCGGTTGACCCTTCTGGGCGGCGTGGACCGCCTGTTCGGCGGTCTGGTGGGCCTGCTGCGCGGGCTGTTGCTGGCCTGCGTGCTGGTGCTGCTGGCCGGCTTCACCTCGCTGCCGGCCGAACCCGGCTGGCAGCGTTCACAGATCGTGCCTTGGCTGCAGCCGGTCACTGACTGGATGCAGGCGCGTCTGCCGACGCTGACCGCCTCGCTGCCGCCGGTACTGGAAGAGGGCCTGCCCGGCGCGATGGGCTTGCCGTGGCCAGGATCGGCCCCATCTTCGCCAGACCCCTTGGGCAAGCCGGCCGCGACAGGCGATAATGGCGTTCTCGGCGAGGTGGTGGCGGGGCGCGGATGGCCGCGCGCCGTGGATCCGTCCAGGGGCGCGGCAGGCGAGCACGCGACAGCCCCGGCACTGCCCATGAACATCGAGCCGGCGCCATTGCGTCCGGACGACCCGGCTGCTCCGGCGCGGAGCGGCTCCTCCGGCCAGGCACGGCCAACATCCCTGTAGATGGGCGCAGCCCAGCGGAGATCTCGCAACATGTGTGGCATCGTCGGAATCGTCGGCAACCAGAACGTCGCCGGGCAGCTCTATGACGGCCTGACCGTCCTCCAGCACCGTGGCCAGGACGCGGCGGGCATCGCCACCGCCAACGGCACCCGGCTGCGCGTGCAGAAGGCCAACGGCCTGGTGCGCGACGTGTTCGACGCCCGGACCATGTCCACGCTGGAAGGGCGCATCGGCATCGCGCACGTGCGCTATCCGACCGCCGGGTCCGAAGGCATGGATGAGGCCCAGCCGTTCTACGTGAACTCTCCCTTCGGCATCGCGTTGGCCCACAACGGCAACCTGATCAACACCGAAGCACTGCGCCAGCAGGTGTTCGCGCAGGATCGCCGCAACGTCAACACCGATTCGGACAGCGAAGTGCTGCTGAACGTGTTTGCCTACGAGCTGGACGCGCAGCGCGAGCTGAGCCCGGAAGCGGCGATCCGTGCAGTGTCCCACGTGCACCGTCGCTGCAAGGGGGGCTATGCGGTGGTCAGCGTGGTGCTCGGCCTGGGCCTGGTCGCATTCCGCGACCCGCATGGCATCCGCCCGCTGGTGCTGGGCAAGCGCAGCCACGCCGAGGGCGATGAGTACATCGTCGCCTCCGAATCGTCCGCGCTGGACGTGCTCGGCTTTGCCCGCGTGCGCGACGTGCAGCCCGGCGAGGCCGTGGTGATCACCGATGCCGGTGAGCTGTTCTCGGAAATCTGCGCCGAGCCGACCGAGCACACGCCGTGCATCTTCGAGTACGTGTATTTCGCCCGTCCTGATTCGATGATCGACAATGTTTCGGTGCACAAGGCGCGGATGCGCATGGGCATCAAGCTCGGCGAGAAGATCCTGCGCCTGCGCCCGGACCATGACATCGACACCATCATCCCGATCCCGGATACCTCGCGCGACGCCGCGCTGGAGATCTCCAACGTGCTCGGGGTGAAGTACCGCGAGGGCTTCATCAAGAACCGCTACATCGGCCGCACCTTCATCATGCCGGGACAAGGCGAACGGGTGAAGTCGGTGCGTCGCAAGCTCAACCCCATCCACCTGGAGTTCCGCAACCGTGTGGTGCTGCTGGTGGATGATTCGATCGTGCGTGGCACCACCAGCCAGCAGATCGTGCAGATGGCGCGTGATGCCGGCGCGCGCAAGGTCTACCTGGCCAGCGCGGCACCGCCGGTGCGCTATCCCAACATCTACGGCATCGACATGCCGGCGGCCGAGGAACTGGTCGCGCACAACCGCACGGTGGAGCAGATCGAAGCCCATCTGGGATGCGACTGGCTGATCTACCAGGACATCGAGGACATGGAAGCGGCGGTCAGCGAGGGCAATCCGGCGCTGCGCCGTTTTGACTCGTCCTGCTTCAACGGCGAATACCCGACCGGCATCGAGCCGGGGTACTTCGAGCGCATCCAGCAGCTGCGCTCGGACGATGCCAAGCACCAGCGCCGGGCCTGAGGCCAGCGTGGTCGGCGACGATCTGCTGCGCGCCGCGCAGCAGTGCCTGGCCGAGCCGGACCCGCTGCGCAAGGTGGCCTTGACCCAGGCGCACGCAGCGGCATTCCGCGCCGGCCGGCTGCGGGTGGCTGACGACGCGGCGCCCCCGCAGCCGATCTGCATGACGGGGCGGCCCGCGCGGCTGCAGCTGGTGCACCCGCGTGAGGTGCCCCGACGCAAGCTCGGCAGCGCACAGGGGCGAGCCGGTTTCATCCACGCCATCGCGCACATCGAGCTCAACGCGATCGACCTGGCGTGGGACGCGGTGTACCGCTTCCGCGGTCTGCCCCCGGCCTTCCTGGCCGACTGGGTGAGCTGCGCCGACGACGAATCCCGGCACTTCATGCTGCTGCGCGAACGCCTGCAGTCACTCGGCTTTGACTACGGGGATTTTCCGGCGCACAACGGGTTATGGGAGATGTGCGAGAAGACCGCGCACGACGGGCTGGCGCGGATGGCGCTGGTGCCACGGGTGCTGGAGGCGCGCGGCCTGGACGTGACGCCTGCACTGATCGGCAAGCTGCGCGCCTGCGGTGACGCGCGGACCGCCGACGTGCTGGAGATCATCCTGCGCGAGGAGGTCGCTCACGTGGCGGCCGGATCGCGCTGGTTCCGCTGGTACTGCGAACGTGCTGGTGTCGAACCCCGCGCACGTTTCAAGGAACTGCTGGTGGAATATGCCGGCGGCTATCTGCATGGCCCGTTCAACATCGAGGCCCGGCTGCTGGCCGGGTTCGATGCCGATGAGCTGGCCAGCCTGGTCGAGCAGGCTGGCTGAGGCCCCGGAAGGGCATTTTCCGCCGCCTGGTGACGCAGCCTGCTGATGGGAAGCAACGTCGCGACCTGCTGAGATGGGGCCTCCCGAGATCACCAGAGAGCCGTCATGCGCGTTTCTTCCTTTTATCTGCCGGGCTTGTTCGTTGCTGCGGCGATGCTGCACGGCGCGCCGCTGGACGCGGCCCCACTGCTGCGGGCTGGCAGCGCGCAGCCGCCACTGACCGCGCCGCACACGCCTGCCGTGGCGGCGTTGCTGTCTCATCCCGCCACGACGCAGGCACGCTGGGTCGCGGTGGCGGATGATGCATTGATGCGTCTCCCCGACACGCTGGAGTGGTCGCTGGACGGCCAGCCGGTAAGGCTTGCCCTGGCGCACCGCGAGCTGCTGGACAACGGACATGAAGTCGCCGTCGGCCAGGTGAGCAACCATGCCGGCGAAACCGGCACAGGCGTACTGGTGCGCAGCCCGGCGGGCCTGACCGGCAGTTTCCGGGTAGGGAACGCGCTGCTGCGCCTGCTGCCCACCGGCAACGGACGCCATCTGCTCTACCGGGTGGATGAGACACGGTTGCCGCCTCCGCATCCGGCGGCAGCGGAGCCACGCCCCGCCTTGCCTGTCCCGCTGCCCGAGCCGTCCGGCCCCGCGGCGACCTCGGTGGTCCGGGTGCTCGCGGTGGCCACGCCCCAGGCGGTGGCGGGCTACCCGGGCGACCTGCTGGCGCTGCTTGAGGCGTCGGTGGCCGAAGCCAACCTGAGTTACCGCAACAGCCAGATTGACATGAGGCTGCAGCTGGCTGGGCTGCACCTGACCCGTTACGAGGAAACGCGTAATCTCGAGCTGGACGTGCGTCGGCTGGCGGCGATCGGCGACGGCCACCTCGATGAAGTCCATGCACTGCGCGATCAGCATGCTGCCGATGTCGTGGCGCTGCTGCTGCACCAGAGCTGGGGCTGCGGCATCGCCCAGGAAATCGGCGGCGACGCCAGGGCGGCATTCATCGGCCTGCTGACCCAGTGCGCGCTCGGTGAGTACACCCTGGCCCACGAAGTCGGTCACCTGCAGGGAGCGCGGCATGATCTGAAGCGTGACCCGGCCGTGACGCCGTTCCCCTTTGGACATGGTCACTGGCACCAGCCGCCACGCGCATCGGGGTGGCGCACGGTAATGTCCTACGACTGCCCGACCGGCTGTCGCCGGATCGGCTACTGGTCCAGTCCGCTTCTGCGCTACGAAGGCACCCCCCTGGGGTCGGCGGCACAGAGTGACAACCGGCGCGTGCTGGAGCTGACCCGCGAACGCATCGCTGGATTCCGCTAGGTCTGGCTGCGGATGCGGCTTAGTGGGGCGGTGCGTTTGGGAGGATCACGCGGCTGCCATCAGCGGTAGGGCGGTTGAGATACAAGATGCGGGGTCCTGGTCGATAGGGAAGCCGTTCTACCGTGGCATCACCGGCACCGATAAGCGACGTGTCCCCCAGTGCGTCGAAATTCCAGTGTGCCGACTGATGCACGAAGCGCTGCAGCAGCAACGCCTCCTGCGACGCACTCAACGCCTGCTGCTCCAGCAGACGGGTGCTGATGTCATTCAGGTCGGCCGGCAGCGCCAATGCGGCATCCTCGTCAGGTCCATGCGACCAGCGCACGCCTGCATCCGCTGCAGCGGCGTGCATGATACGCAGCGGAATCAGCTGATAACGCCAATCAACGTGACGTTCGAGGACGACGGCCGAATAGACGTACAACACGTCCGCCGGTAGCACGCTGTCGCTGCCGGCAACCCGCTGCCGTTGCCATTGGTGCCAGGTGTCGACCCGGATCGCCTCATCACCCAGGTGCAGCCGGCGCTGCCACTGCCGCGCCTCGACCTCGGCTCGCCGGTGGCTCTGCGTTGTGCGCAGCCAACCCAAGGACGGCGGCTGCATAGGTGCGACAGGCGGCGCGTGGATGCGCTCACCACGCGGTCGGGTCAGCAGCTTGGGTCCTTCGATCACGTCATCCGTGCCACCGCCGATATCGGTGTGCGCGCCGGGCAGCAGCCGCTGTTCGTGTTCGGGTGCCACGCTGGTCAGTGCGAAGTGCGTACGATGTTCATCGCGTGCAGCCAACTGCAGGACCTTGCGGGCGATGCCCGCGCGCAGGAAAGAACGCGGCGCCGGGCCCAACGCAGCGCCCGGGACCGCAGCAACGGTATCGAACAGCCCGATGAACCGCAGCGTGGCTGCCTGCAGCTTGAAGGTGGGCGCCAGCGGGAGGCCGGCGTGCTGCAGCAGCTCCTGCCAGCGTTCGGTAGCCCAGCCGTCCAGGCGGTTGGCAAGCTCACGCGCGGCCAATGCGCCGCGCGAGAAACCGAAGAGATCAAGCTGCAGGCCGCTGATCGACGATACCTGCATACGGGCGAGCGGCGCGAGGGCGTCAGGCAGACGCTGCTGCAGCAGGAGGTCGACTTTGGCTTGCACCCCACTGATGCCGGTGCCGAAGGCCAGGCCTTGCAGATCGTCGGGTTGACCATCGCGGGTGCCGGCGCCTTCGATGTAAATGGCCACCGACAGCCCGGCGCCGGCGTCACGTCGGCGGTCAGGGTAGAGCGCGTGCAGGCGGGCGATGTTGGTCAGCGCGTTGTCATGACTGCTGCCGACCCGATCGGGGTAAGGCAGTGCTTCGCTGATCGTCGGTGCCAGAGGCAGCGACGGCGCGGCGCCCTGTGCCGGGCCACGACGCAGATTGTTCGCGTTGTAGCGCGTGCCATCGAAGAACACCCCGATCTGCAGCACATCGCCCGCTGAAGAACCCGCTGCGACGGCGCTGTGATGGGACGATCCTTCTGCAGTCGGCATCGCTCAATCTCCTCGCTTTCCGCTGACTCTACTGCTCAGGCACCCGTGCCGGTACCGCCTGCTGCGTCAGAGGACATGTCGGCCAGAGAACTGCGGCCCGCACCGGCCCTCGCGCTTGCCCGACGTCGCGCCGTTATCCTGCGCCAGGGAGAGGCATGCGGCACGCGCGCGTTCATCGCGCGCACTGAAGCAGGAGCTCAGAGGCTGTCCAGGTGCAGACCTTCTGCGTTGACGCGCAGCACCGATCCCTGCTCGTACCAGTCACCCAGCACGATGCGTCGACACGCGCGCCCCCCCGCCTGCAGCTGATGGATGGCCGGTCGGTGCGTGTGGCCGTGGATCATGGTGTCCACCCCGTAGCGCACGAAGGTCGCCTCCACCTCGTCCGGAGCCACATCGGTGACGGTCTCGAACCGGGCGGTATCGCCCTGCTTCATCTCCGACTGACGCTGTTGACTGGCCTGTCGGGCCTGCTGTGCGAAGGCGATGCGTGCGGCCAGCGGCTGCGCCAGGAACTGGGCCTGGAATGCGGGGTCGCGCGTCTGCGCGCGGAACTGCTGGTAGGGCACATCGTCGGTGCACAGCAGATCACCGTGCTGCAGCAGCACGGGCGTGCCGTACAGGTCGATCACGCTGGGATCTGGCAGGATGCGCAGGCCGGCGCGCGCGGCGTACGCCTCACCAAGCAGAAAGTCGCGGTTACCGCGGATGAAGTAGACCGGAACGCCGCTGTCGCTCAGCGCGCGCAGCGCGGTGGCCACGTCATCGGCAGCCGGCGAAGGCGTGTCATCGCCGATCCAGGCTTCGAACAGATCGCCGAGGATGTACAACGCTTCGGCGGCAGGCCCCTCGCGGTGCAGGAATGCCAGGAACAGGTCAGTGATCGCCGGGCGGCTGGGGTCCAGGTGCAGGTCGGAAATGAACAGCGTCGTCATGACTGCATTCTATCGCGCACCTGTGGCGAGCGGGACGTAGCCGACGAAGGGGTCAGAAGCATCTGACCGTGGCGCTTTCGGCAGTTCGCGCGGCATCCCGTGCGGGCCGGCGCGCCGGAAAAGGTCGCAGTAATCACATGCGATTCGGCTTTGACCCTCACCGCCGCTGGAAATGCAAAACCACGCGTCGCGGCAGCGTTAACTGGTGATACCGGCCTGCACCGTGCAGCGCCGGGAACCCAAGGGGACATGTCATGACACTGCGTATCTCTGCATTATTCTGTGGGCTTGTGGTGGCTTTGGCTGCGGTCACACCGGTACGGGCCGCGGAGCTGTTCACGGTGAACGCGCCGCCGTCATCGCTGGAGGCGAGTGCGAACCCGGCGTATGCAGCGCTCGACGCGCTCGATGCGGCCAGCTCGCCGCAGTGGCTGCACCTTCACGTCGAGGCTGTCGATCCGCGCAATGCGACCCTGACCTTTGCGCTGGACGGGGCCCTGCGGCAGGCGCATCGGGTCAGCAGCCGCCAGCTTCCTGATGGCAGCGTCGTATGGTCGGGCCGGCTGGCCGGCGCCGGAGAACAGGACGGCAGCCTCGAGCTGCTGCGCAATGCCGCCGGCGTTACCGGCATCATCAAGGATGGCGCGCTGTACCGGATCGAACCGGCTGGCGCCTCGGCCCACCTGCTCGGGCGTGACACGGTGCTGCCGACCCTGCCGCGCCACCATCCGGACTGGCGGCTCCGTCGCGGCGATGTGACCGCTGCCCAGCGCCGGCAACTGCAGGACGAAGCGGCGCTGGCGTCGTCAGCAGCGGCTGACGAGACCAGCGTGCTGCGGGTCATGGTGGTCACCAACACGGCCACCTGGCAACGCCACGGCGAACGGGTCAAGAACCGGGCGCTGCTCGGTTTCGCCGAGGGCAACCGCACCTATGTGGACAGCCGGATCAACGCGCGCATGGAACTGGCGTCCTTCCACGTCGTTGGATACCCCGGCAGGACCATGGGCGAGGCATTCAATCACTTCATGAACCCCAATACCCAAGGCGGGCGCTGGGCATGGGCCCAGCGGACCACCGACAAGGCGGATGTCATCATGATCGTGATGGGCAATGACTATTACTGCGGTGTCGCACCGGTGGGTGCGCGGCAGAACAACGCGCTGATGGTGGTCCGCTACGAATGTCTTGCCGGCAACGACACCGTGCCCCATGAAATGGGTCACATCCATGGATCAAGCCACAACCCGGAGCAGGGCGGGCGTCCACTTTACCCGTGGGCGTGGGGACGTCAGGTCTGCAACCGTGGCAGCGGCAACTGGCACTCGGTGATGTCCTATCCGTGTGCCAACCGGTCCGCGCGTGCGCAGAAGTGGACCAGCCCGATCATTGTGCATGCTGGCCAGCCGACCGGGAACGCCGCCCGCTTCGATAACCGCCGGGTGATGGAGGAGAACCGCGCCCGCGTGGCCGCGTTCCGCTGACCGTCTGTCGCGCTTCAGCATGGGCTTCAAGGGGCCGGTCGCCGCCGGCCCTGCACGTGTGCGCTACAGCGGCCACCAGAGCAGGCTCGCACTGGCCAGCAGCCCGGCGATGAAGATGGCGGCCAGCACATCGCTGGGGTAGTGCAGCCCGAGTACCACGCGCGACGCTGCCACAGCGAGCGAGAACGGCACCAGCAGGGGGGCCAGCCAAGGGTAGTAGGCCAGCGCGACAACGGTGAATGACACCGCGTGCAGCGTGTGTCCGGAGGGAAAACTGAACTCGTCCAGCGGTGCCACCCAGGCGCGGATGCGCAGGTCGGCCGTAAAGGGGCGTGGGCGTCGCGTCCAGCGCTTGAGCCCTTTGTACAGCAGCAGCGCGGCCACACCGGTAGCGGCCATATGGACGCTGGCCCGCAGTCCGTCCAGCCCATGCAGCAGCACCAGCGCGGCCATCAGCGTGTACCAGAAAACGCCGTCGCCGAGTCGGCTGATGACCGCGAACGTGCTGCGTACCCGGCGCCGACGGCAGTAATGGTTTGCGCGTCGGCACCAGCGGGTCTCGCGACCCCGCAGCAGCTCAAGCGGCGCGATGGGCATGGGGCCTCCGGGCAGCGGCGAGCTCGGCCAGCAGGGCATCGAACTCGGCCACCACCTGCTGGGGATGCAGGCGCTGCATGTCCAGCGCCGCCCGCTGGCCCAATGCATGGCGGCGCTGGTCGTCGCCAGCAAGCGCCGCTGCCTGCTGGATGAACTGAACGTCGTCGTCCACCGGCGCACCGTTCTGGCCACGCCGCAGGTACTCACGCGCAGCGCCGTAGTCGAAGGCGACCGTGGCCACGCCGCTGGCCATGGCCTCGAGGGTGACGTTGCCAAAGGTTTCGCTGCGGCTCGGGAACAGGAACAGGTCGCCGCTGGCGAAGTGGCGCGCCAGTGCATCGCCGCGCTGGATGCCGCAGAAGATGAAATCGGGATTGTCATCGGCCAGCTTCGCGCGCGCCGGGCCGTCGCCGACCAGCACGAAGCGCGCGTCGGGGCGCACCTGCTGCAGATGCCGGAACGCCTTGACCGCCAACTGCAGGTTTTTCTCCGCCGCGATGCGTCCTACGTAAAGCGCGGCCAGACCGTTGCCGTCGATGCCCCACTGCGCGCGCAGTGCAGGATCGCGTCGTCCGGGCGCGAACTGGCGGCTGTCCACCGCACGCGCCAGCAGGCGGACGCGGGCAAATCCCTGTGCCTGGAGAAAGCCCTGCAGCTCGCGTGTCGGCACCAGGGTTGCGTCGGCCTGGTTATGGAACCGCCGCATCCAGCGCAGTGCAGCGGCTTCCAGCCAGGCGGCACCATACTCAGGCAGGTATGCATCAAAACGGGTGTGGAAGCCGCTGGCCACGGGAATACCCAGACGCCGGGCACAGCGCAGCGCCGACCAGCCCAGCGGGCCCTCCGTGGCGATGTAGATCGCGTCGGGGCGTCGCTGCTGCCACCACCGCTGAAGAACAAGCGGGGCGGGCAGCCCGAAGCGCAGCCCGGGATAGCGGGGCAGGGCCGCGCCGCGCACGCGCAGCACACTGGTCTGTCCCTCGTCAGCGGCGGACAGCGGCTCGCGGGGCTGGCGCGGGCGCACCAGGTCCACCGTATGTCCGATGGCGCGCAGGCCGCGCTCCAGGCCCTGTACGGTGAGGGCAACGCCGTTGACTTCCGGCGGATAGGTCTCGGTGACGATGGCGTAGCGCATGGCGGCCCTCCTGGAATGTCCAGTATCGGCAGCATGCTCTGCGCCGGCGGTGGCGGCACGATGACCGCGATGCGACGGCGATGTGACCACCAGCAAACAGGTGAGTGCGTTGGTCCCCGCCGCCCATGAAAAAACCACGGCCCCGAAGGGCCGTGGTTTCGCTGTGCAGCTGATCGCTTGGATCAGAAGCGCTGCTGGTACTTCATGTAGATGAAACGACCGATGTCGTAGCCGCCGTAGTACGAGAACACCGAGTTCGGCTTGGTGTACATCACCGGGCCGTACTTCTCGAACACGTTGTTGGCGCCCACCGACACCGTGGCATCCCACGGCAGGCTGTAGCGGAACTGCACGTCGTGGAAGGTCACCGAACCACGCTCGTTGTAGTTGCGCACGCCGGCATACCACGGGGCGCGCTGGCCCGGATCGGAGCACTCATCCGGATGTGCGCTCAGGCTCAGGCACTGCTCCTTCACACCCGAGTAGTAGCGGGCGGTCCAGGTGATGCCGAAGTTCTCCAGGTCCCAGCCCAGGGTCAGGTTGGAGCGGATGCGGAAGCCGCTGCCGATGCCGTTGGACGGGGTCGGAATGGTCGTCGGATCGTTGGTCGAACGGGTGATCAGCGAGCTGACATAGGTGGTCGACCAGCCGCCGCTGAACTTGCCGTAGGCATCGGTGTCAACGCGGTAGCTGACGTCCAGATCGTAACCTTCGGTTTCCATGAAACCGGCGTTGCGGTTGCCGTATTGCAGCTTGTTGACGATGCCGGTGACCGGATCGCGGGTGAACTGTGCGCAGCGCGAGGTCACGCCCTGCTCGTAGCAGTCGATCAGGATCTGGTTCGGCGTGTCGGCAACGATCGTGTTGTCGATACGGATCTTCCACCAGTCCAGGGCCAGGTTGAAGTTCTGGATGAAGTCCGGGCTCCAGACCACACCCAGGGTCTTGCTCTTGGAGGTTTCCGGCTGCAGCAGCGGGTTGGAGCCGCTGGTGAACGGCACCGGGGTCTGGTCGGTGCTGCTGGTGATCGGCACCATGCCCTGCTTCAGCTGGCGGTACGTGTTGGCATTGGCGATGTCCTGGGCGCAGCGTGCACGCACGGCCGAGGAAGTGGCCGACGAACCGTAGACGGTATCGCAGGGATCGGCGTAGCCGGTGGTGAAGGTTTCCGAACCGCCGCCGTACAGGTCGGCGATGGTCGGGGCGCGGAAGCCCTCAGCCCAGGTGCCGCGGATCAGCAGTTGGTCGAACGGCTTCCACTTGAAACCGAACTTGCTGTTGAGCGTGTTGCCGAAGGTGTCGTAGTCCGAGAAGCGGGTCGCCGCGTTCAAGGTCAGCTCGCGGGCGCCGGTCAGGCCGGACAGCAGCGGTGCGCTCAGCTCCAGGTAGGCTTCGTTGACGCGGTAGTCGCCGCCGGTCGGGCCAGCAGCCAGATTGGTGGTCGCGCCGGTCTGGGCCAGTGCGTCGGGAATGAACTTGCCCGACTCCTTGCGGTTTTCCACACCGAAGGCGAAGCCGAAATCACCGCCCTGCAGCGGCATGATGCTGCCGGAGATGGCGGCGAAGAAGTTCTTGCCCACCGTCTGGCCCGAGGAGTTTTCAGCCGGCATCAGGTAGTCGATCAGCGCCTGGTTGCCGTACAGGCCGTACGGGTCGGTGACACCGTAGGCGACCAGCGGATTCCAGACCATGCAGCCGCTGATCGGCGCACCCGGGGTGCCGCACTCGACCTTGCCGGTGGCGGCGTTGTAGTACGACGGGCCCACCGCGTTCTTCACCCGCTCCTTGTGCAGGTTGCCGGTGGCGTGCTGGCGCATCTCGTTCTTGTTGTACTGGTAGCCCACTTCCCAATCGAAGTAGCGCTCACCGATGTCGAACGAGCCGTCGAAAGCGGCCACGGCGCGGTAGGTCTTCAGCTCGCTGTCACTGACGCGCGGCACTTCCCAGGTACGGCGGTTCCAGGCTACGGCGGTCGGGGTAGCGTAGCCGTGCTGGGCGCCGAACGGGTTGAAGTAGCTGTTGATCGACATCGGGCCGATGCCGGCCGTGGACGACTGCAGCGGGTAACCGGCGATCTGGCGGCTCGACTCGCGCTCGTTGTAGCCCAGCTGGGTGCTGAAGCGTACGTTGTCGGTGATGTTCAGGCGACCGTCGACAAACACGTTGTTGCGCTTGATCGGGAAGCTGACGTGCATCTGCTCGTTGGTGTTGCTGGTGTCACCCGTGAACGCGGCCGGGTTGGTGATGTGGTAGTTGGCCGGGTTGGTCGGATCGGTGCCACGGTTGAGCGAGTAACCGCAGCCGGCGGTGGCGGTGCAGCCCGGGCCGCGCAGGCCGGTGACCTGGCCCCACTGGCTGACGGTGGTCCAGCCTTCGGTCGGGTGACGGTCCGTGTTGCCGTAGGCGCTGAACCAACGATCCTTGGCCCACACAGCCTTTTCTTCGGAGTGTTCGGCCGAGATGGTGATCGAGCCACGGTCGTTGGCCCAGCCGGCGACCACGTCGAAGCGGTTGCGCTCGCCGTCGCCTTGGCTGTACTGGCCGTAGTAGGCGTTGGCAGTGACACCGGTCACGTCATGGCGGGTGATGATGTTGACCACGCCGGCCATGGCGTCCGAGCCGTAGATGGCCGACGCGCCGTCCTTGAGGATTTCCACCCGTTCCACCGCCGACACCGGCAGGGTCGACACGTCCTGGTAACCGGACGTGCTGATGCCCAGGCGCTTGCCGTTGATCAGCACCAGGGTGCGCTGGGTGCCCAGGTTGCGCATGTCCACGTAGGTGCCGCCGGCGTTCTCGCCAGCGGTCAGCACGTTGGCACGGCTGATGGTCGGGCTGCCCATCGCAGTGACGTTCTGCAGGATGTCGGACACCGAGCTGAAGCCCTGGCGCTCGATGTCGGTGCGGCTGATGGCCAGTACCGGGTTGGCGCTTTCGACGTCGACCTGGCGGATGCGCGAACCGGTGATCTCGATGCGATCGAGCGTGGTCGGGGCGGCGCCGTCCTGGGCCAGGGCGGGCAGCGCCAGGGTGGCGGTGCCGACAATCAGGGCATGGCGGATAGCCTGGCCCAGCACGGTGGAACGTGAATTCATCGAGTCTCTCTCTCTCATGGGTCGTACCGGGGCGGCGGAGCCAAAGGGGCTCTGCCAAATGCCGGTTCAAGGTACGGACTGAGCCGGTGACGTCGATTTACTCTCGGTCGTTAACCAGATGTAAAGAGGGCGTAATGAAATCATGTGTAAGAGGCGCGAGCACACCGACAGAAACTCAATCAAAGCAACGAGTTGGCTTTGCCGAGTCTGGCCGCATTCATGTGCAGTCCAAATAGATGAACCGGCGTTCAGCTGGCGGAATGCGCAAAAAGCGGTGGAGAATTGTCCATCTGTACGGTCAGCCAGACGCATCCCGCAGCCGTCCTTATCCAACAGCAGAGCAGACCGTCCGCGCCTGCGATCGCCCACGGCCCCGCCTCCGACGCGGCGGCGTTCTTCTGGCAGTGGCTTGGTGATACTGCGGCGGCCTCAGGCCACGAACGGCCGGAATTGGATGCCCAGACCGGTGATGCTCTCGGTCTCGCCGATCAGATCGGCACGCAGCAGGGGGCGGGCGTCGATGAAGGACTGTGGGACGATCAGCGCCAGCTGGTTGCCTTCGGCGGTCAGCTCCAGTGGCGGCAGCGGGGTCGATTCGTGCGCACGGTTGAGCAGCACGGCCAGGCGCAGCAGCGCGGTCAGCCGGCGCGCAGGCTGCATCAGCCGCTCGGGCAGGGCGTCAAACGCGCTCTTGGGCACGCCACGGCGGTGACAGCGCA
>JAAIGF010037435.1_pt1 | contig 37000 bp, 35 predicted proteins | sample 6487441 | NCBI WGS metagenome assembly JAAIGF01 (sample SAMN13974129, study PRJNA590717) | phyllosphere metagenome | biome: pepper field; feature: multiple bacterial spot infested pepper fields; material: pepper leaves; isolation source: leaves from pepper fields | host: Capsicum annuum ...
AGCGACAGGTCGTTGGAGTCCACCACGCCCTTGATGAAGCGCAGGTACAGCGGCAGGAACTGCTCGGCCTGGTCCATCACGAACACGCGCTGCACGTACAGCTTCAGGCCCTTCGGCGCTTCCCGGTGGTACAGGTCGAACGGCGCGCGGCCGGGCACGTACAGCAGCGAGGTGTATTCCAGCTTGCCTTCCACCTTGTTGTGGCTCCAGGCAAGCGGGTCGCTGTGGTCATGGGCGACGTGCTTGTAGAACTCGGTGTACTCGGCATCGCTGACCTCATTGCGCGGACGTGTCCACAGCGCACTGGCGCGGTTGACGGTTTCCCATTCCAGCGGCGCGGCTGCGGCGTCTTCGCCTTCAGGCGCAGGACTGTCCTTCGGCATCTGGATCGGCAGGCCGATGTGGTCCGAATACTTCTTGAGGATGCCGCGCAGGCGCCAGCCATCGGCGAAACCGTGTTCGTCGTCCTTCAGGTGCAGCACGATGCGGGTTCCGCGCTCGGGCTTGTCGATGGCGGCGATGTCGAACTCGCCCTCCCCGCGCGAGGACCAGTGCACGCCTTCATTGGCGGGCAGCCCTGCGCGGCGCGAATACACGTCCACCTGGTCGGCGACGATGAACGCGCTGTAGAAGCCGACGCCGAACTGGCCGATCAGCTGCGAATCCTTCTTCTGGTCGCCGGACAGCTGGCGCAGAAACTCGCCCGTGCCGGACTTGGCGATGGTGCCCAGGTGTGCCACGGCATCGGCGCGGCTCATGCCGATGCCGTTGTCCTCGATGGTCACCGTGTGCGCGGATGGGTCGAAGCTGACGCGTACGCGCAGCTCGCTGTCACCTTCCAGCAGCGCCGGCTGCGTGAGCGCTTCAAAGCGCAGCTTGTCTGCGGCGTCGGCGGCGTTGGACACCAGCTCGCGCAGGAAGATCTCCTTGTTGGAGTACAGCGAATGGATCATCAGCTGCAGCAGCTGCTTGACCTCGGTCTGGAAACCAAGGGTTTCGGTCTGGGTGGTTTCGGTCATCGTCGGGGCTCCATGTCGTTCGCCGTGCCAGCAGGCGGCGGCCTGCGCAAGGGGTAAGGGTGATTGTTCCGAAATCAAGGGGGATGGTGGGCGGCGAAGGCTCTACAATCGCCGCATGATGAACAGATCCCGGGGCCAGGGGGGTCGCCGCCAGGGCGGCATCCACCATGGTCCGACGCCCTCAAGGGCAGACAGCACGGACGGCCAGGTACGCATCATCGGTGGCCAGTGGCGCAACACGCGGCTGCCGGTGCCGACCCTGCCAGGCTTGCGCCCCAGCAGCGACCGCGTGCGCGAAACGCTGTTCAACTGGCTGCAGCCGAAGCTGGCTGGGGCGAAGGTGCTCGATGTGTTCGCCGGCAGTGGTGCGCTGGGCCTGGAGGCGGTATCGCGTGGCGCCGCCCATGCCACCCTGGTAGAACGCGATGTGCAGCTGGCCGGCAACCTGCGTGCGGCGGTGGACCGGCTCGCGGCCGCCGACCGCATACAGGTGCAGCAGGCCGACGCGCTGCGCTGGCTGCAGGGCGCCCCGGCCACCGCTGCGGACATCGCCTTCGTCGATCCTCCGTTCGCCGATGGCCTGTGGGAAACCGTGCTGGCGCAGCTGCCGCGCCACCTTGCCGCGGACGCGTGGCTGTACGTGGAATCGCCGGCCGGCCATGCGCCGGTGCTGCCGGCCGAGTGGATGCTGCACCGCGAGGGCAGCACCCGCGAAGTGCGCTTTGCGCTGTACCGGCGCGCCACTGCTACACTTTGAGCCTGTCTGAACGTTCACGACCGCACATGACCGTCGCCAACCGTCGCATCGCCGTTTACCCGGGCACCTTCGATCCGGTCACCAATGGTCACATCGACCTGGTGAACCGCGCTGCGCCGCTGTTCGAAAAGGTCGTGGTAGGCGTGGCGCAGAGTCCGTCCAAGGGCCCGACGCTGCCGCTGGAACTGCGCGTGCAGCTGGCCCGCGACGCGCTGTCCCATCACGCCAACGTGGAAGTGCGCGGCTTCGATACCCTGCTGGCGCACTTCGTGCGTGCCATGCAGGGGGGCGTGCTGCTGCGTGGCCTGCGTGCGGTCTCCGATTTCGAATACGAGTTCCAGATGGCCAGCATGAACCGCCACCTGATCCCCGAGGTCGAAACCCTGTTCCTTACACCGGCCGAGCAGCACAGCTTCATCTCGTCCTCGCTGGTGCGCGAAATCGCACGCCTGGGCGGCGACGTATCCGGTTTCGTACCGGCGTCGGTGCTCGACGCCCTGCGCAAGGTCCGCGAATCCAGAGCGGCGCAGGCCTGATCCACCCGCCCGTGGCGGACCTCCGTCGCCGGCATCCTTACGTAATCCACCGCAAACCACAGAACACCACGGGAGATCACCCATGAACACCACCATGCGCGCGATGCTGATTGCTTCGCTGGCCCTGGCCTTCACCGCCTGCAAGAAGGAAGAAGCCCCGGCTCCGGCCGCCGATGCGCAGCAGGCGCTGGTCGCCCCGGCCAAGGATGACGATGCCGGCTGGAAGAAGTACCTGCAGGCGGTGGCCATCCAGAACATGGGCAACGTCACCAACAGCCCGTTCCTGTACTACCTCGCCCCGGAATCGGACCCGGAATTCGCCGCCAAGTACGAGCGCCAGACCGAGAGCGCGACCCAGGCCGTGGCCCGTGGCGTGCAGCCGGGCAACATGCTGGCCTTCGGCTCCTCGGCTTCGGCCAAGATGGCCGACATGATCCAGGCTGTGTTCAAGGATGTTTCGCCGGATTCCATGAAGAACGTGCGCGTGCTGTTCATCGGTGACGCCGCCGACAATGCCCGCGTGCAGGCGGTGGTGCAGCCGACCGGCGCCGAATACGTGTTCGTCGAAGCCAAGTAATACCCGTGCGGTAACGGCCACGCCTGCCGGCGTGGCCGTGGGCGGCACCTCCCGGGTGCCACCCCTGACCGGCCAGCGCGCCCGCGCCGGCCGGTGCCAGTCCAGCGTCCCGCGCCGTAGCGGCGGGGCGCCATGCGCGGGCGAGGAGCAATCGCCATGTCGCTGAAAATCAACGAGCTCTGCGTCAACTGCGACGTCTGCGAGCCAGCCTGCCCGAACCAGGCAATTTCGATGGGTGAAACCATCTATGTGATCGATCCTGCGCGCTGTACCGAATGCGTGGGTCATTTCGACGAACCCCAGTGCGTGGTCGTATGCCCGGTGGAGTGCATTGACCCGGATCCGGACATCATCGAAACCGAGGCGCAACTGCTGGCCAAACTGCGTGGTCTGCAGCACGATCATCCCGAACTCTATGCGGAGCCCCCATCCGAATGAAGCTGATCGCCCGACCCCTGTTGCTGCTGGCGCTGTTGCTGCCGGGCATGGCATCCGCGCCGCTGGCCCGGGCCGAAACGCCGACGCTGGCCGCGCACCCCGACGGCGCCGCCATCGCCAGTGGCCACCAGCTGGCCACCCGCGCCGGCATGGAGATCCTGGCACAGGGCGGCAATGCCTTCGATGCGGCCGTGGCGGTTTCCTCCACGCTCGCCGTGGTGGAACCCATCAGTTCCGGGCTGGGTGGTGGCGGATTCTTCCTGCTGCATGACGCAGCCTCGGGCAAGGACATCATGCTGGATGCGCGTGAAACCGCCCCGGCGGCCGCTACCGAGGCGGCGTTCCTGGACAAGGACGGCAACCTGGATCGCGACCGTTCGGTCAATGGCGCCTGGTCGGCCGGCATCCCCGGCCTGCCCGCAGCGCTGGTGGAGCTGTCCGGCAAGCACGGCAAGTTGCCGCTGAAGGCTTCGCTGCAACCGGCCATCCGCATTGCCCGCGAAGGCTTCCCGGTGTACGAGCGCATGGCCAGGGGCTATGCTTCGCGTCGTGAAGTGATGGAGCGTTACCCCGGCACGCGCGAGGTGTACCTGCGCAACGGCAAGCCGATCGCCACGGGTGACCTGTTCAAGCAGCCGGAGCTGGCGCAGACGCTGGAGCGCCTGGCAGCCGGCGGCTTTGATGGTTTCTACAAGGGCCAGACCGGAAAACTGCTGCTGGCCGGCGTCAGGCAGGCCGGCGGCAAGTGGACCGCTGGAGAGCTGGCCGGCTACCGTGTGAAGCAGCGCGAGCCGATCGTGTTCGGTTACAACGGCTGGAAGATCACCACCGCGCCGCCGCCGTCGTCCGGTGGCATCGCTTTGGCCAGCATGCTGCAGATCCTGCAGGGCTGGGACATCAAGTCGATGGACACCGCGCACCGCACCCATCTGGTGGTGGAAGCGATGCGCCGCGCATACCGCGACCGCACCTTCTTCCTGGGTGATCCGGATTTCGTGGAGATTCCGCAGAAGGTACTGGTCAGCCGCGACTATGCGCAGGGCCTGCGCGCGACCATCCACCCGGACAAGGCCACGCCGAGTGACCTGCTGTCGGGCAACCCGACGCCGCTGGAAGACGACGAGACCACGCACTTTTCGATCATCGACCGGGAAGGCAACCGCGTGGGTGCTACCCAGACGGTGAACCTGCTGTATGGCTCCGGCCTGATCCCGAAGGGCACCGGCGTGCTGCTCAACAACGAGATGGACGATTTCGCGCTGAAGCCGGGCACGCCCAACGCCTTCGGCGTGATGGGCTACGAGGCCAACGCACCGAAGGCCGGCAAGCGCATGCTCAGCTCGATGACGCCGACATCCATGGAGAGCGCGGACAAGGTGGTGGTGCTTGGTACCCCGGGTGGCAGCCGCATCATCACCATGGTTCTGCTGGGCATCCTGGGCTATGACCAGGGGCTCGGTGCGCAGCAGGTGGCGGCATTGCCGCGTTATCACCACCAGTGGCTGCCGGATGTGATCGAGGCGGAATCCGGCGCGTTCGACGAGGCCACCGTGAAGCAGCTGCAGGCGATGGGCCACCGGATCGACCTGCCCGGTGACACGGCGGCAGGCGGCCGCGGTTCCAGCCATGTATGGGGCAACCTGCAGACGGTGGAATGGGATCGCCGCAGCAATACCCTGTCCGGCGGCAGCGACCCGCGCAACCCGGTGGGCAGCGCCGAAGTGCGCTGAGGTGGCTGACGAGGGGTGGCTGGTGGGTGACGACCGTTAGCTGGTGGGTGACGGACCCTTGGTCGTCACGCTCCTGATTTCGATTTTTTAACGCTGCGCCCTCGATAATTGCCACATGAAACTATGGTCTATCCGTGGCAACTCGCAGCGCCTGGACGGCGGTGCGATGTTCGGCAACGCACCGCGCGCGGTGTGGGAAAAATGGGCGATTCCCGATGAGCTGAACCGCATCGAGCTGGCTTGCCGGGCGCTGCTGGCCAGCCCGCTGGAAGGCCGTACCGTGCTGTTTGAAACCGGCATCGGCGCATTCTTCGAGCCGCGGCTGCGCGAGCGCTATGGTGTGCAGGAGAGTCAGCACGTGTTGATCGAATCATTGCGCGAAGCGGGCTTCGAGCACGAGGACATCGACGTGGTGGTGCTGAGCCACCTGCATTTCGACCATGCTGGTGGCCTGCTGGCACCGTGGAGCGAAGGTCGCACCCCTGAACTGCTGTTTCCGAACGCTACCTTCGTGGTAGGGGCCGCGCACTGGCAGCGTGCGCTGCAGCCGCATCCACGCGACCGCGCCAGTTTCATCCCCGAGCTGCCGGGCCTGTTGCAGGCGACCGGCCGGCTGGAGGTGGTGGATGGCGAATACTCCACGGTGCTGGGCCGCAGCGTGCGTTTCAGCTTCAGCGACGGACACACGCCGGGGCTGATGCTGGCGGAAATCGTCGGCGAGTCCAGCGACGGTCCGGCCCAGGGCGGCGTGGTGTTCTGTGCCGACCTCATTCCCGGACGTTCCTGGGTGCACGTGCCGATCACCATGGGTTACGACCGCAATGCGGAGCTGCTGATCGACGAGAAGCGCCAGTTCCTGGAAGACAAGCTGGCGCGCAACGTGCAGCTGTTCTTCACCCACGACCCGGAGGTCGCCCTGGCCACGCTGTCGCGCGATGAAAAGGGCCGTTTCGTGACCCGGCAGGAGCAGCTGGAGCTCAAGGCACATGCCCTGGCCTGATCAGGCAGCCCCGTAGTGCCGGGCTCTGCCCGGCAAGCAGGCAACCTCATACAGCCGGGCAGGGCCCGGCTCTACGAAAGGCACGTCGATTCAGCGGCCCGCCATCAGCCGATGACGCGGGTGCCGAAGATACGGTCGCCGGCATCGCCCAGGCCCGGCAGGATGTATCCCTTGTCGTTCAGATGGTCGTCGATGGCTGCGGTGTACAGGTCCACGTCCGGATGCGCGGCCTGCACCGCGGCGATGCCTTCCGGTGCGGCCACCAGGAAAATACCCTTGATGCGGCGCGCGCCGGCACGCTTGAGCATGTCGATGGTGGCGATCAGCGTGCCGCCCGTGGCCAGCATCGGATCCAGGATCAGCGCATCGCGTTCCTCCAGGCGGCCTGTGAGCCGCTCGAAGTACGGCACTGGCTGCAGCGTTTCTTCATCACGCTGCAGGCCCACCACGCTCACCCGCGCGGCCGGGATCAACGACAGCACGCCGCTGAGCATGCCCAGTCCCGCACGCAGGATCGGCACGACCGTGATCTTGGCGCCAGCGATGCGCTGTACCGTCACCGGCCCGGCCCAGCCCGCCATGGTGTGTTCTTCGGTATCCAGGTCGGCGGTGGCCTCGTAGGCCAGCAGCGTGCCCAGCTCGTTGGCCAGTTCACGGAAATCCTTGGTGCTGAGCGCAGCGTTGCGCATCAGGCCGATCTTGTGCTGCACCAGCGGATGGCGCACTTCAACGATGTTCATGGCAGGGGGGCGGCGTAAGGAGAGGTGCCTATTCTGCCGCGCAGCGGCGCGGCGGACCAGCACAGCTGCACTGCAAACACCAGCGACAATGCCACTCCGACAGGCCGGTGTCACGGAGATGCAACCTTGCGGAAATACCTTGCCCTCCCATTCTTTGCATCGAATGGGGAATGCAGTGCAGAACAAGGACCGCCTGGCGATTGCCATCTCCCTTACCCTGGCGATGGGCGTCGTGGGCACCCTGCAGGCCGCCGGACAGGACACCGCTGCCTCGGCGGCCGTCGCTTCCGCAGCCACGGATCTGGACCGTATCGAAGTGCGCGCACAGCTGGAGTCGCAGCTGCGTGCAGTGGACCTCAAGCGCGCCAGCGACGCGATTGAAGATGTCGTTTCATCCGATGCGCTGGGCCAGTATCCGGACAAGAACGTGGCCGAGTCGCTGCAGCGCCTGCCGGGCGTCAGCGTCACCCGTGATCAGGGCGAGGGCCGTTTCGTGGTGGTGCGCGGGCTGGATGCCAACCTCAACAGCGTCAGCGTGGACGGTATCGCTGTGGGCACGCCGGAAGATTCCAGCCGCGCCGCGCCGCTGGACGTGATTCCCTCCGATTCCACAGAGCGCCTGCGCGTGGTGAAATCGCCGACCCCGGACATGCCTGGCGACGCCATCGGTGGCGCGATCCTCGTCGAATCCGCTTCGGCGTTCGACCGCGATGGACGCAGCCTGCGCGGCAAGATCGAAGGCAGTCACCAGCAGCTTTCCGGCCATACCAGCCCCAAGGCAGCCATCAATTACAGTGAAGTGTTCGCCGATACCTTCGGCGTGGCACTGGGCGTGAACTACCAGAACCGCCGCTTTGAATCGGACAACACCGAAGTGGAGTACGACGGCGAGGACGCCGCCGCACCGGGCGATGTAACCGCCATCAACCTGCAGCACCGCAAGTATGAGATAGAACGCAAGCGCATCGGTGCCAACCTCAACCTGGACTGGCGCCCGGACCAGGACAACAGGTACTACCTGCGCACGCTCTACAGCCGCTTCGACGACGCCGAAACCCGCCAGCGCGTCATCTTCAATTTCGATGATGCCGACATGGTCGCCACCGGGACCGACCAGTTCCGCCTGGACGATCTGCCGGCCGATGCGATCCAGAAGCGCATGCGTTACCGCACCAAGGAAGAGAACACCTTCGCCGCCAGCCTTGGGGGCGAGAACCGGCTCAGCAGTGCCGTGGTGGATTACCAGATCGGCTACACGAAGACCGAAGAACGCGTAAACGATGAAATGGAAGCACGTTTCAAACTTGACGGGGACGACCTGTCCGGGACACTGGACCAGCGCGGTCGGGTGCCGCGTTATGCGCTGGACAGTGATGCATGGATGGACAACGCCGACTATGCGTATGACCGCATGATTGTGTCGCCCAAGCGTGTGGACGACAAGGAACACAGCGCCCAGGTCAACGTGCGTTTCGATGCCGACAAGGCCACCTATGCGTTCGGCCTGCTGGGCCGCTGGCGCGATCGCGCCGTGGACGTGGACGAAAGGGAACTGCGGCGGGGACCGGACATCGCCTTGGCCGACTGGAGCACCGGTGCTCCGGAACATCGCCACGCCGCGCTGGGGCAGGGCATGAGCTCGGCGGCCATGCGCCGCTACTGGGCATTGCGCGGGAGCCAGTACTCCGCCCGTCCGCAGGAAACCGGCGGCAATGCGATGACCTCGCTGGAAGAGGACTACACTGCCAGCGAAGACATCTTCGCCAGCTATGCCATGGGCACCTGGGACATCGGCGCGCTGCGCATCATCGGCGGCGTGCGTGTTGAAAAAACCCGCTTCAAGGCGATCGGCAACCAGGTGGACGTGGCCGAGGACGAACGCAGCTACACGGTGGTTCCGCGCGTGGCCGAGCGCAGTTACAGCACCGTGCTGCCGGGCCTGCACCTGCGCTATGACGCAGCCGACGACTGGGTGCTGCGCGCCTCGGCCAACAAGACCGTATCGCGGCCATCGTTCGGCGATATCTCCCCGCGCGTGGGTTACAGCCGCGGTGACGAGGAAGTGCGGCTGGGTAATCCGCAACTTGATCCGTACGAATCAAAGAATCTTGATCTGTCGGTGGAGAAGTACATCGGCTCCAGCGGCATCGTCTCGCTGGGCCTGTTCCACAAGTCCATCGACGGCTACATCGTCGAAACGGTGCGCAACAACGATCCGGCCTACGATGGATACGATGTGACCCAGCCGATCAATGGCAGGAAGGCCAGTGTGAACGGCGCCGAGTTCAACTGGCAGCAGCAGCTTGCCTTCCTGCCATCGGAGCTGGATGGTCTGCTGGTCGGCGCAAGCGGCACCTTGCTGGACACCGGTTTTGATCCGGGCCTGGAAGGCCGGGATGGCGAGGACTTCACCCTGCCGCGCGCATCCAGGCATGTGTACAGCGCGCACGTAGGTTACGAAAAGTACGGTCTGAGCACGCGCCTGGCCGCGGTGTACCGCAGCGAGTACCTGGATTCGCTGGGTGGCGGGCGCGCATTCGATATCTTCGTCGCACCCAACACCCAGCTGGACTTTTCGCTCGACTACCGTTTCAGCCCACGGGTGAGCATGTACTTCGAAGCGCAGAACCTGCTGGACAAGCCACTGGAGCTCTATCAGGGCACGCGCTCGCGCACGCTGCAGCTGGAAGAGTACGGTCGCAGCTATGCCGTTGGCCTGAAGGTGGCCCTGTGATGGCCCGCCGGATGCTGACGACCGTAGTGGCGATGGCGCTCGCCGCAGGCTGCACGCCGTCGACTCCCGCCACGGGCGAAGCGATGCAATCGCCGCAGCCGCCAGCAGCGAGCCGCGCGGACAAGGCGCAGCGCCAGGTAGCGACGGTGGCCGAGGCTTTCCTAGGGCCGATGACGCCGGAGAACAACATCGACTCGCCGGCTTCCTGGAAGGCGCCGGACGGCAGGATCTGGCTGATCGCCACGGCCAAGGCCACTGACAGGCTGGTGGTCTACGACGGCAGCACCGGTGCGCATCTGCGCGATGTCGGCCGCACCGGTACGCAGCCGGGCCAGTTCGATCGCCCCAACGGCATTGCAGTGACCGACGATCTGCTGTGGATCGTCGAGCGCGACAACCATCGCGTGCAGGTGCTTTCGCTCCCGGATTTCACGCCGTTGGCGGTGTTCGGCAGCGATGACCTGCGCAAGCCCTATGGCGTGTGGGTTGACCCGCGTGATGGGGGCTACAGCGTGTATGTCACCGATTCCTGGGACAATGGCGAGGATGCGCAGGGCAATGACATCCTTCCGCCGCTGCAGGAGCTGGGCCAGCGCGTGCGCCATTACCAGGTCAGCCGCGATGGCGCGAAGGTGCAGGCGAGCCTGGTGGCCAGCATCGGCGACACCAGCGAGGCCGGTGCGCTGCGCGTGGTGGAGTCGATCTGGGGTGATCCGGCCAACGATCGCCTGGTGATCGCCGAAGAGGACGAAAGCTACGCCAGCGAGTTCAAGGTCTACACGCTGGGAGGCCGTTTCACCGGCACCACCTTTGGCCGTGACGTGTTCAAGGCGCAGGCCGAAGGCGTGATGCTGCGCACCTGCGGCAAGGACGGCTGGTGGATCACCACCGAGCAGGGCAAGGACCGCAGTGTTTTCCATCTGTTCGACCGCCACACCCTGCAGCCGGTCGGTGCGTTCCAGGGCAATACCGTGGCCAACACCGACGGCATCTGGATGATGCAGCAGGGCACCTCGCGGTTCCCGCACGGCGTGCTGTACGCCGTGCATGATGACCAGGGGGTGGCCGCGTTTGACTGGGAGCACATCGCCAAGGCGCTGTCGCTGCCGCTGGAGTGTGCATCGTGAGCGCGCGTTCGATGCGCGCCATGGCGCTGGGCATGCTGCTGGTCGCGCACGCAGCGCCACGGTTGGCCGATGCCGCCGAGGTCGAGCCGAACATCCAGGTGCCGGCAGGCAGCCGCCATTACGCAGCCAGCCCAGTGCCGGACCGTATCGTCGCCTCCCCCGCCGCCGATGCCGCGGACGGCTTTGCGGTGGCCTGGCGTACCGATGGCAGCGTGCAGGCGCCGCTGCTGGAGATTGCCGTGGCCGGCGATTCGCCTGCCATCGAAGGCATCCGCCAGCTACGTGCACGCACGCAGCCGCTGCAGACGGAGAACGGCCTGTCCCATCATCACCACGTCGACATCGACGGACTGAAGCCAGACACCCAGTACGTCTACCGCGTGCAGGGCAACGGCAGCTGGAGCGCCTGGAACCAGCTGCGCACGCCCGGCATGGCCGGCCAGCCGCTGACCCTGCTGTATTTCGGTGATACGCAGAACAAGAACGTCAGCCACGTCAGCCGCGTTGTGCGTGCGGCGCAGCGGGCCGCGCCGGAAGCGCGCGTAAGCCTGTTCGCAGGGGATCTTGTCAGCGGCGGGGACAATGCCGATGACAGCGAGTGGGGAGAGTGGTTCGCCGCTGCCGGCTGGCTTGCACAGGAAACACTGGTTGCCCCGGCAATCGGCAATCATGAGTACTTCGAGGAATTCGAAGACACGCCGCAGGAACGTCGCGTGCTGGGCGGCCACTGGCCGGTGACCTTTGCCCTGCCGGACAACGGCGCCGTGCAGACCGAACGCACCAGCTACTGGTTCGATGTGCAGGACGTGCGCGTGGCGGTGCTCGATGGCACCTCCGCGCTGGACCTGGGAACCGCGCAGGCGCAGGCACAATGGCTGGACACCGTGCTGTCCGGCAACCAGCGAGCATGGACCATCGTGCTGCTGCACCAGCCCTTCCATTCGCCGCGCGAAGGCCGCGATAATGCCGCGCTGCGCGATGTGCTGCTGCCCGTGGTGCGCCGCCACCGGGTGGACCTGGTGCTGCAGGGGCACGACCACACCTATGGTCGCCGTGGTGAAGGAGATGCGGCAACGCCACAGTACGTGGTTACCGTGGCAGGCCCGAAGCAGTACCGGCTGTCGCAGGAAGCGCGCCAAACGATGGCACCGGTGGGCGAAGATACCCAGCTGTTCCAGGTACTGCGCATCGATCCGCAGCATCTGCGTTACGAGGCGCGCACCGTCACCGGACGGCTCTATGATGGATTCGAACTGAGCCGCGGTGCCGATGGCCGCAAGCAGAGGCAGGAACTAACCGAAGGCCGGATCGCGCCGCGGGATTGTGGCCGCGAGGCGACCTTGAAGGGCCGCACGGACCGCTGCTGGGAATGAGACAGCGCAGGCTGCGTCACACGCGGCTGGCGCGGCCCCGTAACGCGGAGGTGGTTGATGGGATGCAGACGATGGTTGCCGATGGGTGTGCTGGCCGCCGGCATGGCGCTGGTGACCGGTGCCAGTGTGGCCGCCGATGCGGTGCTGCACCCGTTCCTGGCGGCGCAGCCGGGCAATGCCCCGGATGAGGTGAACCTGGCGGTGGAAATACCTGCCGGCAGCTTCACCAAGTACGAGATCAAGGACGACGGGCTGGTCCACGTCGACCGCTTCCAGTCGATGCCGGTGGCGTATCCGGCCAACTATGGCTCCATGCCGCGTACCCTGGCCGGCGACAATGATCCGCTGGATGCGCTGGTGCTCACCCGCGAACCGCTGCATCCGGGAGTGATCGTGCGCTTCCGGCCGATCGGATACCTGAAGATGCACGATGCTGGCGAGCATGACGAGAAAGTGATCGGCGTGCCCACCGACAAGGTCGATCCGACCTATGCCGGCATCCGCGATCTGGCCGACCTGCCGCCCATCGAGCGGCAACGCATCGAAGCGTTCTTCCGTGTCTACAAGGATCTGCCCGAGGGGCGCAATCCGGTGCAGCTGGACGGCTGGGGCGATGCCGCCGAAGCCCGTCGTCTGATCCGCGCTGCGATGCAGCGCTTCGACGCGGCGCAACGCTGACCTGCACGCCGGCGTGGCGGCAGCGACGCATGCCGGTCGTCGCCCCGCCGTTCCACGACCCGCTCACGGCGCATCGCTATCATTGCGGCTGGATCCTGGAAGGTGCAGCGCGTGTCCTCAGCCCTGGTGTGGTTTCGCCGCGATCTGCGCCTGGCCGACAATCCGGCCCTGCGCGCAGCGCTGGACGCCGGGCACGACATCGTGCCGGTCTACATCCATGCACCTGCCGAAGAGGGCCGCTGGGCGCCGGGCGCCGCATCGAACGCCTGGCTGCATCGTTCGCTGCACGCACTGGACCAGGCGCTGCGTGCACCGGGCTCCCGTCTGGTGCTGCGCGAAGGCGACAGCCTTGCCACCCTGAAGGCGCTGGCCGCGGAGACCGGTGCCCAAGCGGTGTACTGGAACCGCAGGTACGAGCCCGCCGTGCAGGCGCGCGACACGGGCATCAAGCGTGCGCTGCGCGAGCATGGCCTGCAGGTTGACAGCTTCAACGGCAGCCTGCTGTTCGAACCATGGGAGCTGGCCACGAAACAGGGTGGCCCCTACAAGGTATTCACCCCGTTCTGGCGCACTGCGCTCAGCCGCTGGAAGAACTGGGCGGCGGATCCGGCACCAGCGACGCTGACGCTGCCGTCCGTAACGGGTGTGCCGCTGGAGTCGTTGCGGCTGGCACCGGACATCAGCTGGGATGCCGGGTTCTGGGCGCATTGGCAGCCGGGCGAAGCAGGGGCGTGGGAGGCATTGTCGGTGTTCATCGATGGCGCGCTGCACGGGTACCGTGAGCAGCGCGACCTGCCGGACCGCGTGGGTACCTCGCTGATGTCACCGCACCTGCATTTCGGCGAAGTAGCACCCTGGCGGATACTGCAGGAACTGGACGCCGAACGCAGTGCGGCACGCAACGCCGATATCGATGCCTACGCCAGGCAGCTGGGCTGGCGCGATTTCGCCCACCACCTGCTTCATCATTTTCCTGAGACGCCCGAGCGCAACCTGGACCGGCGCTTCGATGGTTTTTCCTGGGCGCCTGCCGATGAAGGTGCGCTGCAGGCATGGCAGCGTGGACGCACCGGCGTGCCCATCGTGGATGCCGGCCTGCGCCAGCTGTGGCACACCGGGTACATGCACAACCGCGTGCGTATGATCGTGGCCAGCTACCTGTGCAAGCACATGCGCGTGCACTGGCTTGCCGGCGCGCGCTGGTTCTGGGACACGCTGGTGGATGCGGACCTGGCCAACAACACCCTGGGCTGGCAGTGGGTGGCCGGCACCGGCGCGGACGCTGCGCCGTATTTCCGCATCTTCAACCCGGTCACCCAGGCGGAGAAGTTCGATCCACACGCGCGCTATATCAGCCGCTGGGTGCCGGAACTGGCCGCGCTGCCGGTCAAGGCACGGTTCGCGCCGTGGCAGCATCCGGAACTGCTGACGCAACTGGCACCGGACTATCCGCGCACGCCGCTGGTGGATCTCGCCGCGGGCAGGGAGGCCGCGCTGGCGGCGTATCGGCGACGTTGAACAAACATGAACGGGGAGCCTCCGGCGGGTGCCGCCGTCATCCCGGCATCGCGCGCGGGTGTATATGCTCAGCGCCGTCCGCATGCCGGACCACCCGGCCTACAAGGAGAAAAACCATGATTCGAACGGCTCCCCGCAATGTGGCTCTTGCCCTGATGACCGCTGCCGCGCTGACCGCGTGCGCCACCGGCGGTTCATACGTACAGAGCGACCAGTATGGCAACCAGACCGAGCAGCAGAACCGTACCGGGCGCAACGCGCTGATCGGCACGGCGGTGGGTGTCGCCGCTGGCCTGCTCACCGGCAACAGCGCGACCGAGCGTCGCCAGCACGCGATGATCGGCGCTGGCATCGGTGCGCTCAGTGGCGCGGCTGTCGGCCAGTACCAGGATCGCCAGGAACGCGCGCTGCGTGAGCGTACCGCCAACACCGGCATCGACGTGACCCGCCAGGGCGACAACATCACCCTGAACCTGCCGGACGGCATCACCTTCGATTTCGGCAAGTCAGCGCTGAAGCCGCAGTTCTACGGTTCGCTCAACGGCGTGGCCAGCACGCTGTCCGAGTACAACCAGACCATGATCGAAGTGGTCGGCCATACCGACAGCATCGGCAGCGATGCGGTGAACAACCGCCTGTCCAAGGAACGCGCCGATGCCGTGGCTGCCTACCTCACCGGTCAGGGCGTGCAGCGCGAGCGCATTGAAACCCTGGGTGCGGGCAAGGCCTATCCCATCGCCGACAACAGCACCGATGCCGGCCGTGCGCAGAACCGCCGAGTGGAAATCCGCGTGATCCCGTTGAAGCAGTAATTGCCCTGTAGAACGGTTCCCGCAGTAACAGAAATGCCGCCTGCAAGGGCGGCATTTCTGTTGGTGCTGCCTGCAGGTCCTGTGGATGCCGACTGGCTTGTGGGTGACGACCGTTGGTCGTCACTGCCTTGAAGCAACAGCGTGACGACCAGCGGTCGTCACCCACCTGTGCAATCCACCCCGGCCGGCGCCTGTCAGGGAGCGATCATGCCGCCGCGTCCTCCAGCAGCCGCTTGCCTTCTGCCAGCGCTTCGGCTTCGGCCTTCTCGCTCTGCTGCTGCGCATACTTGGCGGCCGGGCACTGCGCCATCATGTAGTTGGCGTCGAAGTTGAGCTTTTCCACCAGGAAATCGACGAACGCGCGTACTTTCGGCGATACCAGCCGGCCACCGGCGAACACCGCGTTGAAATCCACTTCCGGCCCGGTCCAGCCGGCAAGCACGCGACGCACCATGCCGGTTTCCACGTACGGCTTGGCCATCACATCGCCGGTGAGCAGCAGACCTTCGCCGCACACCAGTGCGCCGTTGAGCGCGGACATGTCATTGGCCACCATCAGCGGATTGACCGGGAAATCGCGCAGTTCACCGCCGTTCTCACCCAGCTGCCACGTAATGCGATTGGGATGGCTGTGGTAGGCCTTGCGCATGGCGAGAATACGATGGAACTGCAGTTCATCCGGATGCAGCGGCTCGCCGTGGCGCTCGATGTAGGCAGGGCTGGCGAACACCTGGGTGCGCAGCGTGCCGAGCTTGCGTGCCACCAGGTTGGAATCGGGCAGGGCACCGATGCGCAGCGCAAGATCCGCTTCGCCGGCGATCAGATCCAGCTTCTCGTTGCCCAGGTGCATGTCCAGGCGGATCTCCGGATACATCGTGTGGAACTGGCCCATCAGCGGCGCGATCCAGGTGATGCCGAGCGAATAGGGCACGGTGAAGCGCAGCCAGCCGCGCGGACCGGACTGCAGCTGGTTGACCGCGCTTTCCGCTTCTTCCAGTTCGCGCGCGATGCGCTGGCAGTGTTCGTGATAGATGGAACCGGCTTCGGTCAGGCCGAGACGGCGTGTGGTCCGGTGCAGCAGGCGCGCGCCAAGACGCGTTTCCAGTTCCTGCACCTTGCGGCTGACCGTGGTCTTGGGCAGCCCGAGCGATTTGGCTGCAGCGATGAAGCTGCCTTGCTCGACCACCTTGACGAAGATCAGCGTTTCGTTGAGATCGTGGGACATGGGCGGATTCCTGGACGCTGGGGACGTCGCTATCGTGACAAAAAGATTGGACCGGGGACGGGATGATTATTCCCCTAAAAGAGGACTAATCAAGTAGGAGTTTAGGTTTCATCATGGCGCCATTCCCGAATTGAAGGCCGCCAACAATGAGCCTGCGCAACATTCTCAACTACTTCCGCCGTCCCGGGCCGGGTGCCCTGGACTTGGCTATGACCGTGGAATCTCGCCCTACGTCATTGGTTCACAAGGATTTCCGTGAGTTCACCGCGCCAGCGCGACAGCAGCGTGGCGGCAGCCTGCACATCCCGGCGCGCGGCGCCGACCGTATCGCACGGATCGGCATTGTCCCGGATGTGGGAGGAAATATCCCATGAACGGGATGCTGGCGCCGGAAGTGCTGGTGCTGGGCGGTACCGGTGCGGTCGGGCAGGGCATCGTCGGTGCGCTGCTGGAAGCTGGCAGCCCGGTGCTGGTGGTGGGGCGCGATCCGGGGCGCCTGGCCGCACTGCGTGCGCAGTTCGACGACGAGCCTGGGCTTGAGACCCTGCTCGGTTCGCTGGCCGATGACGAGTCGGCCAAGGTGGTCGCCGATCGCGTGGCCGTGCGCCCGCGTCCGCTGGGCGCGGTGGTCGCGGCGCTGGGGGGCCCCTACGCGCGCGGCCGGGTGGTCGATCGCCCGGGCGATGCGCTGGTGCAGACCCTGCAGCTGGACCTGATGCCGCACGTGCACGCGATACGCCACCTGCTGCCCCTGCTGCAGGACCACCACCACCCGCGTCGTTACGTAATGATCGGTAGCCCGGCTGGGCTGAAACCATGGGCCGCCCACGGCGACTCCTCCATCACTGCCGCAGCGCTGCGCATGTACGCGCAGGTCGTGCATCAGGAAGCCCAGGCGATCGGGGTGCGCGCGCAGATGCTCGAAGTGAGCGCGCCGGTATGCACCCCCAGCAACGCGGCCAATGCCTGTATCGAATGGCCCAGTGCGCTGCTGGTGGGACGCCGGCTGGTATCGCTGCTTGACCAGTGCCAGGACAACCGCGCCATCGTCCGCTGCGATACCCGCGATGCACAGCTTCCGCGTGGCCTGCTGCGGCTGGACGCATCGCCGCACTGGCGGGAACCGGCCGGAATGGCATGAAAACACTGCCGCCGGCCACGACGAAAGACCTCATTCAACGCATCACGCATCACCTTTTCCTACGGATATCCACCATGCCCTCCATGATTCCCCTGCAACGCACTACACGTCGCCTGGCGCTGGCCACCGTTTCGGCATTGGCGCTGGCCATTCTCACCGCATGCAGCGGCAGCCATGCCGAAGAATCCGGCGCACCACCGGCGCCGGAGGTCAGTGCCGCTCCGGTGCTGGTCAAGCAGGTCAGCCAGTGGGACGAGTTCAGTGGCCGCGTCGAGGCCGTGGAGAACGTCGAACTGCGGCCACGCGTTTCCGGCTACATCGACAAGGTCAACTATGTCGAAGGCCAGGAAGTGAAGAAGGGCGACGTTCTGTTCACCATCGACGCGCGCAGTTACCAGGCCGAGCATGACCGCGCGCGGGCCGAACTTGCCCGCGCACGCACCCAGGCCACCCTGGCGCGCGGAGAATCCGAACGCGCCCGTCGCTTGTCCGAACAGCAGGCCATTTCCACTGAAACCTGGGAACAGCGCCGCGCCGCCTCGGACCAGGCCAGCGCGCAGGTACAGGCGGCACAGGCCGCGCTGGACGCGGCCGCGCTCAACCTGGAGTTCACCAAGGTGCGCGCGCCCATCAACGGCCGCGCCGGCCGCGCGATGGTCACCGCCGGAAACCTGGTGAGCGCCGGCGACGCGGCCAGCGTGCTGACCACGCTGGTATCGCTGGACAAGGTGCACGTCTATTTCGATGCCGACGAAGCGACCTTCCTGCGCTACGCGCAGATGGAACGCCAGGGCGAGCGGCCCAGCGAGCGCGACCAGACGTTGCCGGTGAAGGTCGGCCTGAGTGGCGAGCAGGGCTTTCCGCATGACGGCAAGGTCGATTTCCTGGACAACCAGGTCGCGCGCAGCACCGGTACCATCCGCGTCCGCGCGCTGCTGGACAACGCCGATCGTGAGTTCACGCCCGGCCTGTTCGCCCGCGTGCAGTTGCTCGGCAGTGGTCAGTTCCAGGCCATGCTGATCGACGAAAAGGCGGTGCTCACCGACCAGGACCGCAAGTACGTCTACGTGGTGGACAAGGACGGCAAGGCGCAGCGCCGTGACGTGGTGCTGGGGCGCAGTGCTGAAGGCCTGCGCATCGTGCAGGGTGGGCTGGTGGCTGGCGACCGCGTGATCATCGACGGCGTGCAGAAGGTCTTCATGCCCGGCATGCCGGTACAGGCCAAGGCTGTGGCGATGCAGCCCAAAGCCGCGCCGGCCAGCGCGCCGGCATCGGCGGCAAGCGCCAGCGCCCTGCACGCGGGCCCGGAAAACGTCGCCGTGAACTGATCCATCCGGCCAGCGTCGCCTCACGCCTGAACCCCTGTCGCTGCGGCAGGGGCAGGGCACCTGCGTTCCAGTGCTGGCCATACCAAGGACATTCCCATGGATTTCTCCCGTTTTTTCATCGACAGGCCGATCTTCGCGGCGGTGCTGTCGATCATCATCTTCGCCGCCGGCCTGATCAGCATTCCGCTACTGCCGACCGGCGAATATCCCGACGTGGTACCGCCATCGGTGGTGGTGCGTACGGTCTACCCGGGCGCCAACCCGAAGGTGATCGCTGAAACCGTGGCCACGCCGCTGGAAGAAGCGATCAACGGCGTCGAGAACATGATGTACATGAAGTCGGTGGCAGGCTCCGATGGCGTGCTGCAGATGACCATCACCTTCCGTCCCGGGACCGACGCGGACGAAGCAGCGGTGAAGGTGCAGAACCGCGTCGCGCAGGCCCAGGCACGCCTGCCCGAGGACGTGCGGCGGCAGGGCGTGACCACGCAGAAGCAGTCACCCACCTTCCTGATGGTGGTGCACCTGACCTCGCCGGAAGGAAAGTACGACACGCTGTACCTGCGCAACTACGCGCGCCTGCACGTCAAGGATGCGCTGTCGCGCATCCAGGGCGTGGGCGATGCGCAGATCTTCGGCGGCGGCGACTATGCCATGCGCGCGTGGCTGGACCCGTACCGGATCGCCGCGCGCGGACTGACCGCCAGCGACGTGGTCGGCGCCATGCGCGAGCAGAACGTGCAGGTGTCGGCGGGCCAGCTGGGCGCCGAGCCGATGCCCAACAGCCAGTTCCTGACGCTCATCAATGCCCAGGGCCGCCTGCGCAGCGAACAGGAGTTCGGCGACATCGTGCTCAAGAGCGGAAGCGATGGCGAAGTGGTGCGATTGTCCGACGTTGCCCGCCTGGAACTGGGCGCCGGCGACTACACGCTGCGTTCGCAGCTGGACGGCAAGAACGCGGTAGGCATCGGCATTTTCCAGGCACCAGGTGCGAACGCGCTGGAAATCCGTGATGCAGTGATCGGCGCCATGGACGAGATGCAGAAGACCATGCCGGCCGACGTGAAGTACGAAGCGGTGTATGACACCACCATCTTCGTGCGCGACTCGATCAAGGCCGTGGTCTCCACCCTGCTGGAAGCCATCGCCCTGGTGGTGCTGGTGGTGATCCTGTTCCTGCAGACCTGGCGGGCTTCGATCATTCCGTTGATCGCGGTGCCGGTGTCCATCGTGGGAACGTTCGCGGCGCTGTACCTGCTGGGTTTCTCGATCAACACGCTGAGCCTGTTCGGGCTGGTGCTGGCCATCGGCATCGTGGTGGATGATGCGATCGTGGTGGTGGAGAACGTCGAACGGAACATCGAGGAAGGCCTGTCGCCCACCGCCGCCGCGCACCAGGCGATGAAGGAAGTGTCCGGTCCGATCATCGCCATCGCCCTGGTGCTGTGCGCGGTGTTCGTGCCGATGGCGTTCCTTTCCGGTGTCACCGGCCAGTTCTACAAGCAGTTCGCGGTGACCATCGCCATTTCCACGGTGATTTCGGCCATCAACTCGCTGACCCTGTCGCCGGCGCTGGCCGCGCGCCTGCTGAAGCCGCATGGTGCTGCAAAGGATGCACCGACGCGCTTGATCGACCGGCTGTTCGGCTGGGTATTTCGTCCGTTCAACCGCTTCTTCAAGTCCAGCTCGGAGAAGTACGAGCGTGGCGTGTCGAAGATCCTGGGACGGCGTGGCGCGGTGTTCGTGGTGTATGCCGTGCTGCTGCTGGGTACCGGAGTGATGTTCAAGCTGGTGCCGCCGGGCTTCATTCCCACCCAGGACAAGCTGTACCTGATCGCCGGCGTCAAGCTGCCGGAGGGTTCGTCCATCGCGCGTACCGACGCCATGCTGAAGAAGGTGGCCGACATCGCCCGCGACACCGACGGCGTGGCCCACACCATTTCCTTCCCGGGCCTCAATGCGCTGCAGTTCACCAACACACCGAACACCGGCGTGGCCTTCGTGCCGCTCAAACCCTTCAGCGAGCGCAACGGCCGCACGGCCGCGCAGATCAATGCCGAGATCAACCAGAAGATCTCCGCACTGCAGGAGGGCTTCGCGTTCTCCATGATGCCGCCGCCGATCCTCGGCCTGGGCAACGGCAATGGCTACCAGATGTTCATCGAGGACCGCGGCAATCTGGGTTACGGCGCGCTGCAGAACGCCGTGCAGGCCATGCAGGGTGCGGTATCGCAGACGCCGGGCATGGCGTTCCCGATCACCAGCTACCAGGCCAACGTTCCGCAGCTGGATGCTGAGGTGGACCGCGTCAAGGCCAAGGCGCAGGGCGTGCAGCTGACCGAGCTGTTCGACACCCTGCAGACCTACCTGGGCTCTGCCTATGTCAACGACTTCAACCAGTTCGGACGTACCTGGCAGGTGATCGCGCAGGCCGACGGGCAGTTCCGTGACAGCGTGGAAGACATCGGTCGCCTGCGCACCCGCAACGCGAATGGCGAAATGGTGCCGATCGGCTCGATGGTCACCGTCAAGCAGACCTTCGGCCCCGATCCGGTGCTGCGCTTCAACGGTTATCCGGCCGCCGACCTGGCGGGTGAAGCCGACCCGCGTGTACTGTCATCCACCCAGGCCATGGCCAAGCTGACCGAAGTGGCCGGTGCGGTGCTGCCGGCCGGCATGGTTACCGAATGGACGGACCTGAGCTACCAGCAGGCCACCCAGGGCAATGCTGCGCTGATCGTGTTCCCGGTGGCGGTGCTGCTGGCGTTCCTGGTGCTGGCGGCGTTGTACGAAAGCTGGACGCTGCCACTGGCGGTGATCCTGATCGTGCCGATGACGCTGCTGTCGGCACTGTTCGGGGTATGGCTGACCGGTGGCGACAACAACGTGTTCGTGCAGGTCGGTCTGGTGGTGTTGATGGGTCTGGCATGCAAGAACGCGATCCTGATCGTCGAATTCGCTCGTGAACTGGAAATGGCCGGCAAGGGAATCGTGGAAGCCGCGCTGGAGGCCTGCCGCCTGCGCCTGCGGCCCATCGTGATGACGTCCATCGCCTTCATCGCCGGCACGGTGCCGCTGGTGCTTTCGCACGGAGCCGGCGCCGAAGTGCGCTCGGTCACCGGCATCACGGTGTTTGCCGGCATGCTCGGGGTCACTCTGTTCGGCCTGTTCCTGACCCCGGTGTTCTACGTGGCGCTGCGCAAACTGGTCAGCCGCAATGGCGGCGGCCAGCTGGTGCGCCACGGTGAGCCCACGCTGCAGCACTGACCTTCCGTCCCGACAGCGGCGGTCCTTCGGGGACGGCCGTTGCAGGGCACCCATCCGAATGTGAGATTCCAACAGATGAACGCAACCACCAACAAGATCGCGCTGGTCACCGGCGCCACCCGTGGCATCGGCACCGAAACCGTACGCCAGCTCGCCCAGGCCGGCGTGCATACGCTGCTGGCCGGTCGCAACCGCGCGACCGCCGTCGAGGTGGCCTTGAAACTGCAGGCCGAAGGCCTGCCCGTGGAAGCCATCGAACTGGACGTGACCGATACCGGCAGCATCGCCGCAGCAGTCGAACAGGTGCGCCAGCGCCATGGCCACCTGGATATCCTGGTCAACAACGCCGGCATTGTGCTTGATGATCTTTCCCTGCCTCCTTCGCAGCAGACGCTTGAAGCCTGGCGTCGCACCTTCGATACCAATCTGTTCGCCGTGGTCGCTGTCACCCAGGCGTTCCTGCCCCTGCTGCGTGCATCGGCGGCAGCTCGCATCGTCAATGTCTCCAGCCTGCTCGGCTCGGTGACACTGCATAGCCAGCCGGGCTCGCCGATCTACGATTTCAAGGTGCCGGCGTACAACGTATCCAAAAGCGCGGTGAATGCATGGACCGCGCAGCTGGCCTACGAACTGCGCGCCACGGCGCACAAGGTCAACAGCGTGCATCCGGGCTATGTAAAGACCGACATGAACGCTGGCGAAGGCGAGGTGGACGTGGATGTGGGCGCACAGTCCAGCGTGCGCATGGCGTTGCTGGATGCCGATGGCCCCAACGGCAGTTTCACGTACCTGGGCGAGGTGCTGCCGTGGTGATGCGCACTCTGGTGGTTGCCCTGTCCAGCGCCCTGCTGGCGGGCTGCGTGACCGTCGGTCCGGACTACAAGGCTCCCGCGCAGGCGCCGGTCGTGCTGCAGGGCGCGGTGGCGCCGGTGTACAGCACCGAAGCGCCGGTGGCGGCCTGGTGGGCGCAGTTCGATGACCCGGTGCTGGAACAGCTTGTGCACGGCGCACTGGGCGACAACCTGGATCTGCGCGTGGCCGTAGCGCGCGTGCAGCAGGCCCGTGCGGTGTTCGTCGAAAGCCGTCTCGACCAGGCCCCGCACGTGACCGCAGGCGCTGCCTACGACCGCCGCAAGCAGCCGGAAACGCTTGCCGGCAGCGAGCGTGTCTTCAGCGAAAGCTACCAGCTTGGTTTCGATGCAGGTTGGGAGCTGGATCTGTTCGGGCGCCAGCGGCGCGGTGCCGAAGCTGCGCGGGCGGACCTGGATGCGGAGTGGGCGAACCTGGCCGATGCGCAGGTGCTGATCGCCGCCGAGGTGGCGCGCAATTACTTCGAACTGCGCGGTGCGCAGAAGCGCATCGCCGTGGCCGAGCAGACCCTGGGCAACCTGCGCGACACCCAGAAGCTGACCGAGACGCGATGGAACCTGGGCGCAGGAAGCGAACTGGATGTGCAGAGCAGCCGCGCCCGGTTGAAGGCCATCGAAGCCGACATCCCGCTGCTGGAAGTGGCGCAGACGCAATCCCGGCACCGCCTGGCGGTGCTGCTTGGAAAGCGCCCTGATGCCCTGGATGAGTTGCTGGAACCGCGTGAGGTTCCCGCATTCGCCAAGGCGCTGCCATTGGGAGATACACGTGAACTGCTGCGGCAGCGTGCCGATGTGCGGGTGGCCGAAAGGCGTCTGGCGGCCGCCACCGCACGGGTAGGGGTGGCCACGGCGGATCTGTTCCCGCGCCTTTCGCTGAGCGGTTTCGTGGGCTTCCTGGGCGGCGATGCCAGCGGCCTGGTGAACGGCAACAACAAGGCGTGGTCGTTGACGCCGTCGCTGACCTGGGCGGCGTTCGATTTCGGCAGCGTGCGCGCACGCCTGAAGGCGAGCCGCGCCGAGGCCGAGGGCGTGGCTGCGCAGTATGAGCAGGCGGTGCTGCTGGCTCTGGAAGATACCGAAAATGCGCTGACGCGCTATGCCAAGCAGCAGGCGAGGCTGGCCATCGTCGCTGACCAGGCGCAGGCGGCGCGGCGGGCGGAAACGCTGGCGCAGATCCGCTACCGCGAGGGTTCGGAGGACTTCCTGACCCTGCTGGATGCACAGCGCACCCAGCTGTCGGCCGATGACGCGCTGGCAGCGGCGGAAGCGGAAGTGAATGTCAGCGTCGTGGCGGTCTACAAGGCGCTGGGGGGCTGGGGACAGGCGGCCCAGCCGAGCGTGGCGCTGGCAACGCATTGATGTGATGCCGGGCGCTGCCTTCGTGGTTGCGTAGAACCGGGCTCTGCCCGGCTGGTGCACCTCCGGGAAGCGGGGACAGAGCCCCGCCCTGGCTGGCTGCTTCCCTGGGTGCTGGGCAGAGCCCGGCACGCAGGGAATTTCCGCCATTACCGAGCGGCGGGCTCGGCCCAGTCCAGATTCACCAGCAGCGGGAAGTGATCCGATGGCAGGATGCCGTCCACGCGCGTATCCAGCGTGGCGAAATCGCGTGCCTTGAAACCGCGCACCAGTACCCAGTCGATCTGGGTGGTCGGCGTACCGGTGAAATTGTGGAAGGTGAGCCGCAGTCCCTTCGGTGCATTCACCTGGGTACGGGTATCGGCAAGCTCGCCCTTGAAGGCTTCATAGGTCGGGCCGCCAGGCTCGCTGTTGAAGTCACCGGTCAACACCACCGGCACGCCGGGACGCAGCGTCTTCAGGTGCGCAACGATCGCCTTGGCGCCCCGGGCGCGTGCCGGTTCGTCCTGGTCGCGATAGGGCAGGTGGGTGTTGAGGAAGTAGAACAGACGGCCATCCTGCACGCGTTTGAACAGCCCCCACGTCACCATGCGGGGCATGGGATGGCCCCAGCTGATGCTGCCGGCGACGTCCGGCGTATCGGACAGCCAGAAGTCCCCGGATTCCTGCAGCTCAACGGTCTTGGCATCGTAGAAGACGCCCATGTGCTCATCGACGTCGCCGCCCTGGCGGCCCTGGCCGAACCAGCGATAGTCCGGCAGTGCGGCGGCCAGATAGTCCGCCTGATCCTTCATCAGCTCCTGGGTACCCAGCACTGCTGGATGTGCATTCTTGATCACGGTGACCATCGCCTGGCGACGATCCTCCCAGCGCCTGCCCGGCTCGGTGTCGGCGGGCGTGCGCACATTGAAGGACATCACCTTCAGCGGCGCGGTCGGTTGTGCGGCGAACGCCGCCATGGGCGTGGCGATCAGCAGCAGAAGCGCGGCGGCAGGCCGCCGGAGAAGATGCAGCATGAAAGTCCCTCCATCGGATGAAAACGATTACGTGGGCAGAGAGTGACACGGTTGGAAAGGTCTGGCATGTGCCGAATCGGCCAGCTGCCGGCCGCTGCGCATTTTCACCCGGCGCAGCCGACAGGCTCACCCGGGAGCGACATGAGCGCCGTTAAGGTTGGCGCCAAGATGTCATTCACGTGGAAAAAGGACGTTACATGATCAAGTGGGCCATCATTTTCGCCATCATCGGCCTGATTGCCGGTGCTCTGGGCTTCGGCGGCATCGCCGGTGGTGCGATGGGAATCGCCAAGTTCCTGTTCTGGGCCGGCATCATCATCGCCGTGATCCTGTTCGTGCTGGGCATGACGGTGGCAAAGAAGGTCACCTGACCGCTTGGCCAGTGTCAACGCGAAACACACACCGCCGCGTCCGCAATGACGCGGCGGTTTTCGTTGCGGCAGGCCAAGGCTGCCCGGGCCAGGCCGGCATCGGTTATCTTCGTCGCGGCCGGCATCATCTTGGCCGGATCACTGCTTGGCAGACAGGGGAACGCGATGCTGGATGCGCTGTCGCACATCATCGGGGTGGTGGTGGATGTTTTCACGCGTCGGGACAGCCGTGGCGCCTGGTGGCTGCTGCTGTTCGCAGTAGTGCTCATTGCGCTTGCCACGAGCTGGTGCGCAGGGCAGGGTAGACCAACGCCCGATCATCGGGATGTCATGCACGGGCAAAATGCCGCGCATGCAGGATGTCCAGCAAGGCGCCAACGCTGCGCAGAACGCGGCTGCACACGCCAGCCTGCCTTTTCCAGTGCAGGTAGCCCTCATCCTGCAGCAGGCTTTCATACAACAGGTGTTGTGCGGGCTGCATGGGCGGCAGGCCCGCCAATCGCCTGAAGGCATTCCGGCGACGCGCAGCCAGCGTGCGTTCCAAGTGGTCCAGAACGTGCCGCGGACAGCGACATGCGATATCGGCGATCAGGAAATGCAGGCGCCTGTTGCTCGGGGAAAATCGGTGCATGGCGTGTTCTCGCATGGGGGAACCCACCGGGTACATGAGGGAGTCTGCGAAATCGGTGCCTGAAACGTGTTCGCGTTGTACCGCGCAGTCGCCGCAGGTGCCGCGAAGGCAGCGCAGGAGGGGCGGTGACCCGCTGCTTGAGCCGTACCTGGATGAATCACATGGCAGGGGACGTGGTGGCGGCGTCAGCAGGCCCACGCCTCGCTTTCCGCCAGAAGGGATGGCACTGTCTGCAACGCCCCGTTCACGCCAGCGGTTGCATCCCGGATGGCAGCGACGCTGGCGTGGCAACTTCCTCTGCCTGCTTCGCGCATGCAGCCCGCCCGGAATATGGAGATTTCAATGACCAAGACGTCACGTCGTTCGCTCACGGTAATGCCAAGCCTGATGCTGGCAATCGCTTTCGTCGCCTCCGCACAGGATGCCGCGGAGCCGAAACGTCCCTCGCTGGAAGCGCTGCAGCGCAGCATGAACGACCGCGCGCCGCAGCTTCGGGTCGAAGCGGTGGACCATGAGCGGATCACTGCCAAGCGCATCGATATCGTCGGCGACGACGGCACCATACGCATGACGCTGTCGGCGAACACACCACCGCCGATCATCGATGGCATCCAGTACAAGCGCGCGTTCGATGTCGCCGGCATGATCCTGTACGACGACAAGGGCAGCGAGCGCGGGGGATTCGGCGTGGCCGACACGCCCGCTGGAACTGCCGCCGTGCTGGCCCTGGACCACCCGGCGATGGATGCCGTGGGCTGGCGCGTGGCGCCCGACGGCTCGGTGATGTTCGTCATCAACCAGGCGCCGCCACTGGTACGCGAGCCGGGCCTGGACAATCGTCTTGTGCCGGGCGTGCAGGCGCCTACCCGGATCAAGTTGAGCGTCTCTGCCGATGGCACGCCGGCGGTCGCGCTGTCCGATGCGGGCGACCAACCGCGCGTGCGGATGACGGTCACCGAAGAAGGGTTCGGGGCGATCGAATTCCTGGACGCGTCAGGCAAGGTGATCCATGTGCTGGCGCCGGAGCGCGACATGAAGCAGTAGGGCAGCTGGGGTGCTTTCTCTTGCGGCTGCGCTCAGCAATGTCCTGAGATCATCGAACGCCAGGTCTGGATACCCGGCGACGGGGTGGCGAGACATCAGTGCATTCAACCCGGGCTGGCGCTGGCGGTTCTGCCGTTCCAGGTTTTCAGCAACTGGTCGGCCATTCCCCGGTAGATGGGGACGCGGCAGACCAGTCCGGACACGCCGCGTGCCAACAGCACCGTGGCCAGTATCGGCAGCAGCATGTCGCTGCTGTCGGTCAGCTCCAGCGAGATGACCGCTGAGGTCAGCGGTGCCTGCGTTACTCCGGTCAGGTAGGCGCACATGCCCAGCAGCACGAAGACGCGTTCGTCCACGACAGGCATGAGCACGGCGAGGTTGTGGCCCAGCCCGGCGCCGACTGCCAGCGCGGGAGAGAACAGGCCGCCAGGGATGCCGGCGACATACGAGACAAGATTGGCGATGATCTTCATCAGCCCGAAATCGTGGCCTACCGTGGGGTTGCCCTGGACCAGACCCCTGGCCTGTTCGTAACCGGTACCGAAAGCGCCAACGCCGAAGGTGGCTGCGAGCAACACCAGCACGATGCCGCACGCGGCGGCCAGCAGCACCGGGTGGCGACGCCGCAGTTCGCCCAGCCATCGCGGCTTGCCTTCCATGGTCAGCAACACGCACCGCGCGAACAGGCCACCCAGCACGCCGGCGACCGAGCCGCAGATCGCGATTGCAAGCCAAGCCTGCCCGAGGGGCAGGGTGGTGGTGACCCTGCCGAAGTAGGTGTAATTGCCAAGCAGCCCCAGCGAGACCACGCCACCCACGATCACCGCCGTGAGCAGGGTTCCCGAGAAGCGGTGCTCGAAGCGTCCGCTCAGTTCTTCAATGGCGAACACGATGCCCGCCAGCGGCGTGTTGAAGGCCGCCGCGATGCCGGCGGCGCCACCGGCGAGCAGGAAATGGGAGAGCTCCTTCGGATCGCGGAAACCGAACCAGCGCCCGAACATGTACATCAGGCTGGCCCCTACGTGCACCGTGGGACCTTCGCGGCCGACCGACGCCCCGCCCAGCAACGACAGGGTGGTCAACACCAGCTTGCCTGCCGATACTTTCAGCGACAGGTTCTCGTGGCGGAACTCCGGAGTGGGGACGTCCAGCGCCGCGATCACCTGCGGAATGCCACTTCCGCGCGTGGGCTTGAGTGCGCCGCTGGTGAGCCAGGCGAGCAGTGCGAACGCCGCAGGCGTGATGAGCAGGGCCCACCAGAGGGAATGTGCGATGGCTGCCTGGAACAGGCTGAAGGCTTTGTCGCTGGCCTTGGCGAACAGGATGGCGACCAGCGCGACGGCTACCGCACCGATCCACAGGGCCGCCCGGCGCCGCCAGGCATCGCCGGACAGCAGCAAACGCGGATGGGGGCGGTGGCCTGGATCGCTCGATGTCATCCGGCGATTGTCTCACGCGCGTCTGCCCGCTCTTTTACCGCAATTGTCGGAACGGCACATAATAAAAAAGCCGGATCCCCCTGATTTGATGGGGAGTTCCGGCTTTTCATGGTCCTTGCAGGACCGTCAAATGGTGGAGGTGGGCGGAATTGAACCGCCGTCCGAAGGCACTCCATCCCCAGCACTACATGCTTAGCTCACCGTTGGATCTCGCCCCTGGACAGCACGGTGCGCGAAGCGCATCCAGAGACCAGCCTGTTTTGGTTAAGCCATGACTGACAGGCAGCCGTCACAGCCGGTTCCGTGATAATGACCCTACACCTGCGAGCACGGGCACAAGCGGGTTCGGGGCTTACGCCTTAAGCGGCGAGAGCGTAGTTGTCGTCGTTGGCAACTAGAGTTTTGCAGCTGGATTTACGAGGAAAGCTACCCCCTCGGCATGCGCCAAGCAACTTCACAACCCCCGTCGAAACCAATGCACCCCCGGTTTCAAACAAGTGTCTGCAAATGCCAGATTCCGATGTCGCAGGACCCTGGCTGCCCAACGCGAGTGATGCTACGCCAATCCGCCTGAACAGTCACGCAAAAGCCCGAAAAATGAAAGCGCGCGGTGGAAAGGCACGTCCGCAACCTGCTAACGTCAAGCCGACCTTCCTGCGACAGCCGATGGCTGAGCAGGGAGGCCGGTCCTACGAGGAAGCTGGTTTGAGTGCAACGCAAGGGCGCAGCCTGCGTCAACTGATCGGTCCGGTCGGCAGCGATTACCTGAATCGTGCCGTGCCGCCTGCATGGGTATGCGCGCTGCTGGCAACGAGCGTGGGCGTGGCCTTGCTGATTGAACTGCCGGCCATGGCCGCCGCCGCCCTGCTGGCCAGCGCGGTGGTGGTGTACTGGCCGCAGCGGCGCCGGCCGGCCCTCGGCGTGTGGCGTGTGCTGGGCCTGGCCGGGCTTGCCGCGGTGGCCTGGGTTCCGGAGCCGGATGGGCTGGCCGAATGGTTCGAACATGGGCTGTCGCTGGCCATCGCCGCATTGGCCGGTGCGAGTATCGGCACCCATCTGCTGCAGGCCCGGCGGCTATCGCGTGCGTTGCAGCGGGCGGCCGATGCGATGGACGACCAGCATCTGCTGGCATTGCTGCCGGAAGAGGCCGCGCAGGCGGCCCGCCAGTGGCGTGCCGGCGATGACAGCCGCAGGCAGGAACTGGCCGCGGTAATGCACCTGGCGGTGATGCATGCGGCGCTGTCGCCGCGGATGAGGGCAGGGATGCTGGATGCCTGAGAGGAGGTGTGACGACCAACGGTCGTCACTCACCAACGGTCGTCACCCACCCACAGTCAGCAGCCACCGACAGTCAGCACTCACAGTCACTCAGCACTCACCGACAGTCAGCAGCCCCAGGCAGTCAGCACACACGTACATCGCGTACCCACTGTCCGCTGGCCGATCAGGCGTCGCGGTTTCCCCGACGCATCACGCGCTGCTTCTCGATGGCCCAGTCGCGGTCCTTGGCGGCGTCCCGTTTGTCGTGCGTCTGCTTGCCCTTGGCCAGCGCCACTTCCAGCTTGATCTTGTTCTTGCTCCAGTACATCGCGGTGGGCACGATGGTGTAGCCATCGCGCTCCACGCGGCCGATCAGCTTGTCTATCTCGTTCCGGTGCAGCAGCAGCTTGCGCTCGCGCCGGTCTTCAGCCACCACATGGGTGGATGCCTGGATGAGCGGGGTGATCTGTGCGCCGATGAGGAAAATCTCGCCGTGCCGCACGTAGGCATACGCGTCGATGATGTTGCCGCGGCCGGCGCGGATCGATTTCACTTCCCAGCCCTGCAGGGCCAGGCCCGCCTCGAAGCGCTCCTCTATGTGATATTCGTGGCGTGCACGCTTGTTCAACGCGATGGTCTTGTTGGCCGTCGCGTTCTTTGCTTTATCCTTGCCGCTGTTCTTGCTCATTCCCGTATTGTCTCCGATTCGGGCCCGCCCGGTCGATCACCTGCAGCCAGATCCGAAATGCCTACCATCCGTCGAAGCGCCTTGGTCGAACACTCCGCTGCGCACATGTTTGATCTCGTGAACGATGTTGCAGCGTATCCGCGCCGGTTCCGCTGGTGCTCGGCCGCGCGCATTCTGGAGCAGGACGACCAGCGCCTGGTCGCGCGCCTGGACCTGGGCGTGGGCTCGTTCACTACCTGGTTCATGACCGAGAACACCCTGCAGCGTCCCAGCTCCATCGATATGAAGCTGCGCGAAGGGCCGTTCAAGAGCCTGCATGGCCGCTGGGATTTTCATTCCCTGGTCGAGAATGCGTGCAAGGTCAGTCTTGAACTGCAGTTCGAACCGACATCGCGGCTGTTGGCGCCAGCGCTGGCGCTCGGTTTTCAGGGACTGGCCGACCGTATGGTCAGCGATTTCGTGCGCGTTGCCGACCAGCCGGACTGAGCGATGATCCGTGTGGAAGTAGTGCTTGCCTGGCCGGACCGCGTGCTGCGGCAAGCGCTGGAACTGGCTGAAGACGCCACCGTGGCCGATGCCGTCGCGGCGGCGGCACTGGAGGGAAGCGAGGCCTGTCCGGCCGTGGCCGTGCACGGCGTACTGGCCCGGCCCAGCCAGGCCTTGCAGGATGGTGATCGCGTCGAGCTGCTGCGCGCCTTGCTGGCCGATCCCAAGGACAATCGTCGGCGTCGCGCGCGCGGCGGGTGAATCCCGTCAAGGATTGATCGCGTAGCGCCGAGCTCTGCCCGGCTGCCTGGAGGATCGGCTTGACACATGGCCGGGTTCTGCCCGGTTGCTGATCAGCAGGCTGCCGGCCAGCAACCGGCATTGCCGGAAGCGGGGGCGATCAGCCGCCGCCCTTCTTCTTTTCCTTCGGCAGGTTGCGGCCGAACTGGCGCACGGTATCGCGGGCCAGCTTCGCGTCCTCGGCCGGGAAATAGTCGCCTTCCCAGCGGGTCACGGCGTCGTTCTCGAAATAGACCGTGAAGTTCTTCACTTCGGTGCGGCCAATGCGGTTCACGCGCTGGGTGGCGGTGTAGTCCCAGCGCTGGGCATGGAACGGGTCGGCCACGGAAGGGGTGCCCAGCAGGGCATCGACCTGCTGCTTGCTCTGCCCGACCTGGAGCTTGGACACGGCATCTTCCCGGATCAGGTTGCCCTGATAGATGGGTTGCTTGTAGATGATGCCGCAGCCCGTGGTGGACAGGGCGACGGCGGCGACCAGCAGGAGATTGCGCATCGGGAATCGCGGTTGGGGAAATCGAACCGATGATACACTCCCGGCGTGCCACCGCGACCCAATCCGAGGCAGCTGGCGCTAAATCGCCAATGAACGGAGACCTATGGAAACCCACGACCTGCGCAAAGTCGGCCTGAAGGTGACCCATCCTCGGATGCGGATACTGGCGCTGCTGGAGCAGCGCAATGCCCAACACCACATGACCGCCGAGGACATCTATCGCCAGCTGCTGGATCACGGTGATGAGATCGGCCTGGCCACGGTGTACCGGGTGTTGACCCAGTTCGAGGCCGCCGGCCTGGTGCTGAAGCACAATTTCGAAGGCGGCCAGGCGGTGTACGAACTGGACCGCGGCGGCCACCACGACCACATGGTGGACGTGGACAGCGGCCGGATCATCGAGTTCGAAAGTGCGGAGATCGAAGAACTGCAGCGGAAAATCGCTGCCGACCACGGTTTCGAGCTGGAAGAGCATTCGCTGGTGCTGTACGTCCGCAAGAAGCGGCGGTAAGTCCGCCAGGACGCCGCGCACCATGTAGCGCCGGGCTCTGCCCGGCCGATGGAATACCGTGCAGCGGGGCAGAGCCCCGCTCTACCTGCCCGGCTGAAGGATTACCGCGCAGCGGGGCAGAGCCCCGCTCTACCTGTCCGGCTGAAGGAATACCGCACAGCGGGGCAGAGCCCCGCGCTACGCGGCAGGCCGGATCACGCAGCGGGGCGGGGCCCTGCTCTACGGGCTCAGCAGCTTGCGTGCGGCTGCCCGCGCTTCCTTGCTGACCTCCACGCCGCCCAGCATGCGCGCCAGTTCTTCCTCGCGGGCGCGGGTGTCCAGCTTTTCCACCGCGCTCTGGGTCATGCCTTCCACCGGTGCCTTGCTGACCCGGTAATGCGCATGCCCCTTGGATGCCACCTGCGGCAGGTGGGTCACGCACAGCACCTGGCGTTTCTCGCCCAGCGCACGCAGCTTCTGGCCGACGATGTCCGCCACCGCGCCGCCGATACCCGAATCGACTTCGTCGAAGACCATCGTCGGCACCGCGTCCAGATCCAGCGCAGCCACCTCGATGGCCAGCGAGATCCGTGAAAGCTCGCCGCCGGAAGCCACCTTGCGCAGGGGACGTGGCGGCTGGCCGGCATTGGCTGCCACCAGGAACTCCACCCGTTCGGCGCCCTGCGCGTCGGGCTTGCCGGTGTCCTGGGGCTCCAGTTGGATCAGGAACTGGCCGCCGCCCATGCCCAGCTCGGCGATCAATCCGGTGGTGGTGGTGGACAGTTCGGTGGCCGCGCGCTGGCGACTGGCGCTCAATGCGCCGGCCTGTGCACGCCAGGCCGCCACCGCCTTCTCGATTTCCCCGGCCAGCTTCTGCAGGCGTACATCCGCCCCGCGCAGCTGCTCCACCTCGTACTGCATGCGTTCGCGCTGCGCCCCCAGTTCGTCCATCGGCACGCGATGCTTGCGGGCCAGGTCATGCAGGCGGCCGAGGCGGCGCTCGTTGTCCTCGAACTGCTCCGGGTCGGCGTCCAGATCATCGTGGACCCGGTCCAGCAGGCCCAGTGCTTCCTGCAGCTGGATGGTGGCGCTGTCGATCAGCGCGTCCACATCCCCCAGCCGCGGGTCGTGTTCGGCTACGCGTCCCAGCTCGGCCCGAACCTGCTGCAGCAGGTCCAGCGCAGACCCTCCTTCGTCGCCGTTGATGCGTGTGCCGGCCGCTTCACAGGCCGCCAGCAGGGCGCTGGCATGGGCCTGGCGGCGGTGGCTGGCACCCAGCGCCGCGATCGATTCCGGTTCCAGATCCTCGCGCTCCAGCTCGCGCAGCTGGTGTTCGAGGAAGCCGATGCGATCGCTGACGTCACCCTGCTGGGACAGGGCGTCGGCTTCGTCCACCAGCGCCTGCCAGCTGGCTGCGGCCGCCCGTACGGCGCGGCGTTCATCAGCGTTGCCGGCGTAGGCATCCAGCAGTGCCAGCTGCGAAGGACGGGTAAGCAGCGCCTGCTGTTCATGCTGGCCATGGATCTCCACCAGCAGCGCGGCCAGTTCGCTGAGCTGGGACAGCGTGACCGGGCGGCCATTGATCCAGGCGCGCGAACCGCCATCGGCGCGGATCACCCGGCGCAGATGGCAGTGTTCTTCGTCGTCCAGCTCGCTGTCGGCCAGCCAGCGGCGGGCTCCCTCCAGCGCATCCAGGGCGAATTCGGCCGAAAGCTCCGCGCGTGCGGCGCCGTGCCGGACCACGCCACTGTCGGCGCGCAGGCCGGACAGGAAACCCAGCGCGTCGACCATCAGCGATTTGCCCGCGCCGGTTTCACCGGATACCACGGTCATGCCGGGGCCGAACTCCAGCTCGGTGGCGCGAACGACAGCGAAATCCTTGATTGATAAATGTCTGAGCATCGGTAAGAGGTCTCTGCAGCCGCGCAACGCTAGCACGCAGGGCGGGGTGGTCCAATGGCTTGCCAAGCGTTACGGCGGGCATTATCTAGGGAGTGAGTCTCACAGGCTGATCCGATGTCGTCGTCTTCCGACCAACTTGCCCCGCGTGCCCGCCATCTGCTGCGGACGTTGATCGCGCGCCATATCCAGGATGGGGAGCCGGTGGGGTCGCAGACGCTGGCGCGTACCTCAGGCCTGGATGTCAGCCCGGCGACGATCCGCAACATCCTGGGCGACCTGGAGGACCTGGGCCTGCTCCGTTCGCCGCATACCTCGGCTGGCCGCGTGCCCACGGCCCACGGCTACCGGGTGTTCGTGGACAGTCTGGTGCAGATGCATCCGCCCGGCGAGCAGGAACTGGGCCGGCTGCGCAGCGAGCTGGCCAGCGGTGCGGGTACCCAGGCGCTGCTGGGCAGCGCATCGGAGCTGTTGTCGGCGATGAGCCATTTCGTCGGCGTGGTCAGCGCGCCGCGGCGCGAACAGTTCGCTTTCCGGCAGATCGATTTCGTCGCCCTGGACGCCCGCCGCGTGCTGGCCATCGTGGTATTCGCCGACAACGAAGTGCAGAACCGCGTCATCGAGGCCCGTCGTGCGTGGGAGCCGGGCGAGCTGGAAACGGTCGCCAATTATCTCAACGCGCATTTCGCCGGCCTGCCGGTGGCGCGCATCCGCCAGCGCCTGCTGCATGAGCTGCGCGATACCCGCAGCCAGATGGAGCAGCTGCTGGCGCACAGCATCGAGCTGGCCGAGCAGGCCCTGCAGCCGCCGGCTGACGACATGCTGGTGGCCGGGCAGACGCGCCTGATGGGCGTGCAGGACCTGTCCGACCTGGAGCGCCTGCGCGAACTGTTCGAACTGTTTTCCAGCAAGCGCGAGATCCTGCAGCTGCTGGAGCGCACCATCCAGGCGCCGGGCGTGCGCATCTTCATCGGCGAGGAAACCGGGGTGGTGCCGCTGGAAGGTGTTTCACTGGTCACCGCGCCCTACATGGCCGAAGGCCAGGTACTGGGGGTTCTGGGCGTGATCGGACCGCGGCGCATGGCCTATGACCGCATGATCCCGCTGGTGCAGGCCACCGCGGAGGTGCTGGGTGCGGCCTTTTCGCCCGGTGCCGGCACTTCCCTGCGTCCGGGCGCTTGAAACGCAGCATCCCGCCCACACTAGGTGGGATGGAGGCGGGGAGTGACCGCCAGGGAAACGCACATGAACCAAGATCAGCACGACAACGAATCCCAGCCGGCCGAGCAGGCCGACGTATCCCTGCATGACGAGCTCGAGCAGCTGCGCGGCGAGCTGGAGCAGGTCAAGGCCGATGCCCTGCGCGAGCGCGCCGACCTGGAAAACCAGCGCAAGCGGGTAGCCCGCGAGGTCGAGCAGGCACGCCGGTTCGCCAATGAAAAGCTGCTGGGCGGGCTGCTGCCGGTGTTCGACAGCCTGGATGCCGGGCTGCAGGCCGCAGGCGCGGAGGCCAGCCCGCTGCGCGAGGGTCTGGAGCTGACCTACAAGCAGTTGCTGAAGGTCGCCGGTGACAACGGCCTGTCCCTGCTGGACCCGACCGGCCAGCCGTTCAACCCCGATCATCACCAGGCCATCAGCCAGGTTGATGCCGCAGGCGTGGCGCCGGGCAGCGTGGTGCAGGTGTTCCAGAAGGGCTACCTGCTCAACGACCGCCTGCTGCGCCCGGCACTGGTGGTGGTCGCGCGCGATTGACCCGGGCCACGTAGAGCCGGGCTCCGCCCGGCTTGCGGTTCCCGCCCAGCGGGGCAGAGCCCCGCTCTACACGGCCTGGGTTTCCGTCCGGCGGGCAGAGGCCCACTCCACGGGCGCCGGGTCACCAGCCGCTGAACACAGTGTCCGGGGGATGGCTTGAATGTTCCACGAGCCTCCCCCACATCCCAGTCATCCACCGGCCATCGCGCCGGACTGAACAGAACCCGCCGGCGGCATGCCGGTCATGTACAACCTCAGGAGTCTCCCCACATGGGCAAGATCATTGGTATCGACCTCGGCACCACCAACTCGTGCGTGGCGATCATGGACGGCGGCAAGGCCCGCGTCATCGAAAACTCGGAAGGCGATCGCACCACGCCGTCCATCGTCGCCTACACCAAGGATGGCGAAGTGCTGGTGGGTGCCTCGGCCAAGCGCCAGGCGGTCACCAATCCGAAGAACACCTTCTACGCGGTGAAGCGCCTGATCGGCCGCAAGTTCACCGACGCTGAAGTGCAGAAGGACATCGCGCACGTGCCGTATGGCATCCAGGCGCATGACAACGGCGATGCCTGGGTGTCCACCAGCGACGGCAGGAAGATGGCACCGCAGGAAATCTCCGCCAAGGTGCTGGAGAAGATGAAGAAGACCGCCGAGGACTTCCTGGGCGAGAAGGTGACCGAAGCGGTGATCACCGTGCCGGCCTACTTCAACGACAGCCAGCGCCAGGCGACCAAGGATGCCGGCCGCATCGCCGGCCTGGACGTCAAGCGCATCATCAACGAGCCGACCGCGGCCGCGCTGGCCTACGGCCTGGACAAGGGCGACAACAAGGATCGCAAGATCGTCGTCTACGACCTGGGCGGCGGCACCTTCGACGTGTCGGTGATCGAGATCGCCAACGTC
>JAAIGF010302586.1_pt1 | contig 36962 bp, 41 predicted proteins | sample 6487441 | NCBI WGS metagenome assembly JAAIGF01 (sample SAMN13974129, study PRJNA590717) | phyllosphere metagenome | biome: pepper field; feature: multiple bacterial spot infested pepper fields; material: pepper leaves; isolation source: leaves from pepper fields | host: Capsicum annuum ...
AAAATCATTCTGCTGGACGAACCCACCGAAGGCATCCAGCCCTCGATCTGCGACGAAATAATCGAAACCCTGCAGCGCCTGCGGGTGGAACAGAACCTGGCGGTGATCCTGGTGGAACAGGACATCGAATTTCTCAGCGCCTTGTCCGACCGCATCCTGATCATCGAGAACGGCAAACTGGTGGACGAGGTAGACCCGGCCCACACCAGCGCCGAGGCCATCGCTGAGCGCTTCATGGGCTTTCATGCATAAGGAACCTGTCATGTCTATTCAACGCCCTACCCTGGCCGACCTCACGGAAGTCGGCCACAGCCTTGGCCTGCAAATGAGCGAGCCGCTGCTTACCGAATACGCGCACATCCTCGAAGCCGTGTGGCAGGACTACGACCGCCTCGACGCCATCTCCACACCGCCCGCGCCGCCGCGTTACCCGCGCGGCCCTGGCCAGGTACCGGCAGACAACCGTTACAACGCCTGGTACGTGCGCACCGAAATCCAGGGCGCCGCAACCGGCAAACTGGCCGGCAAGCGCGTGGCACTCAAGGACAATATCTGCCTGGCCGGCGTGCCGATGATGAACGGTGCCTCGACCCTGCACGGCTACGTGCCGAATATCGACGCCACCGTCGCCACCCGCGTGCTCGACGCGGGTGGGCAGATCCTCGGCAAGGCTCACTGCGAGTTCTTCTGCGTGTCGGGCAGCAGCCACACCAATGCCACTGGCGCGGTGCACAACCCACGTAACCCGGGCCACTCCACCGGCGGTTCATCGTCGGGCTGTGCGGCGCTGATCGCCGCGGGCGAAGTGGACCTGGGCATCGGCACCGACCAGGGCGGCTCCGTGCGCATTCCGGCGGCCTATTCCGGCATCTATGGCATGAAGCCAACCCACGGCCTGATCCCGTACACCGGCATCATGCCCATCGAAATGACCCTGGACCATGCCGGGGTCATGAGCGCCAACCTGGCTGACAATGCGCTGCTGCTGGAGGTATTGGCCGGCGCCGATGGCCTCGATCCGCGTCAGGATCGCGTTGTGCCCACCGAGGCGTACACCCTGGCCCTGGGCAAAGGCTGCAAAGGCCTGCGCATCGCGGTAGTACGCGAGGGCTTCGGCCATGCCAACTCCGAAGCCGATGTAGACGCCGCGGTGCGTCGTGCGGCGGCACTCTTCGAGGGCCTGGGAGCGCAGGTGCAAGACATCTCGATCCCGCTGCACGCCCTGGGCCACGCGATCTGGACGCCAATTGCGGTGGAGGGCACCACCCAATTGCTGCAAGGCTACAACTACGGCTCGAACTGGAAGGGCCTCTACGTACAGAGCCTGATGAACGCGCAGCAGAACTGGCAAACCGAGTCCGGGCAATTTCCCCACGACTTGAAAACCTGCCTGTTGGCCGGTGAATACGCCTACAAGCGCTTTGGCGGCCAGTACTATGCCAAGGCCCAGAATGCTGCCCGGCAATTGCGCGCGGCCTACGACCAACACCTGCAGGATTTCGACGTGCTGCTGATGCCCACGGTGCCGCTCAAGGCGCCCAAGCTGCCCGGCGCAGACGCCTCGGCCAGCGAGTGGGTGCAGCGAGCCCTGGAAATGAACGCCAATACCGCGCCGTTCGATGTTACCGGCCATCCGGCCCTGTCGATCCCTTGCGGGATCGCCAGTGGCCTGCCGGTGGGCATGATGCTGGTGGCGCGCGATTACGCCGAAGCCACGCTGTATCAGGTGGCGCACGCGTTCGAACAACATATCGACTGGGAAAGCCTGACGTCATGAGCCCCCCCGACTTCAAAGTCGGCCTGCTGTTTTCCGAGTGCAGCCTTACCGCTGCCTCGGAGATTACCCAGGCCAATGCCACCCATCTGGCCATCGCCGAGGTCAACGATGCTGGCGGCATCCACGGCCGGCCCCTGGTCCCCGTGGACGGCCGTCCCGGTGCCGAGCCGGCCGACTACCGCTACAGTGCCCTGCGCCTGTGTGACGAGCACCAGGTGCAGGTGCTGTTCGGCACGCACATGTCCAGCACCCGCAAGACCGTGCTACCGGTGGTCGAAAGCCGTCGCCGCCTGCTGTTCTACCCGACGCTGTACGAAGGCTTCGAGTACTCGCCGTGGTGCTATTACACCGGCTCGGCCCCGAACCAGAACTCGGTGCAACTGGCTCGCTACGTACTGGAACACTTCGGCAACCGCGTGCTGTTCGTCGGCGGCTCGTATGTGTACCCGTTCGAATCCAACCGCATCATGCGCGAGCTGTTCGAGCAGGCCGGCGGCGAGGTGGTGGACGAAATCTATTTGCCATTCCACGCCACGCCCGAAGACTTTCAACGGGTCATGCATCAGGCCCTTGCCACTGCGCCGGATGCGATCTACTCGACCATCGTCGGCAGCGATATTCCGGCCCTGCACCGCGCCTATCGACAGGCCGGTTTCGACCCGGCACGCATGCCAATCGTCAGCCTCGCCACTAACGAGGTCGACGTACTGCGCATGAGTGCAGAGGAGGCTGAGGGGCATGTGTCCGCAGCGCCGTGGTTCTCCACCCTGCAAACGCCTGCTAGCCAGACATTCGTAGCTCGCTACCGGGCGCGCTTCGGCGACGAAGCGCCACTCACGGCGGGCGCCGAGGCGGCGTACTTCCAGGTGCACCTGTTCGCCGAAGCGGCGCGTCGGGCGCAGGATGCATCCATCGAAGCGCTGCGCCAGGCCTTGGCCGGGGCACAGTTCGATGCGCCGCAGGGCCGCGTGCAAATTGACGCAGAGACTCAACATACCTGGCTGTGGCCACGCATCGCCCGCCTCGACCATCAGCGCCGTTTCGAGCTGATGGTGCAGAGCGAGCAACCGGTCAAACCCAGCCCCTACATGGTCGACTACCAACTGGACGGACAGCCATGAGCGGCGGGAGGGCGAGATGAGCAGCGCACCTTCGCTGTTGCGGGAACTCAAGGGCCTGCGTGTTCTGGTGATCCATCCGGTGGACGCCGAAGCGCGCGTGGTTCTCGACCAGTTGCAGCGCATTGGCTGCATCGTCGAACAATGTTGGCCGGTGCCCGAGCGCTTGCCGGACGATACCGACGTAGTGCTGCTCGCCGTGGAACTCAGCCAGCGCCTGAACACCCAGTCGCTGGTGGAAGGGCTGAGCGAACAGGCGCCGCCGATCATCGCCGTGGTGGGCTACGAGAACCCCTCGATGCTGCAATTGGTACTGGAAACCCAGCCGGCAGCGGTCATCGAGCGCCCGCTGCGGCCATTCGGCCTGTTGACCCAGCTGCTGATGGCCCGCGCTGCCTGGCGTGCGCGCATCGACATGCTGGCGCAACTACGTAAATTGCAGACCCGGCAACCAGCTGTTTCCAAAATATCCATGGCGAAGGCCCTACTCATGGCCCGCCATCGCATCGGCGAAAACGAGGCCCATCGTCGTCTGCAGCGAGATGCCATGGCCAGCCGCAGCAGCATGGAAGCGGTGGCTCAAAGCATTATTGATGCCGGGCTACCATTCGCATCAGAATAAGCAGAGGTTATATGTGCAAGCCTTCGATCTTAGTACACCGCCCACCCGTATGTAGTGGTCTACTAATCGCGCACACCGAATTGGGCTAAAATCATCGCTTTTAGTAAAGCGTCCGGTGAGCAAGAAACGATCTCCGTTTTCCATTGAGTTTAGGCGCAAAAGCAGCAGCTTGGTCTTGTAGCAAGGCTACAGCCATATCGAGGCCTGTCGTTCGCTTGGCATCGCGGAAAGAGATAAAACGCCCACTAAACTGCAAAGTTTTGGTCTGCGTTTTCAGGTTGACGCCACGTTCAGAGTTTTCTTTGATTGGAGTGAACTCAAAAAAAATCCAGTAAGGAGCGTCACAGTCTGGTGGTTATTCATGACCGCACAGCTGGTATCGAGATCGGCTCGCGCTTCCATTTCGTGGCGGTGTCTGCCTGATAACTGATATACCAGTGCACACACTTCAAGGCTTTCACCGTTGATATAGAGTTGGCGATCGCCGATTCCTAACGAGCGGACAGGAGTCATACAGCACTCGAGCAATGCTGTAGCGCTGGATATGAATCCATGTTCAGTCAAAGCTTCGTAAGCTGAATCTGTATTGCCCAAATCTTGGCGAAGTGATCGGCCGCTCACTCGCTCTGATGTTGATCGGCCACCCTCCTGTCGCGAGGGCTGTGGGATAATTGCGCTGTTATCGCTCAGCTGGAGCGTCTGGCAGGAATGGCCGGCTGGGCGGTAACACCCATCCGAATACTCGCCCTAGACATCGACTGCCATAGCAATGTATGCAATGGGCAACAGGTTAACTCACACGATTCGCTCAGCTAGAAGCAGGGGTTCTCGCCCCCTCAAAATCAAGAAAAATAGGCGGTTTCCACCTGGCCGCTGCGCTAGGTGGAGCCTCCGCGATTTTTCCTGATTTTTTCACCACAGCCTTAGTCGCCCTAGTCGGCAGGGGTTCATGCGCAGCGCAAGCGCAGAACCCTGAAGATGAAGGAGCGAAAGCCATGAGCGACGAAATCAGGATCTACGTTGCGGACCTAGCCGCCTACAACGCAGGCCACCGGCATGGCATCTGGATAGACGCCACCCTTGAACTAGACGAGATCCAGGCACGGGTCAGTGCCATGCTCGCAGCCTCGCCGGTCAAAGGAGCAGAGGAATACGCTATTCACGACTTCGAGGGCTTCGACGGCTACTGGATTAGCGAATACGAAAGCCTTGAAAACGCTCATGAGATTGCCTGTTTTATCGACGAGCATCCCGAGTTCGGAGGCGCCCTGCTTGCTCATTTCAATGACGTAGCGCAGGCGCGCAAGGCAGCCGAGGACGATTACTGTGGCTGCTACAGCTCCCTGGCCGAATACGCTCAGGAGCTGACCGAGCAGACGACCAATATCCCGCAGCATTTGGCGCTGTATATCGACTATCGATCCATGGCACGCGACATGGAGTACAGCGGGGACGTATTCACCTTAGAGACCAGCTTCGAGCAGGTACATGTTTTCTGGAACCGTTGAGCAATGAGTTCTCATGGGCATCGGGTCAGCCGATGCCCCCGATGCTTAGCCCTACCCTTCGCACCCACTCTCCCAAAAGCTGATGCGCTTTCTGCCATCTCAGCATGATTTACATGCGCTGCAGCCTCTTTGAGTAAGACCAATCAGGTCTCACGGTTTTACCCAGATCCGTGGTTACTGATCCAAGTAGTTGCGGATTCGTGGGAAAGCGTAGTGCCATTTTTACTGATTTACGTAAAGCCGGATCTCCGTTTTTGCTGCGTTCTAATCGCGCAGATGCCTAGATTGCTCTGTGTTCAGCATAGGAGGCTGCTGCGGTCAGTAATCAGACCCTCCCGGTCTTGGTCATCATCCCCTCTTCCTCGGCAATCGCTCAGATCAAGCTCAGCATGATCCAGTGCCACAGCTGCCGCACTGTGCGCCCTCCACGTCAATGGAGGAGACCACATGTCGCACTCAGTAAACCTCACGCGCTACACGACTGTTCCTGACCTAGACGCTCTCCAGGTTCGCAAAGCCGGGCCAAGAACCAGTGCAATGAGCCCAGTGGAGTCCAGCGAAAAAGCCGAAGCGCTTCAAACGCGCTCCATCCCTCGCTACCTCACCAACAACGAAGCAGCAGCCTACCTGCGACTCTCACCACGCACGCTAGAAAAGCATCGCGTCATCGGTGGTGGGCCCCGCTTTCACAAGTTTGGACGACGGGTGATGTACGCCCTTGCTGATCTGGAGGCGTGGGCCTGTGAACGGAGTTTCGAGACCACTTTCGATCCTGAATACATCGACCGTCACCCGGGAGCGAAGCGCGATGAACAGTGAAGTCGTTATCAATGAATCTGCAATCTTACGCGCAGGCAAAGCAAAGCGAGCAGCTGGACCTATTTCGGGCCCTGCCATGGGATATGGCGCCGCGCGACGCGCAGGATCTCATGGCGCATCCCTTCTTCTCACTGGCCAAATCACGGCGCACAGTGCCGATCGACTTTCGTTCGGGCGAAGTGACGGTGCGTGTCGAGGGTACTCATGCGCACGGTATTGCCACGATCTGGGATGCCGACATTCTGATCTGGGCCGCGAGCCAGATTGTCGAGGCGCGGGACTCAGGCATTCCAACATCGAGGCTCATGCGTGCTACGCCATACCAGATACTGCGGTTCATCGGCCGCGGCACCTCTACCCGCGATTACACCCGACTCAAGGCGGCCCTGGACCGGTTGCAATCGACCAGCGTGGCCACGTCCATAAGGGAGACCACTGGCAGGCGCCTGCACCGCTTTTCCTGGATCAACGAGTGGAAGGAACTGGCGGATCCGGACGGTCGCCCGCAGGGAATCGAGCTAATCCTTGCAGATTGGTTCTACAAGGGCGTTCTGGATCAGTCACTGGTGCTGACCATAGACCCGGCCTACTTCCGTCTTACCGGCGGCATAGAGCGTTGGCTTTATCGTCTGATACGCAAGCACGGCGGCAGGCAGAAGGACGGCTGGCAATTCGACTTGCGCCATCTGTACCGCAAATCAGGAAGCATGGCGCGTTTCTCGGATTTTGCGGGCGATCTACGTGCCTTGACTGCGCGTCAGTCGATCCCCGGTTATCACCTGGAGCTGGTTCGTTTTTCCGCCTCGACGGAGTTGCTCGCGTTCCGGCCCGTGCCGTAAACGGCACGGGGATATCTTCTGAAGAAGTTGTGAATTCTGTCGTGCTATCAGGCGCAAACGTGCTCGTGCTATCAGGCGCATATCTATCGTGCTATCGGGCGCACCTTTTCCTCTGCAGGCCCCGTAAGAAGCGGCCTGCGGCCGGCCTTAACTTAACTAACTCAATATCTCTAACTTGTTATTGGGGCATCGTGCATTTGTGGATAGACGCTGATCGCAAGGAGTCTGCAGGAGGCTTCTGGTCATGATCATCGCCCTGCTCAATCAAAAAGGTGGGGTGGGCAAGACCACCCTTGCGACCCACATTGCCGGTGAGCTGGCTGTACGCGGACGCAAGGTCGTCCTGCTTGATGCCGACCCCCAAGGCTCTGCATTGGATTGGACGCTAAGGCGCAGTCAACAAGGCTTGCCGAGACTGTTCAGCGCAGTCGGCCTTGCACGCGAAACGCTGCATCAGGAAGCGCCCGAACTGGCGCAACGTGCCGACCACGTGATCATCGATGGACCACCTCGCATCGCAGCCCTTGCCCGTTCTGCGCTGCTTGCTGCCGACCGTGTGTTGATCCCTGTTCAACCGAGCCCATACGACCTATGGGCCAGCTCGGAGATGGTCAATCTGATCCGCGAAGCACAGGTTTTCAGGCCGCAGATGCGCGCCGCGTTTGCAATCAACCGGCGCGTCAGCACAACGGTCATTGGACGCGAGGCTCGGGCCGCCCTGGCTGACCAGCCAGTACCGGCTCTGCACAGCGAAGTGCGTCAGCGCATCGTGTTTGCCGAAAGCGTGGCAGCCGGTCGTCTGGCGCGGGAGCTGGCACCAGACAGTGCTGCAGCCCGTGAGGTCAGCAATCTGGTCGATGAGCTCCTGAGGTGGTCTTGATGAGCAGCAAGCGCATAGGAATTGGTGCACGACCAATGGCCGACCCGCGAGCGAAGGCCTGGATACAGCAGCGTGTTGAAGCAGGCCGCCAACAAGATGATCGCCAAACTGCGCGTATGACATTGGACGTGACGCCGGCATTACGCACACGCATCAAGCTGAAATCCATCGAGCGCGGTGTAACGATGGCTCAGATGCTGCGTGAGGTGCTTGAGCGAGAGTTCCCGGAGGTCTCCTCATGACAGCTACCGCGCGCCGTCGTCGATGGCCATTGGCATTGATGACTGGCAGCTTGTTCGCATTGGTCTGGGCAGCATATTCCACGCCCATGCCGCGGCTGGTTTACAACGCCTCAGACAGCCTACCCATAGGCTGGTACCGCATCGAGGCGACCCGTTCATTGCACCCGGGTGACACGGTGCTGATCAACTTGCCCAATCGGGTAAGAAGGTTCGCGGCGCAACGCGGCTACCTGCCCACGAACGTGCCCTTGCTGAAGACCGTGGCAGCAATCGCTCCCCAACATGTATGCGTGCTGAGCGGCTTGATAGTCGTCGACAGTGAACCTGTTGCCATTCGACTGAGTGTTGATCGGAAAGGCCGCGCTCTGCCCCAGTGGAGTGGCTGTCGACAGCTGGATGACGGTGAACTGTTTCTACTCAGCACCGGCAATCTGGAGTCATTCGACAGTCGCTACTTCGGCCCGGTATTCGTCGACTCGGCGATAGGTCGAGCGCAGCCACTTTGGGTGGAAGCACGCCCATGACCAGACCATCGCAATGTCAGCTCACCTGCAGAACGCCTGCAGCCAGTAGTTACTGCCGCGGGCCACCTGCTTGCATTACTCCCTGCCCTCGCCAGGCTTAAGCCACTGGCCCGCACCCGCGGACAACCCACCTCGTTTACCCAGTACAGGAGCGCAAAAGCACGGAAAGAGCTGAGGGCAAGATAAAAGGGGGCGGCACTTCGCCGGCCCGGTAAGCAGTCTGCACGGGGGTTGGCGGCGACACCGCGACGATATCGCAGAGTGCCGGAGCTGTGTTCACTGGCCATTTGGCCTGATGGAAAAGCGTGCCTGATACGCCGCACTGCGATCAAATTGGAGGGTTTTTACATGAGCAAGGAAAGTCGTCGAGAGAGTGAATTGCCATTTCGGCCGCAGCCGGGCAAGCCCCAGGAACGCGGCCAGCCATTCATCAATCAGGTACTGCGCGAGGCTAACAAGGCTGGTACCAGCAAGCTGCGCAGAACAGGCCGCCAGCCTGGTTCACGCGTTGGCCGTGGGCACGTTGCAGCTCGCTTCACCGTCCAAAAACTTCCACGCAATGCCCGACGCGCGGCCGTCAAAGCGCGGCTGGTAAACCTGCGCTACGCCGGCAAGCGTTCGACGTTCAGCCACCTGCGCTATATCGAACGAGACGGTGTAAGTCGCGAGGGCGAGCCTGGCAAAGGTTACGGACCACTAACCGACCAAGCCGATCTGAACGCGTTTGAGGTGCGAGGCCTAGAGGATCGTCATCAGTTTCGCTTTATCGTCTCGCCGGAGGATGCCGAACAACTCGACGATTTGCGCACCTACACCCGCCACCTGATGAGCCGGATGGAGGCAGACCTCGGTACACGCCTTGACTGGGTGGCAGTCGACCACTGGAACACGGACAACCCACATACGCACATTGTGCTGCGCGGCAAAGACGACACCGGCAAGGATCTGGTTATCGCACGCGATTACATCGCAGAGGGGATGCGCAGTCGTGCCTCAGAACTCGCGACGGAATGGCTGGGGCCACGTACCGAGCTAGAGATTCAGCAGAGCCTTCAGCAAGAGGTGCACCAAGAGCGTTTCACCAGCCTGGATCGTACCCTGCTTCGCGAACAGCAAGCCGGCATCCTCAACCTAAATGGGCTGGCCAGCCATCCACGTCGACAGCAGCTGATCGGCCGCCTTCAGCAGTTGCAGAAGCTTGAGCTCGCTGATGAAGTTCGGCCCGGTCGGTGGCTCCTGCGTGATGATATTGAGACAACTCTGCGGGCCTTGGGTGAACGTGGCGATATCGTACGCACGATGCAGCGGGCCATGGGTAGCGCACAGCGAGAGCTGGCGCTCTTCGAGCCCGGCAAAGGTGACTCTGCTGTGACCGGCACGATCGTATCTAAGGGCTTGGCCGACGAGCTAAATGATCGTGGCTATTTAGTGGTTGACGGCCTCGACGGCAAAGCACATTACCTAGTGCTACCTGATCGCGCAGAGCTCGCCGATTACCCCATTGGGGGCATCGTGGAAACGCACAGCCTGAGCGAGCCGCGCGCGGTGGATAGGTCGATCGCTGCGCTGGCTGCGAAAGGCTTGTACCGCAGTGATCACCACCTAGCCTTGGCACGATCACAGGCAGTCGAAGGACGGGATCCAGAGGCATGGATCGAGCGACATAGGCGACGTCTAGAAGCGCTACGCCGAGCCGGTATTGTAGAGCGCTTAGCAGATGGCGTTTGGCGGGTGCCAGCCGACCTCCCAGAGAGGGGCCGGCAGCATGATGCACGCCGCCTCGGCAGCGCCGCCGTCAAGCTGCGCACACCGCTGCCCATTGAGCAGCAGGTGCGCGCCGTCGGTGCGACATGGCTGGATCAACAGCTGATCGGCAACAACCTCGATCTAGCCGATCAAGGCTTTGGCAAGGAAGTGCGCGAAGCACTGCGTCAGCGTGCCGACTTCTTGGAGGAGATAGGCCTGGCCGAGCGTCGGGGGCAACGCGTGATGCTGGCGCGCAACCTACTTGCCACCTTGCGTGGGCGAGAGCTGAACGCTGCAGCACGTGAGATTTCCGCGCAGACAGGCATGGAATACCGCCCCTTGGTGGAGGGTCAGCGAGTCCGCGGGATCTACCGGCGCAGCATCCAACTGGCGAGCGGCCGTTATGCTCTGCTCGCTGACAGTATCGGCTTCAGCCTAGTGCCGTGGAAGCCGGTGATCGAGAAAAGCATTGGGCAAAGCATTTCGGCAGTGATTCAAGGCAACAGCGCGTCTTGGCAACTGGGTCGCCAGCGTGGGCCTTCGATTGGTTGAGCGATAGGCGCCTGGGGGCTACACCGGCGCCGGTTCCTGCTGCAGCCACTGTTCGAAGGCTTGACTCTGCTGCAAGCCTTCCTTGGCTGCGTAGTAAACCAAGCGCAGATGGCGATCCTCATCAATGGTCAGCGTGGTGTGTTCGAACACCACGTGCCCAACCGCCTCGACCTCAAGGTGTCGTATTCCCTGGCAAGGCCCGTGGATGTCCTGCTGCCGCCACCATGCTCTGAAATCCGGCGAAGCTTTTTCCAGATCCTTCACCAAGGCGGTGATATCGGAATCCTGGGTGGCACGTACGAAGTCGCGACGGAAGCTGGAAAGTATCTGCAGAGCCTGGTCATCCCAAGGGCTGAACAGCTCACGCATCCTCGGGCTCGTGAAGAGCATCCACAGCAGATTGCGCCGATCAGCCGGCAGCGCGGAGAAACCGAATACCCGGTCTGCAGCTCCATTCCACGCGAGCACATCCCAGCGCAGATTGAGCACATAAGCAGGCCGCAACGGGAGATCAGCCATTAGCCGATGAACTAGCGCTGGAACCGTACACCACGTCTTGCCCGGCTCTGGCGGAAGACGCTGGTGGGCAAGTAGAAAAAGATGGCGGCGCTCGGTTGCATCCAATTTGAGTGTGCGAGAGAGGTTGTCCAAGAAGGTCGCCGAGACGCTGATTTCCCGTCCTTGCTCCAGCCAGGTGTACCAAGACAGCCCCACCCCGGCCAATGCGGCCACCTCTTCGCGGCGTAGGCCAGGCGTGCGCCTGCGACCGCCGGCCGGCAGGCCCATCTCCTCCGGTGACAGTCGCTCACGGCGACTACGTAGAAATTCCGCCAGTTCTATTCGAGTGCGCTCACCCGAGCGAGGTGCGCTCATCCGGTTACCTCCAGTAATAGGATAAACAGTCAAATTGTAACCCCTATAAATCCCGCTAAGAATAGCCCGACCTGGATGGAATTACCCCTAACAGGCTCTCGCTTGATGAGGAAACCGCACATAGACGTGTCATCAACTCGCTAAGGAGATAAACGGATGTATCAAGCACTTCTTCGTGAACAACTGGAGACATTGAAGTCCTCCAACCAGTACCGCACTTTCACCACTCTCAGCCGCATCTGCGGCCAGTACCCACTGGCCAAGCTAGAAGGTCACGAGCAGAAACCCGTAGTGGTCTGGTGCAGCAACGACTACCTGGGTATGTCGCAACATCCCGTCGTGCGCGAACAGATGCACGACGCTCTGGAAACCTACGGGGCGGGCTCCGGTGGTTCGCGCAATATCGGCGGCTCGCATGAGGTATATGCAAGTCTGGAGGCGAGCCTGGCAGACTGGCACAGCAAGGAAGCCGCGCTGGTCTTCCCTACAGGTTTCGGTTCCAACGACGCCACTCTCCAGTGCCTCCTGCGGCGAATCCCAGACTGCGTGGTCATTAGCGACGAGCTGAACCATGCATCTATCGTGAACGGCATTCGCTCCACGCCGAACGAGCGCAAGGTATTCCACCACAACGACGTTGAGCATCTGGAGCAGATCCTCGCCAGCTACCCGTTGGGTCAGCCGAAGATCGTGGTGTTCGAGTCGGTCTACTCAATGGACGGCGACATCGCCCCAATCACCGAAATCGTTGCGATCGCCAAGAGCTACAACGCCCTCACCTACCTCGACGAGGTACACGCGGTAGGCATGTATGGCCCACGTGGCGCCGGTATTGCAGCAGCGCTAGGCGTTGCCGATCAGGTGGACATCATCCAGGGAACCATGGCGAAGGCAATCGGCGTTATCGGCGGCTATATCGCCTCGACCCAGGTGATCGTCGACGCGGTGCGCTCTTTCGCCACCGGCTTCATATTCACGACATCTTTGCCGCCGGCGATCACCGCGGGCTGCCTCGCCAGCGTTGAGCACCTCAAGGCAAACAGCGACGAGCGCGATGCTCTGCAACGCCAGACGGCCAAGCTGCGCGAGCGTCTCAAGCACTATGACGTGCCGGTAATGCCATGCTCACAAACCCATGTACTCCCGGTGCTAGTAGGTGAGGCCAAGCGCTGCAAAGCAGCCGCCGAACGCCTGCTGCATAAACATGGTGTGTACCTGCAGCCAATCAACTATCCATCCGTTCCGGTGGGCACCGAGCGCTTCCGCGTCAACGCTACGCCAAACCACAGCGATGCGCAGATCGAGCACCTGGCGGTGTCGCTGCGCGAGACATTCGACCACTTCAGCATCGCGCTGGCGTCCGAGGTGTTTTCCGCGGAGGTGGCCTGAGATGAAACAGTCCTTCTTCACCGTGCGCCCAGCGACTCAAGCCGACCTGGCCAGCCTGGTGGAACTGCGTGCCTATCTGCTGGACGGCACCGCCGCCAGCTATTCATGCAAGACGCCAGAAGACGCGGCACGTTGGCGGGCAGCCTACCGCACATGGCTAAGTACCCGCCTGGACGAGAGCGACTGCGTGCAAATCATAGCCGCTGAGCACAAGAAGTCCGGAAAGGTGCTGGGCTGCGCGACCGCCATCATCGACGAGCGCGCGCCTGCACCGGACTGCTTAAACGGCCTTTCAGGCTGGGTTCAGTCGGTGGTTGTGGATCCGCAGTGGCGCAACCAGGGCATCGCTCGCCAGCTGATGCAACACTTGCTGCGCTGGTTCTCCAACCGCGGCGTTGCCTGCGTGGTTCTGCAGAGCACCGAGGCTGCAGGCAGGCTGTATCAGAAACTGGGCTTTACCGTCAGCAACGAGCGCCTGCTGATTCTTCAGGAGGCCTCGGCATGAAGATTCTGATCATCGGCCTGGGCTACGCCGGTAACCGATACCGTCGCGCCTTCGAACATATCGCAACGAGCACCGGGATGCCGCTGTCGCTGGCCTATGTCGGGCGCCGTCAGAGGGTAAGCGAGCTGCCCTACTTTGGCAGTGTCGGCCAAGCCCTTCAGGAATTCGCGCCGGATATCGTGGTGGTCAGCGTCAACGACCACAGCCATGCGCCCGTGCTCAAGCAACTCGCCGGCTATCGAGGCTTTGTACTGTGTGAAAAGCCGCTGGTCACACCGCGCGACGAGCTGGATGAGCTGCTCGGTGCAATGGATAAGGTCAGCGGATTTGCCCTGGATCTCGTGGAGCGTTACTCGGACGCCACTCAGCAGTTACGCAATTGGGTTGAACGCCATGACTGGCAGCTGGTACGTGCCAGCTTCCATTGGGGCAAAGATCGCATCAACGATTATCGCCCGACCTGCGGTGTGACCAGTGAAGTGATCCATGCCCTGGATCTACTCGAATGGATCTGCCCACGCGCAGGCCAGCTCGAGCTCAATGGCGTACTCGGTGTGCGCTCGGATTTTTCCATCTCCGGCGCAGAGGTGCTCGACACTGTGCAGCTCACCGCCAGCATGGGTGAGGCACGGGTCACAGGCTACGCCAGCTTCGTCAACATCGCGCGCCAGCGCACCCTGGACTTCAGCTTCGTCGACCGCGCCGCCCGACTGATCCATGCGTGCTTGGTGTTCGACACACCGCGTTGGGACCACGACCAGCTACGCATCTGGACGCGCGGCGCTAACGGTGCAGACGAGTTGTTGCACGAGTTTGCCACTGCCCCAGACGAGCCCGGCCTGGACACCCTGCACAAGCTCTCACGTCTGTGCCGACACGTGGTGCGCGCCGTGGCACTTAGAGAATCACCACCCCAGCCATTCGCCGGCCTCGATACCGCCGTGGCCTTGCAGCGCCTGCTCAACAACCTGGAAATCCATGCTCAAACCCCAGCACCGGCGCGCTACGTCCATGGCGAGACACGCGTATTGCTGGCCGAGGACAGCGATCTGGAAAGCCTCGGGTAACTCAATCACAAGGAGAAGGACTATGTGTGGAATTGCTGGATGGCTGTCATACAGCCAGAACCTTGAAACACAGCGCGACACGCTGCAGCGCATGACCGACACGATGGCACTGCGAGGCCCTGATGCAGGCGGTCTGTGGATTGATGGCCCCGTCGGCTTGGGCCATCGGCGCCTGTCGATCATCGACCTCGAGGGCGGTCGCCAACCGATGATCGCAAAACATGGTGGGCCGCTCGAGCTTGCCGCCATCACCTATAGCGGGGAGATCTACAACTTCCGCGAGCTGCGCGCCGAATTGCAAACACTCGGGCACCGCTTCGAAACCCGCAGCGACACCGAAGTGGTGTTGCGCGCTTATATCGAATGGGGTGAAGCCTTCGTGGAGCGGCTCAACGGCATGTATGCCTTCGCTATCTGGAACCTGCGCTCCCAAGAGCTGCTGCTGATCCGCGACCGCATGGGCGTTAAACCGCTGTATTACTACCCCACTGCTGATGGCGTAGTTTTCGGGTCCGAACCCAAAGCGCTGCTGGCTAACACGCTGGTGCCACGCAAAGTGCGCGCCGATGGCCTGCGCGAAATTCTGGAGATGGTAAAGACACCGGGACATGCCGTTTTTGAAGGGATGCGCGAGGTCATGCCGGGCGAGCTTGTGCGCATCAACCGCCAGGGTTTGGGGCGCCGCTACTACTGGAAGCTGGAGGCACGTGAGCACGAGCACACGCTGGACGAGACCATCGCCCATACGCGCACCCTGCTAGAGGACATCGTCGACCGCCAAATCGTCTCTGACGTGCCGCTGTGCAGCCTGCTCTCTGGCGGTCTGGACTCTTCGATCATCACTGCGCTGGCGTCGAAGAAGTTGCTAGCGGCAGGCAAAGAAAACATCCGGTCCTTCTCCCTCGATTTCATCGACCATGGCAGTGGCTTTACTGGTGACGCCGTACGCGGCACACCTGACGCCCCCTTTGTCCGCGACTTGGTGGAGATGATCCACTCCAGCCACCAGGAGATCGTCCTCGATAGCCGTGAGCTTGCTGATCCTGTCCTGCGCGCGCAGATCGTGCGCGCCCTGGATCTGCCACCGGCCTTCTGGGGCGACATGTGGCCATCGCTATACCGGCTGTTCCAGGAAGTGCGCAAGCATTCGACGGTAGCGCTCTCTGGTGAGAGCGCTGACGAAGTATTCGGCGGCTATCGCTGGTTCCACGACCCTGAAGCCATTCAGGCCGATACCTTTCCCTGGCTGAGCTCGGTGACAGGCAAGTACTTCGACGGCAAGACCCTGTTCGACCCAGGCCTGCTGGCCCAGCTCGAGATGCAGAGCTTCTTACGTGACAGCTATGCCCAGGCTATCGGCGAAGCACCAGTGCTGCCTGGTGAGAGCGCCGTCGACCAGCGTATGCGGCAGATGAGCTACGTCAACCTGACCCGCTTCGTCCAAACCCTGCTCGACCGCAAGGACCGAATGAGCATGGCGGTTGGCCTAGAGGTACGGGTGCCCTTCTGCGATCACCGGCTGGTTGAGTACGCCTTCAACATTCCTTGGGCAATGAAGGCCTTCGACGGCAGGGAAAAAAGCATCCTGCGCGCGGCGACCCGGGACCTGCTACCGGAGTCGATCAGCGAACGGGTGAAGAGTCCCTACCCTTCGACCCAGGATCCAGCCTACGAGAAGGCACTGCGTAATGCGCTGACCGAGATCCAGGCAGACCGGAATGCGCCAGTGACACCGCTGCTCGACAGCAGCCGCATCCAGCAAACCCTGGCCAGGCCGCTCGGAAGTGTCTCTCCCATGTATGAACGCATGGGGATGGAGCTTGCCGTTGGCCTCAACACCTGGCTGAGCGAATACGACGTCAATCTCGAGCTGTAGCCCGAACCGGGAGTGGCCCCGGCGCGGGTCACTCCTATTCGCTGTACCACCCAAGCGCTCCGAAGGAGCACAAGCGAGTCCGAGAATGCAAACATCCAACCAATCACCCATCTACCTCATAGCATTGGGGGCGTTTGCCCTTGGCATGGCCTCCTATGTCACCGCCGGCCTGATCCCCATGATCGAGGCCTCGTTTTCCGTGTCCGTCGCGGTGGCGGCACAGCTCGTTACCGCATTCACCCTGGCATACGGCTTGGGGTCGCCGATCTTCGTCGCTCTGACCCCGGCGCATCGCCAGCGCACCGGCCTGTTACTGGCACTGGGTTTGTTCGTCATCGCCAACGCCGCCAGCGCGCTGGCAGAAAGTTTCACAGCACTAATGCTATGGCGCGCCGTCGCCGGTATCGGTGCAGGCGTTTACCTGGCCATGGGTATCGGTGCTTCTGCCGCTGTCTCTAGCCCAGAGCGCCGCGGCAAGGCCATTGCCATCATCATGGGCGGCATGGCCAGCGGTGTAGTTCTGGGCGTGCCGCTAAGTCTGCTGATAGCCGAACAGCTGGGCTGGCAGGCAGCACTGTGGCTAGTGACAGTGCTTGGTCTGGTTGCTCTGCTGGGACTGCTGCTCAAGTTGCCTTCGTTGCCAGCAGCCGCCGCTACGACGCTAAGTCAGAAGCTGGCAATTCTTACCGACGGTCACGTAGTGGTCATTCTGCTTGTTTCGTTGCTCGCTGCAATCGCCAGCCTGGGCATGTACACCTTTATCGCCCCGCTGCTGGCCGACCCCGCTTATGGCGCGGTGCGATCGGTCACTCCCTATCTCTGGGTATGGGGTATCGGTGGTGTCCTCGGCAGCTTCCTGATTGGTCCACTGGTGGACCGCATCAAGGGCACCGTGCTGACCTTCGCCATCATGATCATCCTCGCCTTCTCGCTGTTCGTTTTGCCATTGGCAGCGGCCCTCAGTACCTGGATTGTGATGCTGCCCATCGCCCTGTGGGGCGCAGTGGGCTGGGCGCTGCAGGTACCCCAGAACAACGAGCTGATTCTTGCCCGCCAGTCTCAGGGCGACGGCAACTTGGCCATCGCGCTGAACGAGTCGGCGCTGTATCTGGGCAGCGCTATCGGTGCCGCGGCCGGAGGCTTCGTGCTGCTGTTGCAAATGCCTACCTGGACGCTGGCGGCCAGCGCTGGCGGTGTAGCCGCTCTGGGCGCTCTGCTGCAGATCATCAACCTGCGTCGCCGGGCGTAGCCTCGACGCTTAAACCCAAACGTCTAACTGATGGAGGATAGGCCTTGGAACTGCGCCACCTTCGCTGTTTCATTGCCGTTGCAGAAGAACTGCATTTCGCGCGTGCTGCCGCGCGTCTGCATATCGAACAATCACCACTCTCGCGGATCATCAAGGAGTTGGAGTACAGGCTGGGTGTCCAGCTGTTCGAACGGACAACGCGGAGCACTCGCCTTACCTGGGCAGGAAAGGTATTGCTGGAAGAAGCGCGCCGAGTGCTTGCCGTGGTCGACCAAGCCAAGGCCAGTGTGAGAAGCGCGGCCGCCGGATATCGTGGCCAAATACGTCTCGCACTTTCCGATGGTATTCCCCAAGGGCGCTTGGCTTCGTTGCTAGCTCAATGCCGTGAAGAAGAGCCCGAGGTCGAGATTTGCCTGTCGGAGGTCACGTTCAGAGAACAGGTCAGAGGTCTGAACGATGGCCTGTTCGACATCGGGCTCGCTCAATCCGATGAAGTTGGAGATGGCTTGGTGACTGAGCCGGTATGGTTCGATCCACTGGTGGTAGCAGTACCAAGCCGCCATCCCTTGCTGAGCTATCGGCGCGTACCTCTCGAAGAGGTGGTGCGCTATCCATTGGTACTTTGCGACCCGCAAGTATGCGAAGGCTTCTGGCATCAACTTCAGCGGGTGCTGGGCTCTGTGAATACGAGGCTGACGATAGCCGACCGCGTTCCTACCCTGGATCTGATGATGGCGCTGGTAGCCGCAGGTTATGGGCTGGGTTTCTCAAGCCTTGCTCGCATCACCGAACTCAATAACCCAGGCGTAGTAGCCCGGCCTTTAGATGGCTGCGCAACGATGCTCACCACCTACTTGGTGAGGCGTGAAGGCGAACCGACCAAGCAAATGGCGCGGTTTATCGGGCGGGTAAGTCCGGCGGATAGACAGGCGTTACTGCCAGATCAACGATCACAGAAAGAAATCGCCTGATCGCTGCGGCCTCAAGAGCTCTGTCGCTGCAATCCCCCAAAGAACGTCCTCGCGGCAGCCCATCCAAGCTGCCGCAATTCTTGTATCCAATCAAATGGCTCGCTTCTTGACAGGAAGCCTTCCGCAGACAAATATACGCAAATAGCGCATACAAATATGAAAGCATTGTTCGTTGAGCTGCTACCCTTCGAGCGCAACCGAAAAGCGTACCTCGATGACGACGAGTATTCGCTATTCCAGCAGATGCTCTTGACCAATCCAGAGATAGGCGCAGTCATCACCAACAGCGGTGGGCTGAGGAAGGTCCGCTTCGGTTCGGTTAGGCGTAACAAAGGGAAGCGTGGTGGAGTTAGGGTGATTTACTACTACTGGCATAGCGGTCTTCAGTTCTGGTTGTTCACCCTATATGACAAAGACGAACTCGATGACCTGAGCAGCGAACAGCGTAGACAGTTGAAAGCGCTGCTTGAACGCGAAGTGAAGGCGAGGCAAACACCATGACCAAACGCGATATTTTTTCCGAGCTGATCGAAGGCTTCGACGATCTGGCCGCAGCACGAGAGGGCAAACGCACGCTGCGCACCCACAAGATCGAATACAAGCCAATCGAGCCTGCAACAGGCGCAGAAATCATCGCATTACGTGAAAAGCTGCAGATGTCCCAGGGGGTATTCGCTCAAGCCATTCACGCTAAAGCGGCAACCCTAAAAAATTGGGAACAGAATCGATCAAAGCCAAATGATCAGGCTACCGTGTTGATTCGCATCCTGAGCAAGCATCCAGAACTCATACGTGAGCTCGCATAGCCAGGAAAATACGTCGGGATCTCTGTGCTAAGACACCGTGTAGGGAAGGAGATCGATCGCGGCACCGGCCGAGCTGCCGAAATCAGGCAGTAGGTCACGTTATGCCGAGGAACTCGACAGATACGCCTGGCAAGCCCCCGAACTGTGCTAGACCGAGTAGTCCGCGTTTTAAAAAGCGGGAGCCTGTAGCCAACTGAGGAAGATTTTTTATGGAAGTGCGGTGTACATCAATCGAGGAAGTCCGTGACCAAATTGACGGCATCGACCGAGCGATTGTGGCGCTGTTGGCGAGTCGCGGAGCCTTCGTTACCCAAGCCGCTGCATTCAAGAAAACCACCAACGACGTGCGAGCCCCGGGCCGCGTCGAACAGGTGATCGCCAAGGTGCGGGGTATCGCAGAAGAGACCGGCGCCTCGCCGGATGTCGTGGAGAGCGTTTATCGCGCCATGATCGCGGCATTCATCGAAGAAGAGCTCAAGACTCACTCTTCTCTGCAAGCCAACGCCTGAAATAGCGTGGCCACTGCAGGGCAGCCAAGCTGCCCTGCAGCCCGGCGTTACTTCTGGCTCAGCGCCGCGATAGAGACGCCCGACCCGACGAAGGTCAGCCCTGCCCCTACGTTCAAGCCATTGACCAGCCGCGGCCGCGAGCGCAGAAAGCTCGACAATGCCCCAGCAAACACGCCCATCAGCGCAAAGCCTACCGCCGTCAGCAGCGCGAACCATACGCCGTACACCACCATCTGCATGGTCACTGAGCCACGCGCGGGGTCGACGAACTGCGGAATGAAAGCGAGCACAAAAAACCCCGGCTTCGGATTTAGCGCCGCCGACAGGAATCCTGTCAGGAAGATGCTGCGCAGTGATTGTTGGGTCGCTTCCTGGAAGCTGATCAAACTGCGCGAGCGCAACACCTTGATGCCCAGCCACAGCAAGTAGCCAGCGCCGATCAGTTTGATCACCCAGAACGCCACCTCGGACGTCTGCATGAGCAGCGTCAGCCCCAGCGACGCGGCCGCTACGTGGAACAGAATGCCCGCGCCGGACGCAGTGCCGGACACGATGGCGGCCAGCTTGCCCTGGCTCAGCCCACGGCCGATGGCCAACAGGTTGTCAGGCCCGGGCGCGAGAACGAGCAGCACGCATGCCGCGGTGTAAGCCAACCAAACGCTGAATGGAAACATGTCACGTCCATTTTCATCGTGGGAGAGCCGTTACGCTCAAAAGAATTCGCAATAGCCGAACCTGATGCTGATCAGAGCTGCTCTCACGTTATCCGTTACCAATATCGCACCTAACACCCTGAGTTGCGACATAGCTCTCTGATCGAGCTAGGTAAACGCAGCACTTCGAGTTATTGCAAATACACCAATCCCTCTTGTCCGAAACGGTCTTTGACCCTCCGCTTTCCATCTCCGAATCTCGTGCCCGCAGCACGCACACGTGCCGCGGGTGTTGGCAGGAAGATGGACTCAAAGATGCAAGTGACGACGGTGCTGTATGGCCAGATTCTAGTGGTGCTATCCATCATCCTTTCCGGGGTGTGGTACGCAACCCAGTGGACTGCGGCAGCGCTCGGCTACCAGTCGCGCCTGGGCTGCCCCTGGTTTGAGCTGCTGGGTACTCCGATGTATCACCCCTGGCGTCTATTCGAGTGGTGGTTCGTATTCGACGCTTATGCGCCAGACGTCTTCAACGTCGGGGGCAGCATTGCCGCCGCCAGCAGCCTGCTGGCGTTGATGGTAGCCGTCGGCATGGCGATCTGGCGGGCTCGCCAGTCGAAGCGCGCCACAACGTACGGTTCGGCTCGGTGGGCAGATGCCGATGAAGTTCGAAAAGCAGGTCTGACGAACACCGCAGGAGTGTTCCTCGGCCAGTTCAATGATTACTACCTGCGCCACGAAGGCCCCGAGCATGTGCTGACCTTCGCACCAACACGCTCGGGTAAGGGCGTGGGTCTGGTAGTTCCCACCCTGCTCTCCTGGCCCTCCTCGGCGGTCATCCACGACATCAAAGGCGAGAACTGGAATCTGACCGCGGGCTGGCGCTCACGCTTCTCGCACTGTCTGTTGTTCAACCCCACCGACTTGGCCTCGGCGGCCTACAATCCGCTGCTTGAAGTACGTCGGGGCGCCCATGAGGTGCGCGACGTGCAGAACATCGCTGACATTTTGGTTGACCCTGAAGGTGCACTGGAGCGGCGCAACCATTGGGAGAAGACCAGCCATGCGCTTCTGGTCGGCGCCATCCTGCACGTGCTTTACGCCGGCCAGGACAAGACTCTGCGCGGCGTTGCCAACTTTCTCTCCGACCCAGCCTGCACGTTCGAATTAACCCTGCACCGAATGATGAGCACCCCGCATTTGGGTGACGCACCGCATCCGGTTGTGGCCTCAGCCGCGCGTGAGGTACTGAACAAGAGTGAAAACGAGCGCTCGGGCGTGCTCTCCACCGCCATGTCTTTCCTTGGTCTGTACCGCGACCCGACCGTCGCCGAGGTCACCTCGCGGTGTGATTGGCGCATAGCCGACCTGATCTCGGCCGAACATCCGGTCTCGCTCTACTTGGTGGTACCACCTTCGGATATCAGCCGCACCAAACCTCTAATCCGCCTGATCCTCAATCAGGTAGGTCGCCGACTGACAGAGTCGCTTGATGGCTCTGATGGCATCGAACGGCGGCACAAACTGCTGCTGATGCTGGATGAATTTCCGGCATTGGGCCGCTTGGATTTCTTCGAGACGGCGCTGGCCTTCATGGCGGGTTATGGGTTGCGCGCCTTCCTGATCTCGCAATCTCTGAACCAGATCGACAAGGCCTATGGCCAAAACCACTCAATCCTCGACAACTGCCACGTGCGCGTTACGTTCGCCACCAACGACGAGCGCACTGCCAAACGCATTTCCGAGACCCTTGGCACCGCCACCGAGCTGCGCTCCCAGCGTAACTACGCTGGTCACCGCCTGGCTCCCTGGCTTGGCCACCTCATGGTCTCCCGCCAGGAAAGCGCACGCCCCCTGCTGACCCCGGGTGAGGTCATGCAGCTACCCAGCGATGAGGCGGTGGTGATGCTCTCAGGTCTGGCGCCGATCCGCGCGAAGAAGCTGCGCTACTTCAGCGATGCCAATTTCCAGAGTCGGGTGATGCCCGCACCTCGCTTACAGGCCGGGCGTTACCTGGACGCCCCTCCACCCCGTGCGGACGACTGGAGCGAGCTGCTGGTGCCTGAGGTCGCTGATGCTGCCGCGACCGGTCAGGAGGCCTTCGTGGCAGACGAGGACGAAGGTCCCCACCCTCAACACGATCAGCTGAAGCACGCCCAGTTGCCAGAACACGAGCAGGTCAACGATCTGCTGCTGCTCGATGAAGACGACTTTCCCACTCCCTTCTCCACCCAGCCTGACCCGCGGCTGCAACATATGTCGCGGCTGACCTCCCTCGACCCAGAAGATGGAATAGCCCTATGAGCCGAGCCCGTCTGAATCTGTTCATCCAGCCCGAACACGCCAAGCGCCTAAACGAACTGGCGATTACCAAAGGCATATCGAAGTCGTCGATCGTTGCTGCTGCGCTGGCCTCCTGGCTATCACCTGAGTCCAGCGAGCGACGCGAGGTAGCAATGGCTAAACGACTGGATCAGCTATCGCGTCAGTTCGAGCGCCTGGAGCGCGATCAGAACATCTTGATAGAGACGCTAGCGCTGTACTTACGCTACTACCTGACCGTCAGCACACCGATACCGGAGGCCCACCAGGATGCAGCGCGCGCTCAGGGCAAGCTGCGTTTCAACCAGTTCGTCGAGCAATTAGGTCGCCATCTACAGCGTGGCCGCAGTCTGGTGAGGGACGTGCAAGAAGGCTCGTTCGCGGCTGGAGAACAGCAATGAACGATGTTCCGTCCGCCCTCGCAAGCGCAGCCTCTATGGATCGCCGCATAAAGATGCTGCGTTCGGCCATGGGGCCGCTGATTGGTGCTGCGCTGGAAGATCCAGACGTGGTCGAGGTGATGCTCAATCCCGACGGGGCACTATGGCTTGATCGACTCACCGCCGGCCGCTCAAGGCTTGGCATCCTGAGCGCAGCAGATGGCGAGCGAATCATCAGGCTAGTTGCGACCCATGTAGGCACTGAAGTTCATCATGACAAACCTCTACTGAGCGCTGAGCTGCCAGAGACTGGTGAGCGCTTCGAGGGCGTGCTTCCCCCGGTTGTAGCAGGTCCGGCATTCGCGCTGCGCAAGCGCGCCTCAAGCGTGATCCCACTGGAGCAGTATGTGGCCGACGGCATTCTCAATGCCGATCAGGCCGAGTATCTGCGCGTCGCCGTGCAAGAGCGGCAGAACATTCTGGTGGCTGGAGGAACCAGCAGCGGCAAAACAACCTTGGCCAACGCATTGCTGGCCGAGGTCGCCAGCAGTGGTGACCGCGTCTTAATTCTGGAGGACACCGTCGAACTGCGATGTACCGCCCATGACCATCTCTCTCTGCGAACGAAGCCCGGTGTGGTCTCCATGACCGATCTGGTACGCAGCACACTCCGTCTGCGCCCCGACAGGATAGTGGTTGGCGAAGTGAGAGGTGGCGAAGCACTCGACCTGATCAAGGCTTGGGGTACTGGCCATCCGGGAGGCATTGCCACCATTCACTCAGGCTCAGCCCAAGGTGCTCTGTTGCGACTGGAGCAATTGATTCTCGAGGTATCACTGAGCGTTCCGCGAGCGCTGATCGCGGAGTCGGTGAACCTGATCGTCTATCTAGCCGGCCGAGGTCGGGCCCGTCATGTCCAACAGATTGCTCGCGTCATTGGCCACAACGAACGCGGCTACCAACTCACCTCGGTAGACACCCTCCTTCGCTCATCAGACCTGGGAGACCAACCATGACGCCCATCCCTGCTACTGCTTGGCGACTCGCCCAAGCCCCAACACTGGCCGCAATTTGCTGGGGGCTAGCATTGCCGGTACTCGCCGCTGGCTCAGGCATGCCTTGGGAAGGACCGCTGCAATCGATCCTCGACTCGGTGCAGGGGCCAGTGGCAAGGATCATCGCGGTGATCATCATCATCTCCACCGGCCTCACGCTGGCCTTCGGGGATACCAGTGGAGGTTTGCGCAAGCTCATCCAGATCGTTTTCGGGCTATCGATTGCCTTCGCAGCGTCATCGTTCTTCCTCAGCTTTTTCAGTTTCTCCGGAGGAGCAGTGATCGCATGAACAACAAGTGGGATCCCGTTCAAGGCTTCGAAATACCACTGCATCGCTCCCTTACCGAGCCGATTCTGCTGGGTGGCGCACCTCGCAATGTAGCGATCCTCAACGGGACGCTTGCAGCCGTAGTGGGCCTGGGCCTGCAGCTATGGCTGCCAGGTCTGGTGCTTTGGCTAGTAGGTCATTCGCTAGCGGTCTGGGGGGCTCGATTGGATCCGCAGTTTCTGCAGGTCTTCGCCCGGCATATCAAGCAGCCCTCCCTTCTGGACGTGTGAGGGGCGTCAGATGTTGAACCTGAACGAATACCAACGCCGCCCTGCTCAACTTGCTGACTGGCTTCCCTGGGCAGGCCTTGTCGCGCCCGGTGTCGTCCTAAACAAGGACGGCTCTTTCCAGCGTACCCTGCGTTTCCGCGGCCCTGACCTGGACAGCTCGACGCAGGGCGAGCTGGTGGCATGTACAGCCCGCCTGAACAACGCGCTACGGCGCATGAGTTCTGGTTGGGCGCTGTTTATCGAAGCTGAACGATTAGCCGCAGTTGGGTACCCCGAAAGCACCTTCCCTGAGCCACTTTCCTGGCTTATCGACGAAGAGCGCCGCGCAGCTTTTGAGGGCCAGGGTACTCACTTTGAGAGTACCTACCATCTCACCCTGCTCTACCTGCCTCCAGAGGAATCGCGCTCACGTGCAGCAGGACTGCTCTACGAACACCGTTCGCAGAATGGCGTGGACTGGCGAGAGCGGCTGGATGGCTTTGTCACCGAGACGGATCGTTTCTTTGATCTGCTCGATGGGGTAATGCCCGAACTCGTGTGGTTAGACGACAACCAGACGCTGACTTACCTGCACGCAACGGTATCCGTACATCGCCAGCGGGTTTCGGTACCCGGGGTCCCTTTCCACCTCGATAGTTTGCTAGCTGATACCCCTCTGGCCACGGGCCTGGCACCACAACTCGGCGATCAGCATCTGCGGGTCCTTTCCGTGCGTGGTTTCCCGACCGCGACCTGGCCTGGGGTATTGGACGACCTCAATCGTCTTGGCTTTGCGTATCGCTGGTGTACCCGCTTCATAAGCCTCGACAAAAGCGAGGCTGAGAAGGAAATGGTTCGCCTGCGCCGCCAATGGTTCGCCAAACGTAAAGGCGTTCTGGCACTGCTACGCGAAGCGATCTTTCAGCAGGAAAGTCCCTTGCTCGACAGCGATGCGGCGAACAAGGCAAGCGACGCAGATGCAGCACTTCAGGAGCTCGGCGCCGATCATGTCGGGTTTGGCTATGTGACGATAACGGTGTCGGTAAGCGATCCCGACGCAGAGATCGCCGCTGAGAAACTGCGCCTGATTGAGCGAGCAATCCAGGGGCGCGGCTTCATCACCATCGCAGAGAACCTCAACGCAGTGGAGGCCTGGCTCTCCTCTATCCCCGGCAATGCATACGCCAATGTCCGCCAGCCGCTGATCTCGACGCTAAATCTGGCTCACCTGATTCCGGTATCAGCAGTCTGGGCGGGCCCTGAACGTAACGAGCATCTGTCCGGGCCTCCCATGGTGATAACCCGCACCGATGGCGCTACTCCGTTTAGGCTCGTGACCCATGTCGAAGATGTTGGCCACACCATGGTGGTTGGCCCGACAGGCATGGGCAAGTCGGTACTGCTGGCGACCCTGGCACTGCAATTTCGGCGCTACCCTGGCTCGCGACTACTTATCTTCGATATGGGGCGTTCGCTGCGCGCGACCACGTTAGGGCTGCGTGGCGAGCATTACGCGCTCAGAAGCGACAGTGGCTTGGCTTTTCAGCCTCTGGCTCATATCGATCAGCCGGCATACAGATCCTGGGCAGCCGAATGGTTGGAGGCGCGCTTTCTGCAGGAAGGCGTTAAGGTCGGCCCCGAGCAGAAGTCGGCAATCTGGACCGCCCTGGATAGCCTCGCCGGTACACCTGAGACACAACGCACGATGACCGGGTTGTCGGCACTGCTGCAAGACAGTGCGCTACGCCAAGCGCTGCAACCGTACATATTGGGCGGTGCCCACGGGCAGTTGCTGGACGCCGACAAGGACTATCTGCGTAACGCCGACGTGCAGTGCTTCGAGATGGAAGAGCTGATGCACAGCAAGGCGGCGGTGGCCGCTGTTTTGAGCTATCTGTTCGCTCGATTCGAGGAGTTTTTCGATGGTTCAACAACACTGCTGATTCTGGATGAAGCCTGGCTGTTTCTCGACAACCCGCTATTCGCGGTTCGCATTCGCCAGTGGCTCAAGACGCTACGCAAGAAGAATGTGTCGGTCATCTTCGCTACGCAGTCACTGGCAGATATCAAGGACTCGAGCATCGCTCCAGCCATCATCGAAAGCTGCGCCAGTCGCATCTTCCTGCCGAACCCGCAGGCAAGCGAGCCGCAGATCCGTGGCATCTACCAAGGCTTCGGACTCAACGAACGGCAGATCGAGATCATCACCCACGCCACACCGAAGCGCGATTACTACTACCAGTCTCGCTTGGGCAATCGCCTGTTCGATCTCGACCTAGGCACGTTAGCGCTGACCTTCGCATCTGCAGCCAGCCCAGCGGAACAACGCGATATGGATCGAGTACTTCAGCGCTCTGGTCCTGACCGCTTCGCAGAAGGCTGGCTCCGCCACAGGAACCTGGACTGGGCGGCGGACCTGCTCACCGCCTATTCCTCGCCATGCAAGGAGTAACCCCATGACCTCTTCAACCCATCGATTCACCGGCGCGGCCCTACTGATGTCTGTACTAACCGTCTGGCAGCCGGCTAACGCCTTCACAGTGATAGACCCAACCAACCTCATACAGAACACCTTCACAGCGATGCGCACCTTGGAAATGGTCAACAACCAGGTTCGCCAGTTACAGAACGAAACCCAGATGCTGCTCAACCAATCCCGCAACTTGGAGCGCCTGGATTACAACGTTATCGGTCAGCTGCGTGCGAGCCTGGCCAACACGGAACGCCTTTTGGCCGAAGCAAGAGGACTTGCTTATGAGGTGCAAAGGCTGGATCAGGAGTTTGCTCGACTGTACTCAGCTCAATACGACAGCGGCAGCAGCAACCAGCGCCTGGCTCAGGAGTCGCGGGAGCGGTGGCAACAAGGTCTGCACGGCCTACATCACGCCATGCGTGTGCAGGCCCAGGTCACACAAAGCCTGACAGAAGACGAGGGGGTCTTGGCTGCCCTCGTTCAACAGAGCCAATCTGCCGGAGGCGCGCTGCAGGCCAGTCAGGCAACCAATCAGTTGTTGGCCCTGCAGGCAAAGCAGTCCATCCAGGCACAGCAGCTTCAGATAACACAGAACCGTGCGGTGGCTCTGGAACTGGCACGCCAGTCAGCGGCGACCGAAGAGGCTAGAGAGCGCCGACGTCGCTTCATGGGCAGCGGCACACCCTATACCCCGAAACCCGTGCAGTTCTATCGGCAGTGAGGCGACTCGATGAGACTCCTCCTACTGCTTTCGCTGCTGATGGCGATGGTTGCCTGCAATCAGGCTGATCAAGGCGACATAGAGCATCCAGATGATATCGCTGCCCGTTTCTTCCGCGGTTGCGCCCAGCCAGGTGAGTTTCTGGATCCTGCAGATCTACCGGCTATACCGGCAAGTTTTGACGAGGACGTGCGATGAACGACGTCAGCGTGATCGACCGTTTCCTTGAGGTGTTCGGGCTCTACATCGATACAGGGTTCGGCCTGCTCGGTAGTGAAGTGGCGTTTCTGACCATGACCCTGGTGGCGATAGACATGACCCTGGCCGGGCTGTTCTGGGCCATGGGTGGCGAAGACGTCAGCACCAAGTTGATCCGCAAGATTCTCTATGTCGGGGCGTTCGCTTTCATCATCGGCAACTTCAACGCCTTGGCCAAGATCGTCTTCAATTCGTTCGCGGGGCTCGGTCTTCTGGCAGCTGGATCAGTAGTCAGCCCTGCAGAGTTTTTGCAGCCGGGACACCTTGCCTCGGTCGGTATTGCAGCAGGCCGTCCGCTACTGGACCAAGTCCGTGACATGAGCGGATTCCCGGAAGTGTTCAGCAATATCGACAGCATCATGGTTCTGCTACTCGCCTGGCTGGTAGTCATCATCAGCTTCTTTCTCCTGACCATCCAACTGTTCGTCACCTTGATCGAGTTCAAGCTGACCACCCTTGCCGGCTTCGTGCTGGTGCCGTTTGCACTCTGGAACAAGACCGCTTTTCTCGCAGAAAAGGTACTTGGCAACGTTGTGGCATCCGGCATCAAGGTACTGGTACTTGCCGTGATCGTCGGTATTGGTCGCGGGCTGTTTGCCGAATTCCAAGTCGCACCAGACGAGCCCTCCCTCGATCACGCATTGGTGATGATGCTCGCCTCGCTGGCACTGCTGGCCTTGGGCATTTTCGGGCCAGGTATTGCCACCGGACTGGTATCCGGCGCCCCTCAGCTCGGAGCTGGTGCAGCAGCCGGCACCGCTCTGGCAGCAGGCGGCCTAGCGGCAGGTGCTGCCGCAGTGGCTGCCGGTGCAGGTGGTGCTCTACTCGCCGGCGCACGAGCGGCGCCAGGTGCCGCGCGCACGCTGATGAGCACTGGTCGCTCATTTGGAGGGACTGGTGGTGCAGCGGCGCCAGATAGCGGTACGCATCATGAGGGATCTTCAACAGCCAATAGCAAGCAGCCCGCTTGGGCCAAGCGCCTCCAACGCAGGCAACGATTCTCTCAAGCGACCTCCACTGTCGCCCACACCCTACGTGGAGGCGATGGTGGTGGTTCATCACCAGGGCCGCAGATCCGCGACCCATCGAACTCGTAAAAAGGAGGACGAGTATGCGTTTCAGACGTCCACGGGTGCGCTACAGCGACACCCCACCCCCTGCGACGCCTTATCAAGCGGCTGCACAGGCATGGGATCTGCGCATGGGAAGTACAGTGGTGCAGGCTCGGAACTGGAGATTGATGGCCTTCGGCTGCCTGAGCCTTGCAGTTCTGATGGCAGGCGCATTGGTATGGCGATCGACGCAATCGAGCGTCACGCCCTATGTAGTCGAGGTTGATCGTCTGGGCGAGGTTCGCACCGTAGGTGAGGCAGAGAGCCCTTACAACCCGAGCGATGCGCAGATTGCCCGCCACCTCGCGCTATTCATCGAGCAGGTCCGATCACTCTCCATTGACCCTGTAGTAGTCAGGAAAAACTGGTTAGAGGCCTATCACTCAACTACCGACCAAGGCGCCGCCACGCTCAATGACTATGCCCGCGCCAACGATCCCTTCGTGCGCGTTGGCAAAGAGTCTGTGTCGGTCGAGGTGACGAGCGTTGTCCGCGCGAGCGACAACTCATTCCAGGTGCGCTGGGTGGAAAAACGGTTCGTAAACGGCGCTTCAGCCGGGCAAGAGCGCTGGACCGCTGTCCTTTCTCTGGTAATTCAAGCTCCCAATACAGAGGAAAAACTACGCCGCAACCCGCTCGGTATTTACGTGAACGGTCTCTCTTGGAGCCGTGAATTGGAACTCACCCAAGGAGCCAACAAGCCATGAAAAACGCCTCCCTCATTCCCTCGTTGTTGATGATCACGGTGGCAGGATGTGCAACCCAGGAGCCTCCAGTGATTGCCTTGGACGAACCGGTCGAGGCCCATCAGTTGACCGAGCCGCCGAAACCAATCGAGATCGTAGAGGTACCAAAGCCACTGGCACTGCCGGCGCAGCTCAAGCCATTACCCGATCCGGGTGCACAGCCCAAACGAGAGCCCACCGATGAACCTACGCGGGTCTCACGTGCAAATAGTGACGCACGCGTCCCACCTAGCCGCGAGGGGTACATCAACGCTATTCAGGTGTGGCCCTACTCGGACGGTGCGCTTTATCAGGTGTACACCAGCCCAGGCAGAGTGACGGCAATCAACCTTCAACCAGGCGAGGAGCTCATCACCGTCGCGGCCGGCGATACCGTCCGCTGGATCGTAGGAGAAACCTCAAGTGGCAATGGCGATGAGCTGCGTGTCAGCGTCTTGATCAAACCGACGCGACTCGACCTGAAGACCAACCTGGTCATCACCACCACGCGCCGTACGTATCTGATCGAGCTGACCTCCACGGAGCAAGCCTGGATGGCGTCAGTCTCTTGGGACTACCCCAAAGATCGTATGCTGGCTCTGCAGCGCCACGCTATTGCCGCACAGAAAGCAGAGCCTGTTGATGTCGGTTTGGCACTCGACCAGTTGCGTTTTCGTTACGCGATCAAGGGCAGTAACCCCGCATGGAAACCTCTTCGCGCGTTTGATGATGGGCGCAAGGTTTATATCCAGTTCCCAGCAGGTATCGCCCAGGGTGAGTTGCCACCGCTGTTGGTCATCGGACCGGAAGGTGAAGGGCAGCTGGTCAACTACCGTTTTCGCCCACCCTACTACATCGTTGATCGCCTCTTCGGCGCGGCTGAGCTGCGCCTGGGTGCAGACAAGGGAGACATCGTGCGCATTGAACGCACGGATGGTGTAGCAAGGAGGCACTGAGCATGGACAACAAGGACGAAATCAACACCTCTACACGGGCAACCGCGCCCAAGCAATCACCAGAGTCGCTTGAATTGCGCGCTCGACCGCGTCCTGTCACACGGCTGAATTCCCGCATGCTTATCGGAGTGGCGGCAGGACTATCGGCTGCAGTGCTTGGTGCACTGCTGTGGTCATTGCAGCCCAAGCAACGTCGCCATGGCACTGAAGCCAGTGAGCTTTATAACGTCGACCGCGTGGCACGCGCCGAAGCACTTGAACAACTGCCGGCAGATTATTCGCAGCTGCCACCTCCCCCTGCTCCTGAGATACCTCAGTTGGGTCCCCCCCTACCGGGGGATCTGGGTGGTCCGATTCTCAGGGCTGAGCAAAAGAAACAGGGCTATGGCCACACCAACATAGACGGTGATCAAGCAGAGGCTGAGCGCCTTGCCATGCTCAAAGAGGCTGAAGAAGCAGCAGTGTCATCGGTATTTTTTGCGACTAGCCGTACGGGTCACCCTAACGCCGCAGCTGCAACATCGACGCGCCAAGACCAAGGTGCGAGAGGTCCGATCGAGAACAGATCTACTGCGCCGCGGCAGCAAGAAAACCACGAGGCGTTTCTCAGCAAATACGGAAATACTGAAACCCGTAATTCCGGCTTGCTACAGGCCCCGGAATCTCCCTATCAGGTCATGGCCGGCACGGTAATCCCAGCAGCGCTGGTCACTGGCATCAAGTCAGATCTTCCTGGCGACATCATTGCCACAGTGACCGAACCTGTTTACGACAGCGCCACTGGCCAGCATGTGCTGATTCCTCAGGGATCGCGGTTACTCGGCCGCTACAACGATCAGGTCAGCTACGGCCAAAGCCGCGTGCAGGTGGTTTGGCAACGGGTGATCCTGCCAGATACCTCGTCCTTCCAGCTCGACAACCAGATCGGTACCGATCCAGCCGGCTATGCCGGCCTGGAAGACGGTGTCGACTGGCACTGGAAACGAATCTTGGCTGGAGCGGCCTTGACCAGTGTGCTGGGCATTGGCGCGGAGCTGGCGGCGCCAACCAATCGCACGGATGAGGGTCGAGTCGTTATCGCCGGGCGCGACAGCCTCCATGACACGGTGAATCAGGTTGGTCAGGAAATCACTCGCCGCAATCTCGATATCAAGCCAACGTTAACCCAGCGTCCAGGGCTTCCAGTTCGCGTGATCGTGAACCGTGACCTGGTACTGCCCCCCTACCAACCCGTCCTCTCTCAGCCAAGGAGCCAGCTATGAACACCGCCAAGTTGCGTCTCGGTCCGCTGCCGAAAACGGAAAACCTGAAACTGACCTTTACCTGCCCAGCCAGCTTGAAAGCCGACCTAGAGAAGTATGCATCACTGCATTCACAGGCTTATGGCGAAGAGGTAGATGCATTGACCCTCATACCGCACATGCTGGAAGCCTTCATGGCAAGGGATCGAGCTTTTAAAAGAGCCATGGCGAAACCAAACGATGCAGGATTCAGCTAGAACTGGCTGACATTGGCCCCGCGCGGATCTGGCTTGGCGCCCAGAACGACTACGATCTTTGGCAGGCCGGGCATAATAAGAAACCCTCTATCAAGCGCTTTGCTGCAATAGCGTAGGGGATGCATTACGCCCACTTGCGCCATAGCTGGTTTTTCCAAAGCAGATGTGGCTAATAGCCTGAAATCTCTGGATGCTGTTGTGGGAAGGAGCGATGAAGACCCTACTACTTCTGATGGCCCAATACGATGGGCAAGCAGTTATACCAATCGAATGCGTGTGCCGAGATTTTCTCGGTCTCTCGGTAGATAAATTCAAACGCAAACGGCTGATGGGCGAAATTGATCTTCCAGTCTTGAGGCTGGGTACAAACTCTCAAAAAGCTAATTTGGCCGTGCATTTGGAAGATCTTGCAGCTTATATCGATAGGCAGCGCGAGGCTGCTCATAAGGAACAACATCAGTTGTTAGGCCAACGACATATTGCCTAAAGCTTGTCCCTGAAGCTGTACATGCTTCAGGGACTGCTATCAAGGTTTACGGTGCCTCAATAATCTTCTGAATCCAATGCCACCCTTCATAGGGGTCTCCATTCCCCTTCAAATGCGTGTACCTGCGCATCGCATTCCAGTCACGATGACCAGATACACTGGCAACTCGGGGTATGTCCCAATCCATCTCAAAAAGCCGACTTACACCGTCGTGGCGCAGGTCATGAAAGTGTAGATCTTCGATAGCCAAAAACTTGCAGGCACTGGCGAAAGCAGCGCCTATAGAACGAGAGTTATAGGGAAATATTTCAGCGCTAATTCTAGGCATGCTCCGCAAGATTCTCCAGGCCTCATCTGGTAGATGGCACCACACATCGTTACCAATCTTCTGCCCTGGATTCTTCATATCTCTGACAAGTACAGCTTGCCGACGATCGTCCAAGTCATCCCACTGGATACGGGTGATCTCTTCCTGACGGCGTGTCGAGAACAACGCGAATGCAATAACTTTGACCATAGGGATTGAGCTGGGTCTTCGCATACTCACCTGGTTGAAATAGCTGAAAAGCTTTTCCAATTCATCTTTGGTGGGTCGGCGATTACGTTCTCGGCTACGCAGAATCAAGCCCATCTTGCGAAGGACCTTTCGCGCATCAGGCATGGCGGTTGCGTCGATCTCATAACCCCACGCAGGCCTGGCAACTGAGAGCACAGCACCCAAGTGAGAAAGGTCATTTGAAACAGTTTGCGCCTGCACGCTGCCGCCAACTTTGCTCATGCGCCATCGAGCATATTCAACTAATTTCTGACTTGTAAGGTCAGACTCGAACACGTCGCCTATCCAACTCGCAGCAATAGCGAGCAATGTGGCCCGCTTGGTTTTTCCAAGCGGTCGTACGAGCTCATACTCCTCAAGATAACGATGGATGATGGCTTTGATCGACACCTGATCGCGCGTTGCACGATCTAAGGCTCCTGGCATTCCAAGCTCAGCCTCCCTGCGTATCATCCAAGCGCGAGCCACTGCTTTGCGATCGAAGGACTGGCTTTCTTGATAAACTATGACCCCCTTACGGCGCAGCCTGATCTGCGCCGTATACTTCACTTGCCCGCTTTTATTAACACGCTGTGTGATGGTTCCCATGCTATCGCCACCAGTGCTAAAAATTTTTCACCAGTGCTAAATTTTAACACCAACGGTTAAAAAATGGCCAAAAACCGCCTTTTTAAGCACCAGACAGAACTGCGCAAATGCCTCTAAAATTAGCCTCAAACCCAGACAATACGCACCCTGCGCTATCCCGTCGCTTCTCCGTGGCTCCGATGATGGACTGGACCGATCACCACTGCCGGTATTTCCTGCGCCAGCTGTCGCAGCGCGCGCTGCTGTATACCGAGATGGTCACCACCGGCGCGTTGCTGCATGGCGATACCCAGCGCTTTCTGCACTACCACCAGAGCGAGCATCCCCTGGCGTTGCAGCTGGGCGGCAGCAACCCGGTGGATCTGGCTGCCTGCGCGCGCCTTGCCGAGCAGGCAGGCTACGACGAGGTGAACCTCAATGTCGGCTGCCCCAGTGACCGGGTGCAGAACAACATGATCGGCGCCTGCCTGATGGCCCATCCGGCCCTGGTCGCCGAGTGCGTCAAGGCAATGCGCGATGCGGTGAGCATTCCCGTCACGGTCAAGCACCGCATCGGTATCGATGGGCGCGACAGCTACGCAGAACTCTGCGATTTCGTTGGCCAGGTGCGCGATGCCGGCTGCCGCAGCTTCACGGTGCATGCGCGCATCGCCATCCTCTCGGGCCTGTCGCCCAAGGAAAACCGGGAGGTTCCGCCGCTGCGCTACGACGTCGCGGCCCAGCTCAAGCAGGATTTTCCCGAGCTGGAGCTGGTGCTCAACGGCGGCATCAAGACGCTCGAGGCTTGCAAGCAGCACCTGCAGACCTTCGACGGGGTGATGCTGGGCCGCGAGGCGTACCACAACCCATACCTGCTGGCCGAAGTCGACGGGCAGTTGTTCGGCAGCGACCGTGCGCCGATCAGCCGCCTCGAAGCGATGCTTGCCATGCGCCCCTACATCGAGCGGCACATGGCTGCTGGCGGGCTGATGCACCACGTCACGCGGCACATGCTCGGCCTGGCTCAGGGCTTTGCCGGGGCGCGGCGCTTTCGTCAGCTGCTGTCGGCAGACATCCACAAGAGCGACCAGCCGCTGGCCATTTTCGACCAGGCAGCCGAACTCCTGCAGGGCCGTTGAGATGAGCACGGCAGATAGACTGCCGTGCCAGCAGTTGAGCGGCAACTGAGCCTCAGGTAAGGTCGTGGCATCCGAATCGACAAGGCTGCGCCATGACCTCCAAGCTGGATCAACTCAAGCAGTTCACCACCGTGGTTGCCGATACCGGCGACATCGATGCCATCGCCCGACTCAAGCCGGTGGACGCCACCACCAACCCCTCGCTGCTGCTCAAGGCCGCCGCACTGCCCCGCTATGCCGAGCTGCTCAAGCAGGCGGTGGCGGCGAGCAAGGGCGATGTCGACCTGGCCAGCGACCGCTTCGGCGTGACCGTGGGCCGGGAAATCCTGCAGGTGATCCCCGGGCGCATTTCCACCGAGGTGGACGCCCGCCTGTCCTTCGACACCCAAGCCACCCTGAGCCGTGCCAAGCGCCTGGTCGAGCTGTATGAAGAGGCTGGCGTCAGCCGCGAGCGCATCCTGATCAAGATCGCCTCGACCTGGGAAGGCATTCGTGCCGCCGAGCAACTGGAAAAGTCCGGCGTGCAGACCAACCTGACCCTGCTCTTCTCCTTCGCCCAGGCGCGTGCCTGCGCCGATGCCGGTGCCTTTCTGATCTCGCCGTTCGTGGGGCGCATCTACGACTGGTACAAGAAGGCCGAAGGCCGTGACTACGTTGGCAGCGAAGACCCCGGCGTACAGTCCGTGACGCGCATCTACGACTACTTCAAGGCCCAGGGCCACAAGACAGTGGTCATGGGCGCGAGCTTCCGCAATGTCGGGCAGATCGAGCAACTGGCCGGCTGCGATCGCCTGACCATCAGCCCCGAGTTGCTGCAGCAACTGGCCGACGACAACGGCCCGCTGGAGCGCAAACTCGATAGCGAAGTGTCCGGGCAAAGCGAAGCGCGGATCAGCGAGAGCCAGTTCCGCTGGGACATGAACGAAGACGCCATGGCCACCGAAAAGCTTGCCGAAGGCATCCGCGGGTTTGCTCGCGACCAGGAAAAACTGGAAAAGCTGCTCGTCGCCAACCGCTGACCCTGAAAACGAAAAACGGGGCGTCGACCGTGTCGGCGCCCCGTTTTTTATGGCCGGGAATCAGGGATGCTGTTCGAGCGCACTCACCAGGTCATGGAAGGCCGCACGGTTCGACTCGTTCAGGCCCATGAGGATGCGATGCGCCTCCAGCACGTGGGCACGCACCACGTCTTCGGACTGATCCTGCGACGGCAGGTCGGCCAGGCAATTCGGGCATTCGTAAGGCTGGTCGATGATGTTGAACACCTGATCGAAGCCCATCGATTGCAAAAGCCGCGTGATGTCGGCGTGGGTGGTCACCACGGTCGGCAGCAGACCAACCTTCTGCCGCGACAGAATCGACAGCTTGGCCAGCAGCCCCAGGGTGGTACTGTCGATGCTGCGCGTTTCCGTCAGGTCGATGACGATGGCGGAAAAATTCAGCGCAGTGAAGATTTTCTCGATCGTGGAATCCAGCGCCGAACACAGGGTCAGGCGCACTTCACCGATAAACTTCAGGACGAAGGTGCCATCCTGCTCGGCAAACTGGATTCTACCGGGGCTTATCCCAGGATTCATGCAAGGTTCCTGCTTAACACCAGCAAGGCGATATCATCCGGCATCTCCGCCAGATTGGCCAGTCCAAACACGC
>JAAIGF010132794.1_pt1 | contig 36847 bp, 30 predicted proteins | sample 6487441 | NCBI WGS metagenome assembly JAAIGF01 (sample SAMN13974129, study PRJNA590717) | phyllosphere metagenome | biome: pepper field; feature: multiple bacterial spot infested pepper fields; material: pepper leaves; isolation source: leaves from pepper fields | host: Capsicum annuum ...
AGCTCGTCCACTACTGTTCGTGTTCATACGAGATGGCGTCGGTGCTGATGTGGTTGCATCTGTAGATGTCGTGCTAGTAGCTGAGCTTGCCGCCTGTCCAGATACAGGCACAGACGATGCCACACTCGGAGTAACTGGACGAGACTCTTCTGCCTGTGTACGACTAACGGAGACAGCCGAGCTTCCCGGGCTCTGCTCCTCCTGTGCATCGGCGAAGACACGATCCAAAATGCGATTTCTCATGCCCTGAGGTGGCTCTATTAATTCAACGGATGCTGGCAAAAATCCGACAACTTCACGCAACTCCTCGACAGCGAGGCGGCATTCCATATTATCCTTCATATATGCCTCAAATCGCTCCTGTTCTTCTCGATCCAGTCCGCCGAGTACATACATGTCGACCATATCCATCCAATCATCATGTTTATATTCATTACTCATATGCGTTTCCCCCCTTTACCGCTTCAGCAAGCTTCCCATGAAGCTGCCGTATCGCAAGTCTGACCCTGCTTTTCACGGTTCCAAGCGGAATGCTAAATTTCTCGGATACTTCATGCTGAGTCAATCCTTGAAAATAAATCGACTCAATGACTTGTTGCTGTTCTTCACGGAGCTCCAACATTGCTTCACGAATACGCTGGCGTTCAAAGTTCATCGCAACCTCTTGCTCCACACTGGTGCCCGTATCCGGAAGAACCTGTAGAGCTTCGTCGCCAACCGGGTCGGCAACAGCTCGTGATGCTTTACGCCGCAACATATCTACGGCTATATTTCGTGCAATGGTGAACATCCATGTCGAAAGCTTCCCCTGGCTCCGATCATAGCGTTCCGCATGATTCCACACTCTTAAAAATAGTTCCTGTACGACTTCTTCTGCCGCCATCGTATCATGTACAATCCGATAAGCGAACGAATACACTGCGCGTTCATAACGATCATATACTTGTTCCAATGCCTCGGGATCTTTGGAAGCAATCCGGCGCATTAACTCTCTATCGTCCATCAGTTCACTCATCCAAGGGCTCCTTTCCCATTCCCCTCTATTATAACGTTCGTACAAAAATTTGCGATGGATGACTTTTATATGCAAATATTTTTATCAAATCGCTATAGAGGATCTAATTATTCATTTCTATATTATTTGCTTAAAATTTAATTTTGTCACGTTCAATGTAAGCTATACATCCATCCTGATTGGTTATTTTAGACACATAAAATGTATGACTAACCGCTAGATAACTTGATGCACCAACGATTTCTGGGACTTTAGACGATTATCCATAACGTTCATTTTTAACTGGAAATCGGCAGTTACTCATATAAAACAGTTCCTTAATTTTATATGGGATATAGTGCATGAATGGATTCCAAACGGTTTAATAACTGAATGTAGCCCTTTTGTACCATCTAGAATCTACATAGCGGGCTGTAAGAGAGGATCATAAAAGGATTTTGCAAGCCTTTTCATGACCCGAGGTTCATTTTGTTCTGTCGTATGATCCGTTTTATCGCTTTCCACGTTGTACCGGATAGACAAGCCGATCATGGCTCCCGTCTATTCATCAATCTGAAGGAGTGTGGGATGATGTTCAAATCGGTTCTATCCAAAATCGGCATATTGCTGATGGCTGTTGTACTGATCGTACCAACAACAGCAGGCGCAGCAGCAACAAGCAAGGGTGCTGGCGCTGATCTACGGGCTACACTGGGACAAATTCTCGGTGAACACGCGTTGCTAGCCATTATCGCCATGCAAAAAGGAATTGACGGTAAGGCTGACTTCGATCAGGCTGCCGCTGCACTGAATGCCAATACGGATGATCTGACAGCTGCGGTTGCTAGCGTGTACGGCGATGCAGCAGGTCAAGCCTTCAAAACGATCTGGTCATCGCATATCGGCTATTTTGTTGACTATGTGAAAGCGACTGCGGCTAATGATAGTGCAGCGAAGCAAAAAGCGAAAGATGAGCTGAATGAGTACAAAGTAACACAAGCCAAATTCTTCGCTGATGCAAACCCGAATCTGCAACAAGCTGCCCTTGAAGCAGGACTGACTGAGCATATCAATATGCTGCTAACTGCTTTTGATGCTTATGTAGCCAAAGACTACACCAAAGCATACGACACTGCAGATCAAGCGTATAAGCATATGTTTATGTTCGGCGATATCTTGAGCGCTGCGATCGAAAAGCAGTTCCCGAACAAATTCACAAGCGACATGTCTACTATGCAAGCGTCTGATCTTCGCTCCGCACTGGGTATCATCCTGGGCGAGCATGCAACAGTGGCTGTATGGGCTATGCAAAAAGGAATTGACGGTGCACCAGACTTTAATCAGGCTGCTGGACTGTTGAACAAAAATACCGATGAGCTGTCTGCCGCTGTAGCAAGCGTATACGGTCAAGCGGCTGGCGACGCATTTAAAACAATTTGGTCTTCCCATATCGGCTACTTTGTTGATTATGTAAAAGCGACTGCGGCAAAAGACGATGCAGCGAAACAAAAAGCAAAAGATGAGCTGAATGAGTATAAAGTTACGCAAGCGAAATTCTTTGCAGATGCGAATCCGAACTTGCCACAAGCTGCACTGGAAGCAGGTCTGACTGAGCACATCAACATGCTGCTGATGGCATTTGATGATTATGTAGCCAAAGACTACACTAAAGTGTACAGCCAGGAACGTATGGCTTATGCGCATATGTTCATGTTTGGCGACATTCTGAGTGAAGCCATTGTTATGCAATATCCAGAGAAATTCGGCGGTACATCCACTGGTGGCTCCACTACACCTTCAACTGGCGGTACAATGCCATCTACTGGTGGCATGGACGGCATGAACCATGGAGGTATGACTGGTGGTATGAACGGCACCTCTGCGGATGCAAGCCCTGAGCTGCAAACAAAAGTGATTCAGTTCACGGTTGGTAGCAAAATTTACATGGTCAATGGCGAGTCGATGAGCATGACGACAAAACCAGTCATGTATAACAATATGACCTATATCCCACTGCGTTATCTGGCATCGAATATCGGTGCGAAGATCTCCTTCGATAACAAAATGAAATCCACTACGCTGAACACAGGTAGTGATGTACTGGAATTCTGGAATAACTCTCGTCGTTACAAAATCAATAATATGTTGATGATGACCGACTCGATGACGATTTCTAGAGATGGCCGCACACTTGTACCAGTACGCTTTGTAGCTGAAACATTCGACTGGAATGTATCGTACAAGGATGGCCTGGTTACACTGAGCAAAACGTATTAATTCGCTTGCGTTGCCCACACTGGCAACCAGGTAACCCAAAGGCGCACAGCTATATTTCCTGTAGCTGTGCGCCTTATTAATGATGTGTGGTCAAGATAGCGTCATTCGAATTCGGTAAGAAGAATGGGGTATAGACAAGTATGCTTCTAGCTCTTATTTGCGCATAGCAAAAGCTTATTTCGCTGTATCGCTATGCTCTATGTCTGAAAAAGCTTGCCCTTTTCTTCATACATACGTGAGCAATATGCATGTAATTCTGCTCTGTATCCCTTTAAAATATGGAATCTGTTTCCATAGTCCTGCTTCAATGGACACTCATTTTTACCATTAACGAATCAAAATCCATCCTTTTTTGGTACTATCTGATTAATTACTTGGTAATACGTTTATACAATAAATAGACAACACACATACAAGCAATCGACACTCGAACATGCATCAATTCGTTGATATTCGAATGATCTTGCAGAGATCGCTTGCGCTTTTCCTGATCGGTGGAAGCGCTATATTTCCTCGTAGTCAGGTAAAAAACCATTAACTTCGAGTAAAGGGGTAATAGACAATGAAAATGAGAAAACTGCTTGCACCTGTTCTTGGCCTTTCCCTGATGCTTCCTGCTGCTGGCGCATTCGCTGCTGAAGGAACAAGCGCTGACTTCAATCCAGAGCTGCAAACCCGCGCAATCCAATTCAACATGGATAGCAAAATGTACATGGTGAACGGCATGTCGATGATGATGCCAATGAAACCGATCGAGTACATGGGTACTACTTACGTTCCACTGCGTTACCTGGCTGCTAATGCCAACATGAAAACAATGTATGATCCAATGACATCCACAACATGGCTCGATACAGGTCTCGCACGTTACGAGTTCTGGACAACAGGCGCTAACGCTAAGGTCTACAAAGTAGACAATATGCGTAAAGCACTGAACGATCCGATCATCTCTCGTAATGGTCATACACTCGTCCCTGTACGCTGGTTCGCGGACAACTTTGAATGGAACCTGGCTTACAGCAACGGCATGATCACACTGAGCAAAACATATTAATCGTTAAAGATAGATGTAAATAGCGATACTCGGTTGTAGATACCTGCGCAGCTCGTATCCATGTTATATGGAACAATACCAGCGCGCTGCATCTATAACTTAAGTATTCTTAGCAGAAAAACCCGAAGCCTCTGCACGATGTAGAAGCTTTGGGTTTTGCTGTGTTCTACTATCTATCGCTACGATCTAGTAATGAGATTAGGTAGGCTCTATGTGCTCCTATCTCACAACGGATATTATCTACATACGAGCTTAGACCCTATACGACTGTCAACACTCCCTTTGTTCGCTTTTTTGTTCTATGGATTGTAAAATTTGACTTCTATATGGATATGCGATATGCTAATAGATGTTATTTTTAACCCTCGGTTTTATCCTTCGCAATTTTCCGGATGCTGCCGGAATCATTTCAAATTTCCCTTTTTCCTAAATCCATTGAAATTTGACAATCTGATTCACACTGGCGCGGTCGTCGGAGCCGCAAGGACAGAAGAGAGGTAGGGCTTTTGTTGTTTTGGATTCACCGTGTATGCTCGTCGATCCTATTCCATGTACGGATATACCGCATACTACACAAGCAAGCGAACCAAAACCGTCCTCGTCCACATTGCTTTTCACCGCACACAACGAGGTTACGGGTTAATAAATAGCTGCAGCAGGCAGCCATATGAAACCGGGGAGCAGGTCTACGCATCCTGACTCTACGCACGCTGGACCGTTACCAGCGCTCGAACCGGCATAACGCCACGTTCGACTTGAACTGGTCTTGTTCACGTATAACAGACGCACATGAAGCATTTCACATATGGCTCGTAAGCTGCATGATTGGCTTATGACATGAAAAAATAAAACATAAGACGCAACAAACCAAAAGATCCCCGGTCATGACAACCATTCAGGTTGTAAGACCGGGGATCGTCCAATTTTACGGAACAATTCGGTAAGTAAGATATGCTACCGATACAGGTTATGAATGAATAGATGTATCCTATACCTACTCACAACATCTATAGACAAAAAAAGGACCGCCATCATTCGCAGTTGATGGCGGTCAAGGTATAGTAATTCAAAAGGGGTTATTACAGACATTATAATCTGTACATCTTAAAATAACCTGATAATTACCTTAAAGAAACATTAATTTTATGATTTTAGGTATCTTCTATTATAATTTTAACTATTTTGTGCAAAAAGAGAACGTTACGGTCGCAGTCCGTAACGTTCCATTTACATATGATATTCAAAAAGGGGTATGAGGTAACTATAACCGGGTTATCTTAAAAGTTTATGAATGTGAAGTAAAAATGCAATTAAAATTGATTGAAGCTTATTTTCAAGCAACAACTACTTCGGAAAGGAATAAGGATGAACATAGCAAACTACATATAACAAACGGACAGATCGAGTTGGGATAGGTTACTTCCCTTCTGATCTGTCCGTTTGTCTTTTACTCTTTATTGGCGCTGGTGCCGTTGGCTAGTTTTTCGTTGACAGAATCTAGCTTGTATTGGGCGGATGTAGGGTGGTCGCGGCGGTCGTCGATTTTGATGGAGGTGGATACGCGACCGGCTCCGGCTTGGAATGGGCTTTCGTGTAGGGCTTGGATTGCGCGCATGACGTCAGCGATGTCGCCTTCAATAATGGTACTCATGGGTGTGAGCTGGATCTGTATACCTTGCTGAGCATCCAATACGCGCTGCATATCTGCAACGTAGGCGCTCAGACTGGTACTTCCTGTTCCGATTGGAATGACGGTTACTTCTGCTATAGCCATCTTTCATTCCTCCTTCGCTTTGATTGTATTCTACCTCTGTTTTACCCAAATTCCAATGTCATGCCAAAAAGCTAGGGTCTTCCCCATTTTATAAGGTATAACTCCCTACTTCATAATGTCAATATATTGTGTCATATACACTCAATATCATCTACATATAGGATATAAAAGTGTATTAGAGCAAGAACGGGTCATTTTATTACATAGAGGAAGGGATGAGGTTCATGACAGTTCGACCTTTTGAAATAGAGTTGGCTGGGGATGTTCGTGGGCAGAGCGCAGAGAAATCAAGTACAGAGCGGTCGCATCAATCTACTCATGCGGACATCGGTAATGATGATCAAGAGAAAGTATCTACCAAAAACAATTCGCTTCCCTCCACATTCAGTGGCGAGACATTAGAGAATGAAGCTATTCATCCACTGGTACAGCTGGGGCGACAGATTATGGATGGAGAGCATGAGTCGGCGCGCGAGAATGCGAATCTGAATGGGGATAGCTTCTCTGGCAAGATGAGTCGACTGGGTAGTGAGTATGCGAAATGGTATACCGAGCAGCATATGCTACCAACTCCGATTGCCGAAGCAGTGCGGGCAAATCGAATCTATATTCATGATCTGGATCATTATGCGCTGGGTACGACGAACTGTATTTTCATTCCGTTTGAACGTTTGCTTCGAGACGGATACAGCAGTGGTAATGGAAGCTTGCGCACGCCTAATTCGATCATGACGGCGATGGCGCAGGTCGCGATTATTTTCCAATGTCAGCAAAATTCGCAGTTTGGCGGGGTAGCCGCGAATAAGCTCGATTATGATCTAGCGCCGTATGTTACACGTTCGTTCCGCAAGCATCTGCGTAAAGGGTTACGTTATCTGGGGGAATGGCACGCGACAGCGGCACAATCGTCAGCACTACAGCAGGCTGCTTCGGATGCGCTAGAGCAATTACTGGATGGTGCACAGATGAGCAATATACAGATTGCCAAGCAATACCCGCTTGCTTATCAGTATGCGCTGGAAGAGACGCGGAGCGAGACCTTTCAAGCAGCAGAAAGTCTGATCCACAATCTGAACACGATGTCGAGTCGTGGAGGTGGACAGATTCCGTTTACGAGTATTAATTATGGAACATGTACATCGCTCGAAGGCAGGCTGGTGATCGAAAGTCTACTTGCAGCAACGGTACGTGGTCTGGGACATGGAGAAACGCCGATTTTCCCGATCCAGATTTTCAAATGCAAGCGTGGAATTAATCAGCAGCCGGGTGAGCCGAATTATGATCTGTTGATCAAAGCGATAGATTGCGCGTCCAAGCGGCTCTATCCTAACTTCGCGAATCTGGATGCACCGCTCAATCTGGAGCATGCTGTCACAGGTGATCCCGATACGGAATTTGCTACGATGGGTTGTCGTACACGAGTAATCGGGGATCGGTTCGGACGCAATCATTTGTCAGGCAAGGGCAACCTGTCCTTTAATACGATCAATCTGGTGAAGCTGGGAATCGACTATGGCATTCATCGAACGATGCCGCTATCCTCGAAGTCTCACCTTTCGATGAATTCTGCTGATGAGGAGTCATCGGCGAATGGTCATCATATGATAGCTACACATCCTGATGAAGTGGGATTCCTGAATGAGCTTGATGAATGTATCGAGCTAGCTGCCGAAGCTCTACTGCATCGTTATCGCATTCAAGCCGCTCAGCCTGCCAAAGCATCTGACTTTATGATGCGCGAAGGGGTGTGGGAAGGCGGCGAGTTGTTAGCGCCGGACGAACCCGTTGGTGAGCTGCTCAAGCATGGCACGCTATCTATCGGCTTTATCGGTCTGGCGGAATGTATGGTCGCACTATATGGACAGCATCACGGACAAAGTAGCCAGGTACATGAGCGCGCCCTGTCCCTAATCGTCCATATGCGTGAGGCTTGTGATCGACTGAGTGAGCGTCATCAGCTCAACTTTTCCTTGATGGCAACACCAGCAGAAGGCTTATCTGGCAAATTCGTGCGCCGGGATCGTCAGCAATACGGTCATATCCCTGGTGTAACGGATCGTGAATACTACACCAATTCATTTCATATTCCGGTCTATTATGAGATTAGTGCTGCTCGTAAAATTCAGCTGGAAGCGCCCTTCCACCATTACTGTAATGCAGGTGCCATCTCGTATATTGAGCTGGATGGTAATGCCCGTCATAATACCGAAGCGATGCTTCGTATCGTACAATACGCGCTGGAGCAGAATATCAGTTACTTCAGTATCAATCATCCGATTGACCGCTGCACTTCGTGTGGACATGAAGGCATCATTGGTTCGCATTGTCCAGCGTGCGGAGCTTCGGAGCAGGATGTGCTGATCGCAAGGCTTCGACGTGTGACCGGATACTTAACTGGCGATTATCAGACGCGCTTTAATCCAGCCAAGCAAGCCGAAGTGCGCGATCGACTGAAGCATCATTAAGGTGGTGAGTAGCCTAGTGAAATGGAGCGAGAATATGTACATTTGCGGGTATATTCCTGAATCTATTAATGAGGGGCCGGGCATGCGGGCGGTTGTATTTATTAGCGGTTGCCAGCATCGTTGCCCCGGCTGTTTCAGTCCGCATACCTGGTCTTTTCAAGCGGGAGAACCTTTTACAACCGCGAGGCAGGATGAGTTGATCGCTGAGATGGCACATAATCCGTTGCTAGATGGGCTGACGATCGCGGGTGGTGATCCTTTTTTCTCTGCGAATGAGGTGGCTTCCTTCGTAGAGAAAGTACGCATACAGCTCCCTCATTTCTCAATCTGGGCGTACAGCGGATACACATGGGAACAATTATTTTCAGAGCCAAATAAATATTTGAAACTTCTATCGTTATGCGACGTATTGATTGACGGAAGGTTTGTTCAGGAGCAACGCGATGTAGCGCTCCGTTATCGAGGCAGCTCCAATCAGCGATTGATTGATGTCCCGTCCAGTCTGCTTCAACAACAAGCGATCGACTGGCAACAGCCATCCTCCACTTTTACTAATATATTGTAAAGAGAAGCAGCATTTTCCTGTATTGCAAAATTTTATTGAATAAAAGATTGACTTATCCGATTAATTTGCATATGATCTATCTAGAAAGATTACAGGTGCTTCAATTGCAAAAGTAGCGGTTTATATATACTAAGCTGCTAAGCTTATCACCTGCATCGTTCCTGAGTAAGATCAGGGTCGATGGTATATTCTCTTTATACTAATCTCATAATTCTATTCCTGTTAAAGGGGAGTAGCTGGACAGGCGAGTCGTCATTACGGGTGAATAACCCCGGCTGTGCTTGGCAATGAATAATTGTACACTCATTGTTAGCGAGACCTTTACCACAAAATTGGTGAAGCTCGCTCTTTTTTTGAGACCTTTACCTTTGTGGTAAAGGTCTCTTTTATATATATGGCTTCTTTTGGAGCCAGACATATCACTATATTTTAGGAGGAATCTTATGGATGCAGCATTATTATTAGAGTATGGCTGGGTCTTGCTCGTACTGATCGCACTGGAAGGCTTACTTGCCGCAGATAACGCGCTGGTACTGGCGATCATGGTTAAGCATTTACCAGAGGAGCAGCGCAAAAAGGCACTATTTTACGGATTGTTCGGAGCCTTCGTGTTCCGCTTTGGTTCCCTGTTCCTGATCTCGTTCTTGGTCGATGTATGGCAAGTTCAAGCGATCGGTGCACTGTACCTGCTCTACATTTCCATTAATCATATCGTGCGTCACTTCTTTGCAAAGCCGAAGACGGAAGAAGCTGCTGGCGAAAAAGGGCCTGCGGCGAATCCGAAAAAGCAATCTGGTTTCTGGATGACCGTATTCAAGGTCGAAGTTGCCGATATCGCCTTTGCGGTTGATTCGATTCTCGCAGCAGTTGCGCTGGCTGTCGCACTTCCAGCGAGTGGCTTGCCACCAATCGGTGGTCTCGATGGCGGACAGTTTATCGTTATCTTCTTAGGTGGTCTGATCGGTCTGATCATCATGCGTTTCGCTGCTTCGTTCTTCGTGAAGTTGCTGCAAGAGCGTCCAGGTCTTGAAATTGCAGCCTTCGTTATCGTCGGCTGGGTTGGTGTGAAGCTGACGGTGATCACACTTGCTCACCCTGCACTCGGTATTATTTCCGAGCACTTCCCGGAAAATAAACTGTGGAAGCTGAGTTTCTATATTGTACTCGTTGCCATTGCGCTGGCGGGCTGGTTCTTGTCTAGCAAGCGTGAGATTCCAGCGGAAGACAATGCGGTGAAAGAGGTTAAGCAGGAGATTAAAGAAGATCTGTAAGGGTGGAATATTGTAACAACACTCTGGTAAGAAATAAGGGGACGTCCTTATCCTTAAGTGGAGCCCAGAAATCGACCGATTAGGAGTTAGTTGTAGATTTCTGGGCTCCAAGCGTGTTTATACAGCCAAACACTAGTAGCGTGTTTATACAGCCAAACATTCGTAATCGTCCTTTCCCCTTACTTACCTTCGTTCTGTGCTTATTACATCGTATTAGGTTGAAGCACTATAAAAGTTACTCAAAAAAGAAGCTCCTGCTCATGCTAATGCATGCACAGTAGGAGCTTCTTTTTTATATTCACTAAACTTAATAGTGCTACTAGCGCTATCAAGCTTCAACATTTTGATAACGGTAGCGTTTGATATGAGGCTTGAAATTAGTAGTACATGCCCCGATTCCAGTACCAAATGAATCATTCAATTACAACTGTTCAATAATATCGCCTGCCAGTAAGGAAGCGGGATTGCCCGGACGGGCTAGAGCTGCTTGTTCACCGGCATGACCGTGTAGATGTGCACCAAAGGCTGCGGCTTGGATGGCGTTCAAGCCTTGTGCGAGTAAGCCCGCGATGATGCCGGTGAGTACGTCTCCGGAGCCGCCGGTTGCCATGCCGGGGTGACCGGTGGTGTTGACGAATACTTTTCCATCTGGAGCGGCGATGATGGTGCGGGCTCCTTTGAGTACAAGTGTAATGCCATGCTGCTGAGCGAAGCGTCGTGCGAGTCCGAGGCGGTCTCGTTGCACTTCTGCGGTGGATACGCCTGCCAGGCGTGCCATTTCGCCGGGATGCGGTGTGAGCACAGTCGTAGCAGATCGCTTGCGCCAGGAAACCAGTCCGTCTGCTTCGGCTAGAATGTTCAGTCCATCTGCATCCAGAACGAGGGGTTGTTCGCTCTGCTCCCAAAGTGTGCGCAGCCACTCCCCGTCTTGCTCGAAACGACCGAGTCCGGGACCGATGGCAAGCACATCTGCTTTAGCGGTTTGCTTCAGAATCGCCTCGGTTGTTGACGATGTCCATTGTCCACTCGGATCATCTGATACGGGCGCCATCATCAGCTCGGGAATATGACCAACCATATGCTTCATGAGCTGTTCAGGTAGTAGCCAGGTGACCAGCCCACTACCGATACGCAGGGCAGAACGTGAAGCCATCAGTCCAGCACCGCTCATATTGAGACTGCCGCCTACGATCATCACATGACCATAGGTTCCTTTATGTCCATCGACGGCACGAGTACGGGTGATGTCGATGTCTAGCTGTTGCTGAAGTACAGAGTCGGTGATCAAATACGACTGGATACCTGCGCGAGCTGCAGCAAGCTGTGGAATGCCAATCGAGCGTACGATCACTTCGCCAGCAGCGCTCGCGCCAGGGTATTGCGTTAAGCCTTGTTTTAAAAAGGCTAAGCAGACGGTTCGCGTTGCCTGGATACAACTGTCTGCCACTTCTCCTGTATCTGCATTTAGACCGCTTGGAATATCAGCAGCGATGATCGGCTTGCCTGAAGCATTAGCGGAGCGAATAATCGCACCATATGGTTCGCGCGGCTCTCCCTTACTGCCTGTACCAAGTAATGCGTCTATAATTCCGGTATATGGCTTCCAGCGCTCGGAAGCCGAGCGGGCATTCTTATTTAGTGAGGGGGCAATATCGCCGTTAGTAGAATCGGTCGTATCGGATGAATCGCTTGAATCCGCTGTAGCCGATCCGTCCCATTCTGCATCCCATACGGCGTATTCCAGACCTGAGCGCTCTGCTGCATCTCGCTGGATTGCGGCATCTCCACTACATTGCTCTGGTGGCATGGCATACAGCAATGTGACACGAATCCCCGCTTCCTGCAAATACCTAGCAGCAACCAGGCCATCGCCGCCATTGTTTCCTTTACCAACAAGAATCAGCCAGTGCTCCTCCTTATCAGAGAGCGCATGTCCGTCACTATGGATGCCACTTTGATTACGAAGTGCCTTGCCTGTAGGGATATCAGCACTCTCCTGCTGTTGCCCGCACCAATTCAGTACGTCTTCCGCAATCGCTTTACCTGCCACTTCCATTAGAGACAGGGAGGGGATACCTAATTCCTGAATGGTATAGTTATCTAGTTCTCGCATCTGCTGCGCGCTTACGATGTACATCGAATACGCTCCTTTCTCCATTCGTCTCGGCTATAAATCCTAGCTACAAACTAAAGTGTCCTAGTCTGTATTAACCGAAATGAACGATGATCTGGCAGTCTGGTGTTGATTTTCAGCCTGAGAGTACACGCTTGAGCTGTTCAAAAAGAATCAATCGACCTACTCGCTACGCTGAAGGGATAGCCATAGAATCAACAGGATACATTTGTAGTAAATAAGAGTACATCTAATTTCCAAAAGAAAAACACCGCCAATTCAGCGGTGTTAGCATAGTATTTCGTAATTCTCGTATGTCATCATTCTCACACCATAAGATGTTTGCAAACTCCGCCAACCTCTATCATCGACAGATTCCCAAGCCTTACTCATACACACGAACAGCAGCCTGCAAAAATTAGTATGGTAAGCAAACGAACAGCTCGCTGCCCACCATACCATTAATTAATACGCCACCGTAAAGCGATCACGCACAAAGGCAGGCTCTTCAATCTCATCGAACAGAGCTGCCGCGTAATCTTCCGCAGAAATACGACTTGCACCCTCATCATCCGTAATCAAGCGAGATGTACCGATACGGAAGTTACCTGTTCGTTTGCCAGGCTCAATCCAGCTAGCCGGGCTCACATAAGTCCAGTCTAGCTCGCTTTGACGATAAATATCGTACGCCTCTGCATGTGCCTGCGCCATCGGGCGAACCTCATCCGGGAATTGTTCGGTGTCCATCAGACGCACACCTGGTTCCACTTCTAGACTGCCTGCACCGCCTACAATCAATAAGCGGCGAATACCTGCATTTTTCACACCTTCACTAATACAGCGCGCCGCTTCGAGCAGTTCTTCCTCCTGTCCAAGCTGTGGCCCATAGGCGCTAATCACCACATCATGACCCGACACTGCCGCTTCAACACTGGCTGGGTCCAGCACGTTTACACGCATCACATGTAACCCTGCCTTGGTCGTATCAAACTTGGATACGTCACGTCCGGCTGCGGTAATCTCCAGCTTGCGACGCAGTCCTTCTTTCACGAGTCGCTGTCCAATCATACCACTCGCACCAATAATTATAATTTTCATAAGTTATCCTTCCTTTCCAGCGTTTATGAACTTTAAACGCGGGGTGTAATGAGAAAAGGATTTTTGCAAAGCAAAATATCCTTCCATATCCACACATTAGTACCCGGTACAATCGCCGCTGATTCAGCCCTGCTGGCTAATTGCTTGGCGGATTTCTTCCATCTGTTGTAAATCGGTCGTAACCTGGCGAAGTGTGATCTGCTCTAGCTCGCCCTCCATCGCACGTTGGGCGCGGGCAAATACTTTTTCCAGTTCCGCCTGGATATTACGTCCAATATCGCAATTCAGATTCGGATTTTCATGAATCGCAAACAGGTCATCATGATTATCATTTTGTACAGAACGATACACATCCAGCAATGTAATTTCGCCTGCGGGACGTGTTAATTGAGCACCTGCTACACCTGGCTGTGTACGCAAAATGCCTGCTTTGGTAAGCTGGCTGATCATTCGGCGGATCACGACCGGATTAGTATTCACGCTTCCGGCGATCATTTCCGAGGTGATCCGTCCTTCAGTAGAATCGAGTAGTGATAATGTATGAATCGCTACAGCAAAACGGCTATTATATGCCATACGAATCCCCCCTTTCTATTTTGGTTCCGGTACTTATCATTCAAGCCTGTTAGCTCTATATAGTATCTGTCCTCACGACAAATGAAAAATGACACCAGTCCATATGCTTAGTATACCAACATTTTACCTAAAACGAACCCCTGCGTATCTAAATTTTATACATAGGTATACCAGAAAAATGAAGTCTACCGGCGCAAAGCTGTATTTTGCGTTTAATAGTGTAGTAGAGCGTATTACTTCGGTATGGCAAGCTTCAAGCATAAGATGAAATGAAAGAAGTGAGCTTTCATTTGAGGCTGCCTGTATCTGATTTGTAACGCTGCTATGATTCGTTCAATTACATTGTAAGGAGGAGCATGTATGCGCAACGATTATTCATTGCCTGTATTAAAATGGCTAACCTTTGCACTCGAGGCATTGATGGCGATTCCACTTATTGGAGGAACCTTTGTCCTCAGCTATGGCTATGCGCCGCTATTCGTAGCCTTTGTACTTCATCTGGTCGCACTTGTGTTAGCTGTACGTGCACGACGTTCACCGTTTGGTAATGCACTCGGGATTATTACATCCGCCATTGCCTGGATTCCACTCATCGGCTGGCTGATGCACACGATAACCGCCCTGCTGCTGCTTATTGAATCTATTGCTGTCACAGGCAGAGGATATATGCGTGACGATCGGTACAATAACTATCGCCGTTAAGCCCACGCTACAATAGCTCTTGAATCGTCTGCCGGGTTATGTAATAGTGATATCAGCTTGTCCGCTGATTCATGGATATAACCGATGATTTTATACCTGATCAATTATGATAGTTAAAGGAGTGAATGGGGTGGAAGCTCTGCAATCAACCCTTTTTCAGCAGAGCCCTGCTGTGCTAACTGGTGGCGCTATCACTGCGCTGGCTATACTGGCGGCTATATATGGGTTTTCTGCCGCACAGCGCAGGCAAGCGGAGCGGGAACGAATGCGCCGAATTGAGACGAGTCTGGATTACTGGACACGAGCGGTCGGACATCTGTACCCGCTCATTACACCTGGACACGCATCGCCTCGTACCTCGGAGCCGTCGGACTCGGCGCTTCCGCTCATGGCGGAGCGTATACTTGCTTGTAAGGCAGCACCTTATGCCGACCATGAGCTGATCACGCGAATCGACGATTATTTAGAAAATCGTAGTCGTCAATCTATGCTCCTGCTGTATCGGACTCTGGAAATGCAGATCAGCCGCCTGACCAGGGAACGCCGGAGCTTGCTATCACGAGGTGAGCAGCCGCACTGGGGAATGTTGTTTGGACTCACGCTGCGTCCGCTAGTGCCTGTGTTCGTCTTACTATTGGAGGGGCTACTGCTACTATCCAGTCTGAATGACATACATAATGCGTATGCAGCAGGCCCACCATTTCCATTTTTCACCGTGCTACGATTCTTATCCTGCACAGGTGCGCTATTGCTTCTCTATGGTGTACTTAGCGCCGGATTTCGAGAGAGTGGCAGAAGGGCATCCTTTGTCCTGATGGCGCTGGTGATCGCTGCGATCAGTCTGCTACATCTGCTGGGATTGTCCGTGGCACCTTATATTTTGATCGCACAGTTGCTTGTGTTCATCGCTGGATTTCGATTCACTCGTGAGCCGAAGCGTAAAGAACGTCCCTATGCAGGGGAGTATGAGTAAAAGTCACCGGATAGGTTGGTGAGCAGCTTACTGCATTGGGCTGGATAGTCAGGATAAGCCCCGTAAAGCCTGCATGCTGTATCTTGAATATTCCGCAAGTCAGGTATTCATGACAAATGTACAACTAGATATCCATCCATACCATCGACACGATTCAGGCGTATCAAAAAAGGTGTATCTCTTATCTCCAATCTGGATGATAAAAGGTACACCTTTTCGCTATTGGCTGGTATTTAACTTTGAAATATGGAGTACAGTTCTGAGCTAGCCAGAATCATCTATTAGTTATTCGTACACAAACATTCCTATTCAACGAGCATCTTCTTCATATCGCCAAATTCAGCGAACTGCTTAATCCTCAATTTCCAGAAGATCTGCCATCACACAGACGGGACGACTAAGCGTCAGCTCATGTCCCGTTGGCGTCAGGCGACCCGAGTCGGGATTAACCGCGAATTGAACAACATTGTTCGAGTCCTGATTGGATGCCAGTACGAAGCCACCTGGGAGTACTGCCAGATTGCGCGGCGTGCGTCCTTTGACATGTACCCACTCAATCGTGTTCAGCTTGCCTGTCTCTTCATCAATCTCATACTGAACGATGCTATCATGTCCACGATTCGACGCGTATACATATCTGCCGCACAGGGACAGGCGAATATCGCCACCCGTATTTTCTTCGTCAAAATCCTTCGGCAATGTGGACACGGTACCAATTGCTTCCAGTATACCAGTCTCCACATGACGCATATAGGCGGTTACGGTACTATCCAGCTCATTGACGCCATAAGCAAGCTGACCATTCGGATGGAACACGAGATGACGTGGACCTGCTGCTGCGGCGCTGGAGGTGTGTCCTGCTTCGGTTAGACCACCTGCCTCATCCAGCTGATAGGCAGTGATGCGATCGGTTCCCAGATCAGATACATACACCATGGAACCATCCAGCGATGGAACGATCGAATGCGTATGTGCATGATCCTGACGTTCCGTATTGGGGCCACTGCCTTCGTGCTGAGCATGTCCACTCATCGGTGCCAGTGTACCATCTTCATTGACGGGAAATACGCATACATTAGCGCCTGTATAGTTCGCAACCAGCAGATAACGTCCATCCGGCGTTAACTGGACATAACATGGTGCACCGCCACCTGTAGACTGGCGATCCAGCAGGTGCAGCTCATGCGTCTCTGTATCGACGGCATATGCGAGCACTTCGCCTTCATCCTTCTCGCTGGCAACATACACATGAGAGCCATTCGGTGACACGGCGAGATAAGAGGGATTCTCCACCCCTTTGACATGAGACACGAGCTTCATGGCTCCGGTATCTCTGTTCATCTCGACAACATGAACACCCTCGTCCTCTACACTTGCATATGTTCCAATATACAGCCATACTTTATGGTCGATCACTGACATATTTATTCCCCTTTCTATAGTAACGAGTAGATGATATGAAGAGAACATTATGAACACTGGAAAAGAAAAAAGCCTGCTGAGTTCGCAGGCTTACTCTTTACATTAATACCGAATACAGGCGGTAGTGAATCATGCAGCGATTATCCATGTTGCGTCCGTTGCTCTCTTCTACCCAGCACAGCGCGCACTACTGGAGGGACGACGAGGAAAATGAGCAAGGTACGAAATAGTTGATAACAGCTTACAGTGGCTACATCGGCGTTCACTTCATGCGCGATAATGCCCATCTGATCCATACCGCCAGGCGCCATGCTGAGTAGCGCTGTCGCCGGGGACAGATCATGCCATTTCATAAGAATCCATGTTGTTCCGCAAGCAAATAACATCAGGATCACGCTACTACCGAGTGCCAGTAGCACAATACGTAGCTTGTTCTGTAGCTGCTCCGGATGCAGCATCAAGCCGACCGAGCTACCGATTAATAACTGTGCCAGATCCAGTACGGATAATGGCAGTGCTGGTGCATGCACACCGACAAGCTGAAGCAGAAAGGTCACGATCATCGGTAATAACAGATAAGCAGTGGGGAAATTAATTTTTTTGCCAAATATCGCAGCAGCCGGACAGAGTACGAGAAACGGCAATATCGACGGAAACAGTTCACTCCACGTGCCAACCGAGCGTGTTAGCGGCTCGGTGAGGGCGCTCATTTCACTCGCAAACAGCGGACTGAATACGAGCAAGGGTACGACGATTACGATCATCATCAGACGGGACACCTGCAAAAAGGTCACAATCGTAATGTCGATCCCCTTTTGCTCCTCTGCCAGTACAACGATCTGGCTGAGTCCACCGGGAATGCTGGCGATTAGCATCGTTTGAAAAGGAATGCCTGTCCAGCGAGACAATATATACGCCATACCTCCGCAAAAAAGCAGCAGCAATACCGTCAGGGTGACCATCGACGGAAGCTGCTTGCCGATGAGCGATAATGTAGAGATTGTGAGCGATAATCCGATCGAATACCCGACGATAATAATACCGACATTTTTAATGGCTGGCGGCCAAGACGGCTGGAATCTCCGAAATACACGTGCCCCGATAAATACCATAATCATCGGGCCGAGCAGCCACGGTACAGGCAAATGAAGCAGATGAAATAATAGCCCCCCGATCAGGCCAGAACCGAGTACAACCGCCTGACCGGGGAGCCTGGAAGAGATCGTCACGAGCCGCTCACCAACTCATTCAATCGCTGTTGAAAATTACCCTTAAAGATACCGCCATGGTAGCAAACGACTGTCCCTACATCCAGCTCTTTGAATTTGTTCAGTGAGTCGATCGCCTGTTCCAGATTCGGTGTGAATTGCGGTGCAGGGCCAACGAGCTGACCGTCTACTATATTCATAGCATCCCCGGTAAATAACGTTTTACTTCCCGGATGATAGAAGCTGGTATGACCTGGCGTGTGTCCTGGTGTATGAATAGCCTGTAATCCACCCGCAAACGGCAACATTTCCCCATCTTGCAGAACATGGGTCACATTGTCAGGTGAATCTGCTGAAAAGATATAACGGAATGCCTTCGCCTCATCTGCTGACACCTGAGATAACACCATATCCAGACGCTCCGGCGGCCCCTTCACAAATAGCTCTCTACCATTAATCGCAGCACAATCCCCCTCGTGTGCATACACAGCTAAGCCGGAATTACGAGTCAAAAATTGTGGCAGTGTGCCCACGTGGTCAAGGTCCCGGTGGGTTAACACAACAGCGCGAACAGGTATTGCCGGATTGAGCAACCCGACAAGTGAATCGTAGTTTCCAGGGAATCCTGTATCAAATAAAATGGCTTGTCCCTCATCATAAATCACGAAGGGATGGATCACAAAAGAATTGTCGCCCGATCCTACTTTTAACTCTAATACGTCTATCTGTTCCGTAATGTTCATCTTATCCAGAGCCAGTGTAATCTCGGCTCCAGTCCACCTCCTGTGCTTGGAAAATAATACTTTCTTCTATTTATTATCCTCCTTTTCGAATGTCCATGTCAAAATTACAACGAAATATATTATGTATAGTTCATCATATTAAATAACCGGATTACAGATACACATCTGTTCATCCGGTTAATGGTAAATGACTCGATTACGACCTTCCCGCTTGGCACGGTAGAGCGCTTGATCAGCTTGATCGAGCAACAATTGTGCCTGTGTAATCGGAAATGTGGATACACCGATCGACACCGTCACCTTGATACGCATGCCTTCTGACAATTCAAAATCCTGTTCTTCAACCAGCACACGCAGCTTCTCTGCCGCCTGTCTCGCATGTTCAGAGTCGCATTGATTCAGCAACACGATAAACTCCTCGCCGCCTTTGCGTGCACAATAATCGGACGAACGAACTGAACGATGCAGCAGATCGCCAAAGCATTCTAGCACCGCATCCCCTGCACTATGCCCATGCGTATCATTGATCATTTTAAAATGGTCGATATCCAGCATGAGCAGTGAGAATGGTTCCTGCGTCTTCTCTGCATCTAGCATTTTCTGTTCAAAAATGCTGTCAAACGCTCTCGCATTGTACAGTCCCGTCAGATGATCCCGGCTTGCCCTTTCCTTGAGCAAATACAGTGATTGATTGGACCGATTCAAATAGGTGAGCAGCCAATACGTAAATAAACCACCTGCCATATACATGATCGCTACGAGCACGGTACCGTATAGCTGTGCTTTGATGGATGTGAAGTAGACAACCATACATGGAATGACTGTACTACAGACAATAATAACGAGCCAGCGGCGGAGCGACTTGCGATACACCGGCGTGAGTAGCAACATCGACAGCCCATACGATAGTAAGATCATCGCTGTTCCTACGATTACCGCAGTCGTATTGCTCATATCTAGCAGAAAGAAGCGAGCCACCAAAATAATAACAAGTGCAATGCTCCCCGCTCTGCGGCCGCCCATATACACTGCACTCACAATCGCTAATGTACGCAAATCCAGATGAAATCCTGTGTTCGTCGCTGATCCAAGCACCATGAGCCCAACACCAAGAAATCCATGCAATACCCCGGACAAGTAAGGGTATACATAATTATATTGTGGAAATGTATCTTTGAATTTATTGAGTAGCAAATTGGTAAAGAATAAAAACGCCGTTACCATAGTCAGATTATTAATCAGATTAATCATGGATTCAATCCTTTCGCCTGAAACGCGGATGATCTCTAGTCTTACGGATCATCTTAGTCGTTCTGGCAACCGATGACAGCAACCGCTATATTACCCATTGTTAAGTCGCTATATTATATAATTACGGAAAAAATAGTCTGATAATTCATAGGGACTTAGAGCTAAATTTGATCATTTGATATGTATCTATATTTTATGGCATATAAAAACCCCTGATGCGTGATGCACCAGGGGTTCGCACAGATCAGATCATTCTGATTAGAATGAATTTTTGATGACAGCTTCGCTCAATGAGAAGCGACCGGAAGCGTATGCTGGCTTCGCTGCTTTACCAACAGTAATCAGCATAACCGGTACATAACGTGCAGGTACGTTGAAGTGCTCTACGAATGCTTTTTTGTCATAACCAGCCATTGGGCAAGTATCATAGCCCAGTGCGCGTGCTGCCAGCATCAGGTTCATCGCTGCCAGCGAAGCATTGGACAGTGCGCTGTCATTGGCTACGCCTGGATATTCGTAAGCTCCGTTGATTTGACCGATCAGTGTATCACGAATTTCTGCACTCATACTGCCAGCTTCAACCAGTGCATCGTACACCGGAGCTGCGTTTTTGTTCGCTTCCAGATCACCCAGGATCGCAACAGTGAAGGAGCTTTCTGCTACTTGTGCTTGGTTGTACGCGATTGGCAGCAATTCTTGCTTCTTCGCTTCGTCGTCGATAACGAGGAATTTCCAGTGTTGCAGGTTCCATGCGGATGGGGCTGCATTCGCTGCGGATAGGATCAGTTCCATATCCTCCTGTGGAATCACATAGCCTTTTTCGTATACTTTAACTGAATGACGGTCTTCGATAACCTGAATCGTTTCTGGCTTGATCGCATTAGACATGAACAACACTCCCTTTAATATAGTGGATATACGACTGACCATAAGCAGTCTGTAGAGCCATCGACAGCAGCTTGAATCGTACGGTAATAAACGCATGATTCGCAGCTATGTAAAGCTTGTACGTAGCTTATTTTTAGTAATCTTATATATATTCCACTGTGATTATACGATTGTAGCAAATGCGTGTCAACTGTATTATTCATGTTGTTTTTTTTATATTGGATTCAAGCCTAATACACGTCCGATTAGCTTAAGCTTCGACTACGCATCGCCGCCTGTACCCAATCCAGTAAGCGCAAATCCTGACCTCTGCCAGCGATCACTGATAAGCCAATCGGAGCGCCCTCTATTGTGCCCGCTGGAATGGTCACCTGTGGTAAGCCGGACAGCCCTGCAATCGAAGATAACTGCATTGTTTGTGAGCGTCGTTGTTCATTCGCTTCGCCTCCAATATGCAGATGCGGCGCTGGTCCTGTCGCTGTGGGTAACAGAATCAGACCATCCGTACCAAGTAACTGATCCAGACGCTCACGTACCGTTTGCTTGAGTGTGAAGGCTTGCGTGTTCTCTTCTCGTCGCAGCGTACTTGCCCAGCGAAACCGTCCAGCAATATCCTCCGCGAATACAGGCTGAGCTTCTTCAATCCACCGCCCGTGTTCTTCCCATATCTCAATGCCTTGTACCGTTCGAAATGCTGTCATCCATGCAGCCAGCCCTTCCGGTGCAATCGACACCGACTGTTGCTCGCTTGCCGAGTCACTACAGTGCTCTAACAGACGTGATGCCGCTTGCTGTAATAACTCCGACGTCTCTCGTTCAGCTACCGCCCAGGCTTCCTCTGGAATATACACATGCTGGAATCGAGCAGATGAGGAGGATTCTTCCACTGCACCCACACCGATCAGAACTTGTCCCACCTTATAAAGTAGCTCCGCACTATTTGCCATCCAGCCGAGCGTATCAAAGCCATGCGCCAGTGGAATCACGCCCTGCATATCAATCAAGCCGTGGGTTGGACGAATACCATAAATACCGCAATACGAAGCAGGAATCCGTACCGAGCCCCCTGTATCCGTTCCAATCGCAAAGTCGCGTAGCCCTGCTGCTACGGCTACTGCTGATCCACTGGATGATCCACCAGGAATACGATCGGATGCTGCTGGATTCACTGGTGTGCCATAGTGAATATTTTGCCCATTCAGGCTGTACATCAGCTCATCCGTCTGTGTCGTGCCTTGCAGTGTAGCACCAGCATCCAGCAATCGCTGAATAGAAGATGCTGTAGTCGTTGCCGCCTCATGTGTACGTAGCCAATCGGGATTGCCTGCACTGGCATTGTAGCCCTCCAGTTCAAACACATCCTTCACACCAAAATGGAGTCCACGTAGCGCTTCACCTGCCGGGTTCCCCTTCATCGTCCATTGCTCATTCACAAATGCATTCCATTTCTGCGTCATTGCGACTCCTCCTATTCGTAATGAGACGACAGCAGCTTAGGCTGCCCACCTTTTATATCGTAAGCATATTTTTAACTCTATATTGAATTTGATTGTAAATCATTATATATTTATTCGTATTGTAACTAAAATGGATATTTAACAGACGAAAAGTAGTCTATTTTTTTCTCTTCGAGATTGTTAGTGCTTGCATCTGGTGTTCAACTAACGCGAAGACTGTAAATCCATTTTATCTATCATATGAAATGAATAAACGATTCGCCACGTTACATGCCAAGCTTCGTCTATATTCCAACTCAAGGAGTGACCATTATGCACCATTCCAGACCGTCCGATTCGACTGATTCCGTTCATATTGATGATATTGATCGCCGAATCATCGCTATCCTCAATCAAAATGGGCGTATCTCATACACCGATCTTGCAAAAGACATCGGTTTGTCGCGTGTTGCCGTGCAAGCCCGGGTGAATGCTCTTATCGAAAATGGAACGATTGAGCGCTTTGCTGCTGTGATCAATCCTGCCAAAATTGGCATCTCCGTCTCTGCTTTTTTCAATGTGGAGGTAGAGCCTAAGCATCTGCATGAGACAGCAGATATGCTGGCTGAAGAGCCGGTCGTAACAAGTCTGTACCATATGACTGGCCCCAGCAAGCTACATATGCATGGACTATTTCGCGACAATCAGGAAATGGAACTGTTCTTAAAAGATAAACTATACACAATGCCGGGAATTATGAGTGTCGATTGTCAGGTACTGATCACACGCTACAAAAGCCGGATGGGAATGAGGTTATAGATGACGAATACGACGCTAGATCCATCAGCTAATGCACCACAACAATCCGAGTTTCGCGATGCTACCTATAGCGAGCTCTCCTGGGCCATGATCCGTACAGGGATTCTGGGATATGGCGGCGGGCCCTCGGTTATGCCGCTCTTTCGTTATGAGGCAGTAACACGCTATCGCTGGCTCAGTGATGACGAGTTCGGCGAGATTCTGGCGCTGGGTAATGCACTACCTGGCCCCATTGCGACCAAAATGGCGGCTTACCTGGGCTATCGTAGCAAAGGTGTGCCAGGTGCAATTATCGCTATCCTGGCGCATATTTTACCCTCGTCGATTGCGATGATCGTTCTGCTCTCCGCCGTTGCTTTTCTAAGCGAATCGAAGATGATTCAGGGCATGATCGCTGCGGTTGTACCTGTTATTGCTGTCATGCTAGGCGTAATGGCGTATGAATTTGGCGAGAAGGCAGTTAAGGGGCTTGGACTTCCGCTCGGAATTGCATTATTTGTAGTCGTGTTTCTACTATTACAGGTACTTCATGTGCATGCGGCGATTGTGATCGCCTTATTTCTCGGCTATGGCGCGGTTCATTTTCGATTTGTGAACTGGTTAAAACAACGTCGTAGTGGTGGAGGTGCGGCATGATGTGGAGTATAGACTGGCTGGAATGGCTGAAATTATTCTGGGGATTCTTCTTAGCCAATGTACTGGGGTATGGCGGTGGACCTGCATCCATTCCGCTGATGTACAACGAGATTGTAACCCATTTTCACTGGCTGAATGATACGGAATTCTCCAATGTGTTAGCACTTGGCAATGCGCTGCCTGGCCCGATTGCGACCAAGATTGCAGCCTTTGTCGGGTTCGATGTGGCAGGAGTTCCGGGATTATTGATCGCCTTGTTCGCGACGATTGTACCGTCTGCGGTGGCGATGATTGTATTGCTACGCCTGCTGCAAAAATATCGTACATCGTCTGTCGTCAAAGGATTAACGCTACTCGTACAACCTGTTATTGCGGTATTAATGTTATTGCTCACCTGGCAGCTTGCGGGTGAATCATATGCGTCGATCGGTCTGTGGCAGACACTGGCGATTGCACTGGTTGCGTTCTGGGCGATGCAGATTCGTAAGATTCATCCCGCCTTCGTGATTATTGCTGCCTTTGCTTATGGTGCATTTGCACTTCCTTATTTTATGTAAAAGAAATGATGCTACGGAAATGGAATAGATACTGCAAGCTGCAACCCTGTATGCTGCCCTATGGCTGCTGCAGGGTTGCTTTTCCGTTATCTGGATCTTGCGTATAAGCTACAAGGTATAGATGACCATGAATGCGTAATACCCCGCTCTGATCTGGCTCAAGCTAACGTCGGCTAGATTCTAGTATCCATACGCTGATAGCGTCTGGTCGTTCATACCGGTCGTTTGACTTCGCGGCCTGTCGATGCGAGTAAGCGATGATCAATCGGCGTCGACAATACAATCAGAGTTGTATAATCACCATAATGGCTAATCCGGTTCTCAAATGCTTCTAGCTCGCTAATAGATGAGGTCAGCACCTTGAGCAGATAATTATACTCTCCACTCGTGCGATGGCACTCTACAATCTCCGGTGATTCACGACACACCTCTACAAAGTTAACCCCATTATTCGTATGGAAAAGGTAATAGGCTGACGCCTGATATCCTAGTTTTTCCGGGGAAACGATGGCACGATACTCGCGAATCAAGCCACTTTCTTCTAGCCTTCGTACTCTTTCAGTTACAGCCGGCTGGGACAGCCCAACTTCCTTCCCCAGATCGGTCATAGAGATACGGGCATGACGCTGCAAATGCAGCAGGATTTGTTCATCCACTTGATCCATAAGGTGCCTCCTTCTGATCCTTCTTGTATCGTTCGGTCGAAAATATCATTTGCCTTGCGATATAAACGTCTGGAGGTTTGACATGCTGTTGTACGCTAAAACGATATATCCCGATTCTTTATTTTATCAACTACAACGTGTCGTGTATAGATTAACTGTGTGTATTTATAGCACGTTATTTATGTTTTTATTTCGGAATAGACGCCATCTCGCACAAAAAAAGGCTGAACATACAATTCAATACAGATTCATTTCTCGTTCTCTATTATTATGCAGCAGCTATGTTATCTTATATTCAAAATTAGACATTAACTCTATATACTATCAGGAGATATACGGCTCAGGTGCAGGCTATATACAGAGGTACATTTTTTTACATAAAATGATAAATCAAACTATCCTACATCTAGAAGGAGAATTGAGATGACGATACAATTACTTGAGCAGCACGAACGCACTCGCTTAACCTGGCTACATGAACCCCCGAATTGGTCATGGACAGATGAGCAAGAGCTCGTGATTCAAGCACCCGCAGGAGCGGACTTTTTTAAAGATCCTGGTGGCACGCATATGGTGCATTCCGCGCCTTATTTGTATACCGCAGTTGATTCTACATTTGAGCTCACCACTACGGTACGAGTCGATATGAAGCATGTGTACGACTCCGGTTGTCTGATGATCATGCAGGACGAAAATAATTGGGCCAAGCTGTGCTTTGAATATAATGGCGAATATGCCACCATCGTATCTGTGGTCACAACGAATGGCTTCTCTGATGATTGTAATTCCGAGCGAGTTGACGTAGCGCAGCCATACTTGCGCATCACGAAAAGAGAACAGGTTGTTTCGTTCTATTATTCTACAGATGGCATCGCATGGAGATTAATCCGTTACTTTGGCATGAATGGATCGCTACCCGCCACTGCTGGAGTCGTCGCTCAGTCGCCGATGGGTACGGGCTGCGAAGTCTGCTTTCATCAGCTGACGTTATCCGTTCCGCCTCCAGATCATCGTTTTGAGTGATAGAACGAGTACTGTTGATCCACTCATCCCAATACCGTCATAGCGAAAGACCCCTTGCGCTTACATGGGAGAAGTACAAGGGGTCTTTCGCTATAATCTATAGAGGATAGACGCGTCGTTGTTCCAGGCTCTATCCTTTACTCCTGAGTGCAATTCGTAAGACATGTTCAATTCCAACGTATTGAATCAAAGAGGAACCATAAGCTACTATTTCCCGGCTTAACGCCGATCCGCAGCCGCCGTTTGTTCCAGAATCGCCTTCATCATCGGTACATACACATGCCAGTAAAAGGCATCCTCGCTACCTTTTTGATCCAGAGTGAACCAGCGCTTGATCGTCTCCCAGCCCTCATAACGACGCCAGAACGGATACTGATCATGATCAGCATAATCTCCAGCAAAATAGTAAGACGTATAGGTCGCATGCTGTTGCCGGATAATCGCTGGGAAGGTATCGCTAATCCCGGCTTCATGCAGCTTTTGCTTCCCATCTGCGGTTAAGCCCAGATCATAGGTTGCCAGAATCTCTGTACGATCAGCTGGCTTCATAATATCAAACCAATAATTATAACGCACAGTCGTATCAAACCCGAGCAGCGCTTTGCCCTGCGTAGTTAATAACGTCTGCACACCCTGATCGCCAATCTGCTTACCTTCTTGCAGCACCACGACACGCCCATCCTCATGCACAAGCACGATGCCCGGCCCGGTATATGGCCAGCGATTCGGATCTGTACCATCTCCAGTTAGAAAGGATGGTACCTCACCGCCACGAGACAGATCTTCAAAATAACGTCCTGTCCAGCCTGTCCACTCTACCCCGAGCAGTGGATAGATCTGGTCACGTACACTGGCCGTTGTTGGTGTCGCCAGACTGTTGAACTCAGCGATGAGCGTCTTCACGCCCTGCTCCGTTACCGCCCGACGAATGCGCTGCACATCCGACGTATCCAGACCACCGTACAGCATCCCTTGAGACAGATCACCATCACCGGTGCCTGCACTACTGCCATTACTCGCCTTCAAATACTGTGATTTCTCCACTCCATACGTATCCGCCACATAGATCATATCGGTATTGCTCATATCCTGTGGCAACCCCGTCACTTTATACTGCTCATCCGTTCCCGGGAAAAATCCATAATAATCGGTTGCATAGTCATAGCGCTCTCCATTCAGCTTCGTATACTTTTGCTGATTGAGTAGCCAGACTAGCCCCTTATGCTCACGGTACGTCGTGTTGGGCACCGTTTTGTCCAGAATCGCCACTTGCAAAGGCTTAGCCGGCTTCACTTCCCACCAGATCCATGGCGTAATAGCGAGTGCTACGATCAGAAAGGGAATGACCCAGAAAGTCCATATTTTCTTGGCCTTCATGTTCCACCTCCATCACCAGGGCGATCCGGTTTCTTCGAGTTCATCACACCGCCACGTGCCATATCACCCCAGCTATGCTTTTTGCGTGCAACGATGCCAAGCAAGCCTTCAAACCGCCAGAGCGTCATCATCGGACGATACCAGAACGTTTCGGATAAAGCATATAAGAACAGACGGGTCAGGTCACTCACGCGGTTGTAGCGCTTAAAGCACCATTCCTCAAACAAGACGGCACCCATTGAAAGGATCGACCCATAGAGCAGCATAACTAACGCTAAAATCAATGTGATGCGGATGTCGATTGTATTGAGGAACAAGCCTACAACGACCGTAACAATCCCGATCAGCTCAACGACGGGCCCTAGCAATTCTACAAATAGAAAATAGGGCATTGAGATCATGCCAATCTTGCCATAGCGCGGATTAAGCATCATTTTGCGGTTTTTCCATAAACTTTCGAACAGACCTCGATGCCAGCGTGTACGCTGACGACGTAAAATTTTCGCCTGCTCTGGCGCTTCCGTCCAGCATACCGGGTCAGGTACATAGACGATCTGTGCCTTGCTATTTTTCTCCTGAATACGGCGATGCAGTCGGACGACCAGCTCCATATCCTCACCGATCGTATTCACTTCGTATCCACCAACCTCGATAACCCAGCTTTTTTTGAAAATACCAAACGCACCCGATACGATCAGCAGCAGATTATGATGACTGAGTCCAATCCGTCCCATCAGGAAGGCACGTAAATACTCAATGACCTGCATAATAACAAGCGGTTTATGGGATAGCCGTACACTGTCCCGGCTCAAATATCCACTGTCCACATAGCTGCCATTCGCAATCCCGACACTGCCACCTGTTGCGACAATCTCTTCGTTAGGTCCAGCATCCATAATTGGCTTCATAACCTTTACGAAGGCATCCTGATCCAGCACCGTATCTCCATCCAGCGAGGCAAAATACGGATACTGACATACGTTAATACCGACATTCAGCGCATCGGCTTTACCACCATTTTCCTTATCGACCAGCACCAGATTACTATGCTGTAGCGAACGATAAATACCGCGAATCGGCTTCGTTTCCTTGCCCAGTCCTGACCAGCGCACACGGCTCTTAACTTCAACCATATCGAACTCATCAATAAGCTGCTGCGCCGTTTTGTCCTTAGAGCCGTCATTAACGACAACCACCTCGAACTGCTTATAGTTGATGCCCAGGAGCGAGCGTACACTCCATACGATATTCAGTTCTTCATTATACGCAGGCACGATAATAGACAGCGGCGGTGCAAGTTCTTCCTGCAACACCTGATCGTACTGGCTCTCGTTCACATCCTTTTCCCGGTTCAGCTTACCAGCTGCTACGAAGAAGAGCACCACATATACAAGGCTGACCACGACGACATAGATCGCGATAATGATGCTCATGATTTCAAAAATCGTACCGAACAGCTCAAGCCAGGTTGCGTTCATATTGTTTCCTTTCCAGCGTCTCCTCCGCCATCTCACGCGCATAGCGGTCCGCATGTTCACCTGAAGCTACTTTTGCGAGCAGCTCCAGTCCGTTTTTGTAGTTGGATAGCGATTCGGCTGCCTGCTGACGTACCCGGTAAGAGGAATCGCCCAGCATTTCCAGCAGGTACGATACAAACACATCCTCATGCACATTGCCCATCACCTTGGCACGCATGAGCCGCTCTGGCCATGAGGAAGTCATTCGATCTGGATGATCGTGCTCATCCTCCAGCACATCCACCATCTGACGTGTTGCTTCCGGTGACATATAACCAAAGTTAGAGATCGTCTTCAGCGAGCGAATCCGCAGCTCTCCATCTTCACTACTGAGCTGTCTCTCTAGTAGCTCCAGCACTTCGGCAGAGCGGATATTGTTCACACGCAAGGCATCCATCAATCCATATTGCACACGCTTTGGTAATGAATCGAATGAACCCAGTAGCTGATCCATCAATTCCTGATCAAGTGGTAGCAGAATCTGCAACAGTTGACTATCCGACATATCGTGATCGCTCTCTTTTAAGAAGGCGATAATATGCTCACTGTTCAGCTTCGATAAAATGCGCAAAATCTGAAAGTATTCCTCTTCCGAGCAGCGTGGCGCCTTCATCCAGCGCAGCAGATCAAACTCTAAAGAACGAATCCGAAATTGCTCAACCCAGAGTAGCGTATTCATCCGCGTACTCCAGCGACGACTACGTAACGCTTCCCGGTAGTGTCCGGAAAAATAGCGTTCTGCAAATTCATAGATCAATCGGCGTTCCTCGGGTGTATTACTAACTGCCAGCCGGTGCTGAAGTGCTTCCTGTATTCCTTCCATCCGGTATGGCTCTTTGGTCGATAGACGACGTGAAGCTTCTCCAGTTGCCAGATACGTTTCCAGGGGGGAATCGGGCTGTTCCAGATCCCGCACGACCTCATAAATCACGAGCTGACGCTTATTGTAGGTCGCCTTGCGATATGCGAGATAACCGTACAAAATCAGAAGCAGCACGAGCATAACAACGCTTAACCATGCAAAGGCAAGGAGCGCCTCGTTCGTATCCAGCGTAATCATGCCTTCATCCTCCCAAGCAGACGCCGAATCCGAGCTTCCAGTTCAACCATGCTGAATGGCTTGGTCAAATAATCATCTGTACCCGCACTGATCGCATCAGCTACTTCACGATCATCGCCTACGCCGGTCAGCATGAGCACCATATAACGATTGCGCTTATCCGAGCTACGCAAGCGGCGCAACACTTCCATTCCGTTCATACGCGGCATCATCCGATCCAAAATCAGCAAGTACTTCGCATCTTCGCCATGCCACGGATCGGTGAAAAAATCCTCTCCATCGCTGAATGAGCGAATGTCCAGTTCATGCTCTGCTTGCAGGGCAGATAAGCGCTTGGTCAGCATATTACGAATCAGATCATCATCGTCGATAATTGCCAGTCTCCATGTATCCACATCTACTGGAGGCACGGGTGCTTGCTGAATCTCGGCAGTCTGCTGACTGAGCAGCGCCTTCTCCGCACGATCCACCCATTCCAGACGCGAATCGGTGCCATCTCTAGATTCTACTTTACGAATCGTATCCGGCTGGAATACTGGCGCTGGTGAAGCCTCTGGCTCCATCATCTCAGAAGTCGGCTGAAGTGTAGATGGCGGTTCTGAGAATGACTGCTCCGTTTCAGAAGAGATTGCTGTCTGCATTTCAGGCTGATTCTCTAATACAGGAGAAGATTCTTTTGAACCTGTAGTCTCCCATGCATCATTCGCAGGCTCGGGCTCGACACGCTGATGACGCTTAAGCCGTGAAGATAACGAGGACAATAAACCATCCATTTTCTCCGATGGAAGCTCAGTCTGCGCTAGTGATACATCGGTATCCAAATGTAAATGTGAATCAGCAGCAGAAGCAGCTACTTTTTCATCTGCAATCTGTTGCCCTAGCTGCTGATGTATCGTTTCGCTCTGACCTGTCGTCGCGTTAACACCGGCTGGAGCAGCTTGATTGCCAGTCTGCTGTTCGGACTTCTCTTGTGAAGCATTGGCAGCATCAAGCGCCATCTCGGCTAGCCTTACCGCCTGTCCATTTTGAGCAGGTGTGTTACGACGCTCCGGTACAACCATCACGCCTTCACGGCTTCGCTTCGCTTCAGATACGATCCGCATAATATGTTCATAGCAGGACGATGCTGTCATGCCTGGTTTCAGCTCCAAAATCCCGGCCGAAAATGACAAATGATATCCATCTGGTCCAATAGTTTGATCCTGATCAAGTCGCTCTAATAGCTGATGGGCAAAGGAAGACGCCTCCTTCTCCCCCACTCCCGGCTGTAATAGATAGAACCGATCATGCCGATCCCTTGCCCATATATCCTGCGGTCCAAGTGCTGGTTTCACCAGATCAGAGAATTGCTTCAGTAAACGGTCACCTTCCGCATAGCCAAACCGCTCGTTAATATAACGGAAGCTATCCAGATCAAATAACGTTAATGTGGCTGGCTCTGGTCGTTCAAGCTGCAATTGCAAATGACGTACAAGCTCCTGTGCAAAAAAAGTACTGTTATACGCACCGGTCAGCTCATCTTGCATGAGCAGTTGATTCAGCTTCAAGCGGCGAGATACCTGACGCTTCACCCGTACTGCGAACTCTTCCACATCAAATGGCTTGCCCATAAAATCATCCGCACCCGACTCATACGCGCGCATTCGGGTCGCACGGTCACGATCCGTGCTGATAACGATAACCGGAATCAGATACTGCTCACTACGGGACTGCATTTCCTGTAGCACATCCAGTCCGCTGCGTTCCTCCAGTACAATATCCAGCACCACGCAGTCTGGCTTCATACTGTAAAAGAGCTCCAGTGCTCGCTCCGCATCCGGCGTAGCCAGTACCATATAGCCCAGACGTTCCAGATGCTCCTTGAGTACGAGCAGCAGACTCAGATCATCATCTACGATTAACAGCGTACCCATATAAGGCGGCAGCTCTACGACAGGCTCCTCTACGATAGCCGATTGTTCCCCGGTATCCTCTGATTCATCTGCGCTGTTCAACAGTAAAAAAGCAAGCGGTGCTAGCAGCTCGCGCGCCTCCGCATTGCGCCATACGCGAGTGCTCTCTGCTTCGAGACGTTCAAGCAGACCTGATGCGGTATGGAACCAATCATCCAGACCGATCGTACCTGCGGTTCCCTTAGCCGAATGAAGCAGTCGATACAGCTCCGTCTCACTACTGGACTGTCCGGATGTGGTAATGGATTTGATTTTATCCCTCATCTGCTTTATAAATAGTCTCTGATATTTATCCATGTCATCCTCCCTGGCTGTCAGGACAAGCGCTCCCTGCACAGCCGTATCCATTGATTGGTATGCAACACCTATTGATCGTCATCCATAGGTTTGAGATCGTTCATCGGCTCTACTAATGGTGTTTCTGGTGAGGGTGTTCCCGATTCTGTTATGACTTCATTCTTGTTCTCACCGAGCAGATCCACCTTGATCACATCGCCGACCAGCTTCAATTCTGCAGCACCCAGACCGCTACGCTGAAGCGCCTGCTGGAGCAATTGCTCATCCTGACTTCCCTGTACTACCATGTCAGTTCGGTTCATCGGCGAACTCTGACCCATTAATGAAACGCCAAGCTCTAACAAGCGATCCACAGTAAATGGCTTTTGCAAATACTTCTCGTCTTCTTTTTCTGCAAAATCTCCCGGTTGATCGAGTGCCGACGATACAATAACCGGCACATCTCGCGTCTGTTCGTTATTTTTAAGAGCGGCGATAAAGTCCCAGCCACTCTTTGGTCCTTGCAAATGAATATCCACGATACACAGTAGCGGTGGTTGCTTGAGCTGCTGTAAGCCAAGCAGCGCTTCCTCTGCATTACTCAATGTCAAAATCTCATATTGCTGTTCTTCAAAAGTCGCCGCGATTAGGCGAGACAGATTCTCTTCATCCTCGATTACGACAATATGCCCATCAAGTACAGGTACGTTCAGCTTCGGTAATCGAACCATAAATGTACTGCCTTCACCGATCGTCGAATCGAATGTGATCTCGCCGCCCAGATCGTTCAGAAGCTCGCGCACGATCGCCAGACCAAGCCCGGTTCCACCAATCTGACGTCGATCGGAATTATCGACCCGGTAAAACTTACTGAACATCTTATCCTTGGCTTCTTCTGGAATACCCAGTCCATAATCCTGTACCTCGATTAGCCAGTAGGCGCCATCCTCACGTAGTCTCACATCGACACGATCCTTACCTGGCGAATACTTGACCGCATTACTGATCAGATTATGCATCACCTGTGTAATCCGATCCTGATCAGCGCGTACAAGCGCTGTGTGCTCCGGCAGTTCCCAGTGAACACGGTGCTCCTGCTTCCCATCCCACTGCATGGCAACATCACCCACAATCGTACGCAGATCAAATGGCACTAGCGTATACGTCTGCTTGCCCGACTCCATCCGCTGTAAATCCAGAAAATCGTTAATCAGATTCGACAGACGATTCGCCTCGCGATGGATCGTCTCCATATATTTCTTCGCCTTCTCCGGCTTCACTTCACGATTCAGTAAAATCTCCACAAAGCCGAGAATACTCGCCAGTGGCGTACGCAGCTCATGTGAAACGATGCTGACGAATTCGTTTTTCATCTGGTTCGCTTGTTCTTCCTCTGTGCGGTCGCGCATAACGATCAGATGATATTCCTGAAGGTCAGCGCCGGTGATCAGATTGATGTATATTTCCATATGGTGAACACTGCCATCACGCGCACGCAGACTGAACTGAGTTCTCCAGTTGGTCAGACGTTCCTTCACGGCATGAAGGATTTGCTCACTCAGTTTATAGGTGCCCATATGTTGCTTGTCTAGGAAAGCATTCAGGCTATCAATCGACGCACCTGTCCGCAGGTCCGGCAATACTGCACTCACCTGTGCATTACAGAATGAGATAATTCCATGATGATCGAACAGCACAAGCCCTTCCTGCAACGAGTCAATGATCTCTTGTACCGTGTCACGCTGATGCTTAATCATTAGCTTCTCTGCTTCCAGCTCCGTGTTCAGTTCTGCCAGACGAAGACTTTGCTTCCGGCGATCCTCACTGGCAAGCTGTGCTTGATATGCTAATCCAAACTGCTTGATCAGGCCTTCCGTTAACAAACGATCCTTAATGTTCACTGCCAGACTGCCATACGTCGTGAACAGCAAATAAGCGATCACCTGCATATCTTCATCAAATAACGGATAATAATGATCGTCTGCACGCTCATAACCTGCATGTAGCCCCGCCTCGTCATCATTCAATGAACGACTGCGCACGACTGGTTTGCGCTCTTCTACTACCTCCAGAGCAGGTCCATACAGCTGCTCGACTCTACGCCCGATATCATGCTGAGGCCAACCAACGGCACAGACCATTCGAAACGAACTGCCCTGCTCATCTTGATCGCGCACGACAAGCATGACCGCATCATGATGAGTGGCATGCATCAAAGCGCGCAAGCTATGCTCCAAGAACTCCTGCATACTACTGAAGCCTGTCAATTTTTCCTGATACGAATTAATAAGCTGTAGCTGTGTTTCGCGCTCGGTTAACTTCTCTAGAATAACCGTCTGCTCTTCCCGCTGCGCCATAATTTCTTCATTTTGCGCTTCCATCTCGTCATTTTGCTGCTCCATCTGCTGCAAACTGTATTCGTTCTGCTGCTGACGCTCACGCAGCTGATCGGACATATGATTGATACCACGAACAAGGCTGCCAATCTCATCGGTAGAACGCGGCTGATCTACCTGTAAGTACTCGCCATTACTAATGCGATGAACTGCTGCTTCAAGCTGAACGACAGGACGGATCATCGACTCGCGTAAATATCGAACCAGCAACAGGGCAGCGATCAAGCCCAGTACAATGAAAACAAGTGGAATGAACAAGACGATCGAGTTCAGACGCTGACTTTGCTGCATCAAGCGGTTCACTTCATCGCGTTCGCTGTCGATCAGATCGTCCAACTGGCTATTGACCGCCTGCACTAATGAAGTGGTCACATTACGCGATACACTCTCGATCTCATCTTGCTTTCCTTGCTGCTTGTAGCTTTCAATGAGCGGAAAATAACTAAAATATTCTCGACTTTGCCGATCCAAATCTACAATTTGACTTTCATTATTAATCTTATCTGCGGATAGCTGACGATATTGATTCAGATCCTGCAGGAAACGATCCCGATCTGACTCCGCCTGCACCCGGAAGGTCGCTACACCAAAAGCAAGATAAGCGCGAAAATTCGATACAGCCGAGCGATACGATTCATCAATTGCTTGCAGCCGATTTTGCTGATCTAGATGATAATTAATATTCGTATTAATATCCGTTACTTGCTGCTTGAACGCCCACTCTACCGCGAACACAATCAAGCCAAAGATTAAAAATGCAATCATTGTCCAGCGAGTCACACGCCGGGTCAAACTGCCATTTTGCATCAGGCGCCCTCCTCGGCAAGCAGCTCCTCTGCCGCATCAATTAGCGATAATGGGCTAAACGGCTTGGACATGAACAGCGTCACCCCTGCTTGCTCTGCACGGAGACGATCCTGCTCCTGTGCCTTTGCTGTCAGCAAAATGACCGGCTTATTCGCGTTCTCGTTACCGCTTGCACGAAGCCATTCGCACACTTCGATACCTGTCGCTTCCGGCATCATATAATCAAGTACAATCAGGTCATACGCTTGCTGGGATAGATGGTCTTTGGCCAACTGTCCATCCTCTGCTTCACTAATCTCGTAGCCCTCATCCTCAAGTGTCTCTATCAGCAAAAAGCGTAGTGCTGGTTCATCCTCTGCAATCAAAATCTTCTTCTGTGTCATTTCTTCCGCCTCCTACATCCGTCAGTGTTCTGTTCAATCCGTATATTCATCATTCATCTGACGCACGTAGCCGTCTTTGAATATAAGGCACTTCTGCAAACTCTTCACTTTTAACAATATATTCAATTTATTTAAAACAATAACAATTGTATATTACCACAATGGACTATCATCTGAATAAGCATAATCTGAATGGATTTTAGGTGTGAAAAATTCAATTAATGATGTTTATCGGCAATTTATGGGGATTCTCAAATAGTAATTCATTCCCATTTGGAATTTAGATGTTGGATCGTTGTTAGGTGAGTTAAAGCTTGCTTCTTCTCTTCATTATTCGCGCGTAGAGAAGGATTGGATGATGGCATGAATATTTTGCTTTGCAAAAATCCTTTTTTCATTTCACCCCGTGTTAGGAGATCGCTAACACTAGAGCAGTATGGATATTTTGCTTTGCAAAAATCCTTTTTTCATTTCACCTCGTGTTAGGAGATCGCTAACACTGGAGCAGTATGGATATTTTGCTTTGCAAAAATCCTTTTTTCATTTCACCTCGTGTTAGGAGATCGCTA
>JAAIGF010021803.1_pt1 | contig 36761 bp, 43 predicted proteins | sample 6487441 | NCBI WGS metagenome assembly JAAIGF01 (sample SAMN13974129, study PRJNA590717) | phyllosphere metagenome | biome: pepper field; feature: multiple bacterial spot infested pepper fields; material: pepper leaves; isolation source: leaves from pepper fields | host: Capsicum annuum ...
CGCTACAAACTCACCCCAAATCCACCAAATCCCGCCGCAACCGCTCCGCATCGCCGCTGCCAATCTGCGCTTCCACCTGCGCATGCGTCCCCGTCCATATCGGCATCGCAGCAGCAAGTATCGTCAGTCCTTCCGCCGTCAGCCGCAGGCGTTTGCCGCGCTTGTCCTTCGGGTCCGGTTCAACCACCAGAAGCCCACGCTTTTCCAATGGCTTCAACGCCGCCGTCAGTGTGGTGCGGTCCATGGCGAGCAGGTTCGCAACCGGCCCCATGGGTGGCGGCTCGGGGCGGTTGAGCGACATCAGCAGGGAAAATTGTCCATTCGTCAGACCAACGGGCTTCAGCGCATTGTCAAACCGCCGCGCAAGCGCACGCGCCGCGCGCTGGGCATGCAGGCAAAGGCATGTATCGCGCACAAGGAGGGTCGTTGAAAAAGGAATCACGGCTGCGTTTGACATAAGCAATATATGTTGATATCAACGTAAATAGTCAAGCGCATTCGCTTGGGACTGGATTTGCTGAACATCGTACCATGATCGTCGCTTTGCCGGGAGGGCAGGCGGCAGGAGGAGGACTTCATGCAGAATGCCGTCGTATCCCGTGAAGAGTGGTGGGAGGCCCGCCGAGAGCTTCTGGCCAAGGAAAAAGAACTGACCCGCGCGCGGGACCGGTTGAACGAGGCGCGCCAGGCGCTGCCTTGGGAACTGGTGACAGAGGATTACATTTTCGATGGCCCCTCCGGCCCGAAATCGCTGAGCGAACTCTTTGGAGATTGCAGCCAGCTGATCGTCTATCACTTCATGCTGGCGCCGGATTGGGAGGAGGGCTGCGTTGGCTGCTCCTTCTTCGCGGATCATCTGGATGGCGCAATCGTCCACCTGAAGGCAGCCGATGCCGCTTTCGTCGCCGTTTCCCGCGCACCGTTGGAAAAGATCGAGGCCTACAAATCCCGCATGGACTGGAAGTTTCCTTGGGTGTCTTCGGAAGGCAGCAATTTCAACTATGATTATCAGGCATCCTTCCGCGACGAGGATGTCGCGTCTGGCACGATCACCTACAACTACACCGAAATGCCTGCCATGGGCGACCTGAAGGATCTGCACGGCACCAGCGTTTTCGCCAAGGGCGATGATGGCAGGATCTACCATACCTACTCCACCTATGCCCGCGGCGCGGAGCAAACTCTGACCACGCTGATGATGCTCGACCTCGTACCGAAAGGTCGCAACGAGGAAGGCACCATGAACTGGGTGCGCCGTCACGATCAGTATGAGGATGCACCGAAAGCGACGAGCTGCTGCCATTAACGGAGGACGGATAATGGAATGGTCCAAGCCGCAGGGCGAACACGCATTTCTGCACCGCATGGTCGGCGATTGGAAAATGGTCTCGACTACGAGCGACGCCAATTATAACGCGGACGATCCAAGCCAGTGCTTCCGCGAAACCATCCGCTCCATTGGCGGCCTCTGGATCGTGGGCGACAGCCGGGGCCGCATGCCGGATGAATCTCCGATGACGGCAGTTATGACCCTCGGTTTCGATCCCAAGAAAAACCAGTTCGTCGGTTCCTGGGTGGGCTCGATGATGAATAACATGTGGGTCTACAAGGGCTGGCTGGAGCCAGACGGTAAGACGCTCGTGCTGGAGGCCGCAGGGCCGAGTTTCGATGGCAGCGGCGAAATGGCGCTCTATCATGATGTCATTACATTGCACGACGATAATCACCGTACCTTCGCAAGTGGTGCTCGCCAGCCGGATGGCACCTTCAAGGAGTTCATGTCGTCCGAGTTTCATCGCGTGAACTGAATAAAATATGGGCAACCATGCCGCCAACAGGGAGTGAACCAATGTCTGAGACCCACGGAAAATACATATGGGCGGAATTGATGACGCCGGATAAGGACGATGCCGGCCGGTTCTACGCCCATGTCGTCGGCTGGGAACTGAAGGATTTCGGCTCACCGGAGATGGGTTACAAGATTTTCGAAGCAAACGGCGTTGGCGTCGGCGGCATGATGGAACTGACGGAAGAGCATAAGGCCGAAGGCATTCCGCCAAACTGGACCCGCTATGTAGCGGTGGACGATGTGGATGCTTCCGCCAGGCTTTTCGAAGAAAAAGGCGGCAAGATCATGCGCCCGCCATTCGATATTCCGGAAGTTGGACGCATGGCCGTCGTGACAGACCCCTTCGGAGCCGTCGTTTGCATCATGACGCCACGACCGATGGAAGGCAGCGGCAGCTTCCCGAAGGAACCGCAGACCATGAACGGCCATGTCGGCTGGAACGAGCTTTTCACCGATGACGTAGACCGCGCCATGGCCTTCTATGGCGATGTCTTCGGCTGGGTGAAGAACCGCGATTTCGACATGGGCGAAATGGGCCCATACCGCATTTTCGGCTATGCCGGTCATGACGGCAAAGACATCGGCGGCATCATGAAACGCCTACCCCAAGTCCCCGTCTGCCATTGGGGGTACTACTTCAACGTCGATGGCCTGGAAGACGCGATCACCCGCGTCAGCACCGGCGGCGGCAAGGTCATCAATGGACCGATGCCAGTACCCGGCGACAGCTGGATCGCCAATTGCCAGGATCCCCATGGGGCTTATTTTTCGCTGGTTTCGATGCGGAAGTAATTCCAACCATAACGGTGGTCTGCCGCCGTCCCGGCAGATCACCGACCCCTCGGCAATCTCACATGATCGATAAATGCCCTGAGCTTCGGCGCCAGATTTCTACGGCTGGGGTAGTATAGGTAGAAGCCTGCGAAGCTGGGAGAGTAGCCTTCCAGCATGGAAACAAGCTGGCCGCTTTCGATAAACGGGCGGAAGGTTTCTTTCATGCCAAAGGTAATGCCCGCACCGGCGCAGGCAAGCTTGATCATCAGTTGCATGTCGTTGGTGGTGAATTCGGGTTTGACGGCAACAGAGACGTTGCGGTCGTTTTCGACAAGTTCCCATCGGAAGGCGCGGGCGCCAGCCGATTATCGGAAACAGACCAGCCCAACGGGTGGGCTGGTCGTGGCTTTCTGCTGCCCGTCACCATGCCAAAGAATTAACCTGAAGTGACGGAGAAGACCTTATCAATCAATCATCCCATTCCGGTGCCAGATGACCCGGATTGACAATCCGGCCATCCTTCTTTGCCAGCGCGAAGATCGCCTTCATTTCCTCATCTGAAAGCTCGAAATCGAAGATATCGAAGTTCTCGCTCAGGCGGCTTTCCGTTGCCGTCTTGGAGAGGGCGATGATGTCCGGCTGCTGCACGGCCCAGCGCAGCGCGATCTGGGCAGCCGTCTTGTTGTGCTTGGAGCCGATCTCTTTCAGCACCTCGTCATTTGGAACCTTGCCGTCCGCCATCAGGTAATAAGCGGTGATCGAGATGCCGTGTTTGCGCGCGGCTTCGATGACTTTGGTCTGGTCGATATAGGGGTGATACTCGATCTGGTTGTTGGCGATTGGCGCATCGGAGAGCTTTACGGATTCATCCATCAGCGCAACGTTGAAGTTGGAAATGCCGATATTGCGCACCTTCCCCGCGTTGCGTACTTCGTTGAGCGCGCCGATGCGCTCTGCCAGTGGCACGTCACTCTTCGGCCAGTGCAACAGAAGAAGGTCCACGTAATCCGTCTTCAGCTTCTTCAGGCTTTCATCGACGGATCGGATGAAATCGTCGTGCTTGTACTGGTCGACCCAGACCTTGGTCGTCAGGAAGATATCGCCGCGTGCAACGCCGGAACTGGCGATGGCGTCACCTACCGCCGCTTCGTTCTTATAGATCTGCGCCGTGTCTACATGGCGGAAGCCGAGCTTCAGGGCCTGCGGCAAAATGCGGTGCACATCATCTTCCGGCATACGAAAGGTGCCGAAGCCCAGAGCCGGGATGTTTGCGCCATTGGCGTTCACTGTCTGCATGGTGTTTCTCCGTTTTGTGGGAGTTGGCCCCCTCAGATGCGGGGCAGGAGGGTCCTTTTATTAAGTGTGTCGAACCACGTTCGGTTCAAGCCGGTTGCATAAGTTTTGACTGAGAAGAGCCCAAATTGGTGCGGATCAGCGTTGACCCAGCCCTGGAAGCGCGGTGAATGGTGGCGCCATGACAGGTCTGCCCACCCTTCACCCCCGTTCGTTTGCTGCAGCGTAATACATAGGAAAAGGGCGAGTATGTAAGCCATACTCGCCCTTTGCATGACATTCTATATCAGGCTGAACAGCTATCAGCTGGTCAAACGCGGCGCCGTAATCACGCGCTTGAAGAGCGCGGCCATGGCGTCGGTAATGCCCTGTGTCGGGCTGACCTCGAAGAACAGGCCGGGCGTTGCGCATTCCTGCATCCTGGTGGAAATCTGGGACTGGAACGGGCTGATCCAGGTGTTGTACCAGGCGTTCGTCGGCAGAGGCAGATAGGTGGTGTAGAGTACCGCGATGCGGTAGCCCTTCTGCTTCAGCGCCGTGCAGAACTTGGTGTCGATTGGCTCCTGACAGCGGCCACCCGTGCTTTTCTTCGTGCATGTCGAAGGCTTGTAGCTGTCGCCCACGCCATCGGAAACGAAAAATACCACCTTGTCCGGTGTTGCGGTGCTGGTGCCGTCTCCGGCAGTGCCCATTTTGGCGCCGACCTGCGTCAGCGCGGCGTCGATATCTGTCTGCTGGTCGTTGTTATAGCCCTGATAGGGAATGGACATGAGGTCGATCGTGGCGGCTTTTTTCTTGGCCGTGGCAAGATCCGTGGTCAGCGGCACGACTTCCAGAACCTTGGCATCCTCTGCCTTTTCACCGAAGGTGTATACGGCCATGCGGTACTGGTTGCTTGTCTTGCGCAGCGAGGTCGCGGTGTCCATCAGGGCAGCAGTTGCCTGCGCCACCACGTTGATGCGGGTGGTAACACCGAGATTCTTGGCGAGGTAATAATAGCTGTTCTTGTCCGCTACGCCGTCCTTCACGATGTGGCAGGCAAAGGCGCATTTGTCCTTGGTGTTGTCGACCAGCGTCTTCACGTCCGAAGGCGTTGCGCCCACGCCCATGGAAGGCGTATTGTCCAGCAACAGATAGAAATCGCTGTACATTTCGGTTTCGTACTTGGCCGTCGCCTGGCCGCTGACAGTCACGAAATCCTTGCCGAGCAGAGCGGTGAGCGTGGTCTTGACGGTGGCTTTGAACTGCACCGAGGATAGTACGGCGTTGCCCTTCTTCACGACGGAAACCGTGGCATTATCCACGTCGAAGTCGTCGCGGCCCACCTTGTCGCTGCTGAAGAAGTTGAAGGCTTCCCCTTCAGGAAGCTCTATCGTGCCATCGCCAGCCATCTTGCGTGCGGCTTCCACCTGTGGAGACATCTTGGCAACGGCGGCAAGCGCTGCGGCGTCCGCCGCCTGCTGCAGGTCTTCCTTCACGGCCATGGCCTGGCTGATATCTAGCGCCACACCTGCCGCTCCAAATAAAGGAACAATGAGAAGCGCGGTAAGAACGCCGAAATTACCCGCTTTATCCTGCCAAATGTTGCGCATGTGTTTCCCCAGACCTTAAGTAGTTCGGGAGTGTATTCGGCTTCTATTGAAAAGCGGTTGCTATAAATAACTAATGCAAGATGAATCGTTATATTCAATACCCTCACGTTTCGCCGGGTGTTTGCACATGGCAACAGGCAGGCTTATGAGAATATCGGCGCGCCCTTTAACCGCCAGCTTCCACGGCCCGGAGAAGTGATTGTCCCGCTCGCAACGCCTGCTCGATCTTTTACAATTGCTGCGCAACCACCGCAGCCCCGTCAGCGGCGTGTATCTGGCGGAAAAAACCGGCGTCAGCCTGCGCACGCTCTATCGGGATATCGCCACGCTTCAGGCGCAGGGTGCCAATATAGAAGGCGAGGCGGGCGTGGGTTATGTCCTGCGGCCCGGTTATCTGCTGCCCCCGCTGATGTTTTCGGAGGCCGAGATAGAGGCGCTGGTGCTTGGCTCACGCTGGGTGGCCGGGCGTGCGGATGGACCTATGGCGGCTTCGGCGCGCGCGGCTCTGTCCAAGATCGCCGCCGTTCTGCCGGAAGAATTGGCAGAGGAACTGGAAAATTCCACGCTTCTCATTGGCCCGGGAAAGGTTGTGGAGCTGCCGCATATAGACCTTGCGGCCATCCGCGCCGCCATTCGTAGCCAATCCAGAACCGAAATCGACTATTGCGACGAAAATGGCCGCAGCAGCAGCCGTACCATCTGGCCGTTTGCGCTCGCCTTTTTCGATCAGGTTCGCGTTGTTCTGGCATGGTGCGAGTTACGGCAGGATTACCGAAGCTTCCGCGCTGATCGCATCAACAGCTTCACGCCACTTGGTACGCGTTACCCCAAACGGCGGCAGGTGCTGCTGAAAGGCTGGCGCGAGATGATGACGGCACGCAGCAAGGATACTGACACAAACTGACAGTAGGGGCAGCTAAGGTCTTCTCATCAACAAAGGAGACCAGCCATGAAACACCCCAACTTCACCGTGCTTTTCGTCGAAAACCCACGCATCAGTGCAGATTTTTACGGCAAATTGCTTGGCGCAGAACCGGTGGAACTATCGGACACCTTCGCCATGTTCATTCTACAAAGCGGAATGAAACTCGGCCTCTGGTCCCGCCACACGGCAGAGCCTGCCGTCTCGGCCACGGGCAGCGGTACGGAGATGGTGTTTCAGGTGGACGGAGACGCGGATGTGGACACTTGCCACGAGGAGTGGAGCGCCAAGGGCCTGCCAATCCTGCAAAAACCCACACTGATGGACTTCGGCTATACCTTCACCGCAACCGACCCGGACGGCCACCGCCTGCGTGTTTATGCGTTTCATGAATGAGGGGAAGGAAGGGTGACGCCCGATGCCCGACCCTTTGCCGTCCGGTTTAGACTACGAGGGTAGTTCGGGGCGAGAACAGTTCCCCCACCCGTCACCCCGCACTTGATGCGGGGTCCAGCAGACGCGCGTCTGCGCGTCAACAGAGTCTTTCAGACCAAGGACTTGGTCTGACTGGATACCGGATCAGTCCGGTATGACGGTGGTGTGGGATGCACGATCTCCACCCTATAGCGAGCGCAGTCAACGCGTGTCCCAACGGGCGTTGAAATCCGAAAGTCGATTACCTTCACCGCCTCCCAAAACCTACTTCTTCACCGCCACGACAAACAACCGCGGAAACCTCAACAGCCGCCGCCCGTCCGCAAGTGGCGGGTAGGCGGCTTCTATGCGCCGGAGGTAATCGGCGAGAAACGCCTCCCTGTGCTCGCTTCCCGCAATATCCAGAAATGGGCGAAGCCCGGTTCCCTTTACCCATTCAACGATGGCTTGCGCATTCTGCATGGGGTGATTGTAAATGCTGTGCCACACATCGACGCGCGAGGATTTCGGCGTCAGCCTGTCGATGTATTCTTCAGGCGAGGGCAGTTTCTTGCGTTGCGGTCCGGCCTCCGCGAACCTCTGCTTCCAGGGCCCGGCTTCAGCCGTCTCACGCATCGAGCGGTGTGAAGGCTCATCCAGATTATCCGGCATCTGCACAGCCAAAACGCCGCCCGGCTTCAGGTGATCCATCAGTTGCACAAGCACGTCCAGATGGTTCGGCAGCCACTGGAAAACGGCATTCGCATAAAGCAGATCCGCCTTCGCCGCAGGTTTCCACGACGACAGATCGGCTTTGATGAACTCCGTATTCGGCAGGCGCAGACGCGCCTTTTCCAGCATATCCGCATCCGCATCCACACCGATAATGACGTTGACGCCGAAGCGGTCGGCCAGAAGCTCGGTGGAGTTGGCAGGCCCGCAGCCTAGATCGTAACCGGCAGTGATCCGCTCCAGCGGAACCTGCGCCAGCAGGTCGCGGGCAGGGCGGGTGCGCTCATCTTCGAATTTCAGATACTGGTTTGCCGACCACGCCATTGCGAACTCCTTATGCTTCTCTTCGCGGAACATCGCACAGCCCATCAGACGCAGCCAGATGAATATCCATCAAAACTTCTGATGAGACCATCGACGGCGTTTTTGGCTCTGCGCAATAAAACCAAAACCAGCGGCAGTATCAGGGCAATATTCCATCAAATTCACAAATCAGGGGAATTTAAACTTGACGTCATTGTCGCGCGGGCATTCATTCCGACGCAATTTAAGAAGGAGAACTCCATGTCCGTCGATACCGCACCCCGTTCCACCACCTGGACCTATGTCGATGGTCAATGGCTTCCCGGCAATCCTCCTTTGATCGGCCCCACCTCGCACGCCATGTGGCTCGCCTCCACCGTTTTCGATGGTGCCCGCTGGTTCGATGGTCTTGCGCCAGATCTCGACCTGCACTGCCAGCGCGTCAACCGCTCCGCCCTCAACATGGGCATGAAGCCGACCATGACACCGGAAGAAATCGAGCAGCTGGCGCTGGAAGGCGTGAAGAAGTTCGATGGCAACATGGCCATCTACATCAAGCCGATGTACTGGGCCGAGCACGGCATGCGCGGCTCCGTCGTTGCGCCGGATGCGGAATCCACCCGCTTTGCGCTCTGCCTGTTCGAAGCGCCGATGGATGCAGGTGTTCCGCTGACGCTGACCGTTTCACCTCTGCGCCGCCCTTCGCCAGAAACGGCCATGACGGATGCCAAGGCCGGTAGCCTTTACCCCAACAGTGGCCGTGCCATCATCGAGGCCCGCGCGCGCGGTTTCGATAACGCCCTGATGCGCGATATGAACGGCAATGTCGCCGAATCCGCTTCGGCCAACGTCTTTATGGTAAAAGATGGCGTCGTCTTCACCCCCGTCCCGAACCGCACCTTCCTCGCCGGCATAACTCGCTCCCGCGTCATAGGCCTGCTGCGCCAGGCGGGGTTTGACGTGCGCGAAGCAACGCTCTCCGTTGAAGATTTCCGCAACGCCGACGAAATCTTCTGCTCCGGCAACTACTCCAAGGTTTCCCCAGTCACCAAGCTGGACGATCGCGAACTCCAGTCAGGCCCGGTGGCCCGCAAGGCGCTGGAACTCTATATGGACTGGGCAAAGTCCACGGTTGCTGAGTAAAGGCTTCATTATACCTCCGTCACCCCGGCCTTGGGGCAACTGCTGTCCGGTTTAGATTTCTGAGCCCTGCGTGCAAAGCCAGAGACTTGGGGAGAAACGGTCAATCCACTCTCGACCGTCATCCTCGGCCTTGTGCCGAGGATCTACCAACGTCAATAAATCAATCGGTTGCAGATCCTCGGGACAAGCCCGAGGATGACGGAGGTGGGTTTTGCGACGCCCATCGCCCCCGGCAAATATCGTTTTTTCATAACGACGTCGAAATTGCAGAAAAACACCCAAAATTGAGCAGTATCAACCCGCATAAAGTGCGGGTTGACGGCATGTGGACACGTACCAAGCGAGGGTAGCGCAACCGTCTACACCAACTCCCGCCGCGCAACCTCAACCACTGCATCCGTCAAAGGCCTCAGCCGATCTGCGGCCAGCCGGTTGACTTGCCAGAACAGCGGAATATCCAGCACCGTTCCCGGAACGAGCTCCACGAGGCGGCCAGCTTTGAGGTGATCGCACACCAGCAGATGCGGGTTCATGCCCCAGCCCATGCCGAGCAATGCAGCATCCACGAAGCTTTGCGTGGAAGGCAGCCAGTGGGTGGGGTGGACGACGGGGGCGCCGAAGATTTGTGATATCCACTGATGTTGCAAGCGGTCTTTCTGGTTGAAAGTGATGGCTGGAGCTTCCGCCAGCCGGGCCTCGGTCACGCCACCTGCGAAGTATCTCTCCATGAAATCCGGGCTGGCCGTGGCGTGGTAGCGCAGGCTTCCGAGCGGCGTGACCCGACAGCCCTGCACCGGCTTTTCAAGGCTGGTGACGGCTGCCAGAACACGACCGCGTTGCAGCCATTCCGCCGTATGGTCCTGATCGTCCACCGCTACATTCAACAGATAGCCGGAACTGTTGGTGAAGCTCGACACGGCCTGCAGGAACCATGTGCCGAGACTATCCGCATTGGTGGCGATGTGCAGCGTGACTTGCCGTCCCGGCTCATCAGGGGAAACCAGTGCGGGAAGCTGGCTGAAAAGCTCCGATTCCAGCATTCCCACATGCTCCATGTGACGGCAGACCCAGTCGCCCTTCTCGGTGGCCGTGCAGGGATTGCCGCGCAAGATCAGCACTGCGCCGAGCCGCTCCTCGAGCTGCTTCACCCGCTGGGAGACGGCGGAAGGCGTGACGTGAAGCGCCATGGCGGCTTTTTCGAAGCTGCCCGTCTGCACCACCATCGCTACTGCGCGTAGCGCCGCATAATCAATCATAGAATTAGCCTGCCTTAATCAACGTAAGCATCTTTAACTGGATTAAGCTTGAGCGCCCACCTATTGCAAGGAAAACGAAAGGGCAGGGCATGGTATCTAATGGAGAATTTTCGATCTATCTGACAGGCTTCACCATGGGGCTGACACTGATCGTCGCAATCGGCGCGCAGAACGCCTTCGTGCTGCGGCAGGGGCTGCGTGGCGAGCATATTCTTGCCGTTTGCTTTGCATGCGCCGTGTCCGATGCCATTTTGATCGCCGTCGGCGTCACTGCCTTCCGGCAGATTGCCGAAATTATGCCTGCACTGGAACCGGCCATGCGTTATGCGGGCGCAGCCTTCCTGTTCTGGTATGGCGCAAAAAGCCTGCAATCGGCGCTTCGCTCCTCGCAGGTGCTGGTCGCCGCGTCAGGCAACATCACGCCGCTTGCCCCAACGCTGATGACCTGCCTTGCCCTGACATGGCTGAACCCGCATGTCTATCTCGATACCGTCGTCCTGCTCGGCACCATTTCCACCCAGTTTCCGGGTTCGGAACCGATCTTCGCCGCAGGCGCGATCACCGCCTCCTTCGTGTTCTTCTTCTCGCTTGGCTTCGGCGCGCGATGGCTGAGACCGGTCTTCGCCAATCCATCCGCATGGCGCATTCTGGAAGGCGTGATTGCGCTGACCATGTGGCTGATTGCGATCAGTCTTCTGACGGGCGGTTGATGGCGGCAGCGAGCGCCCGCAAAGGTGCGGTCATGTGCTTGTCCCGCCGCAGAGCAAGCGCAAGCTTTCGCTCCAGCCTTGGCGTCAGGGATCGTGCCTGAAGCCCGGATGATCCTCCATCTATCGACATTGCAGGCACGATAGCCACGCCCAGCCCGGCCTCCACCAGCTTCTTGAGAGCCTCGACGCTGCCAAGCTCCATGATCGGCTGAACCCGCTTGCCTCCGCCTCTCAGCCACCCATCCACCAGCTTGCGCGTGTTGCCGCCCTGGTAAAGCAGCAGAGGCTGGCTGGAGAGAAATTCGGCATCGATTTCCAGCGGCACACCGGTCGCCTCGCAAGGAAAGATCGCAACAAGCTCCTCCTGATAAATTTCACGTATATCTAGGCTGCGACCGCTGGCAGGCAGGGTTACGATGGCCGCGTCGATCTCGTTCTCCTCGAGAAGACGGATGATATCCGGCGTATTCCCAGTCTCCACACGAATTTCGATGCCCGGCAAAGCCTGTCGAATTTGCCGCAATATAGCCGGCAAAAAGTAGATCAGCGCGGTCGCGCCCGTGCCGATGCGCAAAAGCCCGCTTGTCCCGCTACGATGCGGCGCAACGGTTTCAATAGCCTGAGACACTTCATCCGCAATCCGCCTGGCATGCACCAGAAGATCACGCCCGGCAGAGCTCGGCTGCGCCCGCCGCCCGACCCGTTCGATAAGGCGCACGCCGAGCTGCTTTTCAAGCAGGCGGATGTGCAGGCTGATGGCGGGCTGAGTAAGGCCTGCCTTTTCCGCAGCCGCTGAAAAACTGCCAAGATCCGCCACATCCACAAAGCTGTACAACTGCTTGAGGTCAAGGTCCATATCAAAGAAATCCTTATGTCTTGCATAAGGTCTATAATCTTTATTTTGAATTGTCTCTGGTGCAGATTGCACACTTACGAATACGCATTCAGGACCCCGCAATGACTTCCCCTCTCAAGCCCGCCATCTCAATCCGCCCCTGCGAAGAGGTCGATATCCCCGTCATTACCGAAATCTACCGCGATGCGGTTCTGCACGGCAGCGCCAGCTTCGAAATCGAACCGCCGTCAACGCAGACGATGCTGGAGCGCCGGGCAACGCTGCTTGCAGGAGGCTTCCCCTATATCGTCGCGGAAATCGAAGGTGTCGTCGTCGGCTACGCCTATGCCGGTCCCCACCGCGCCCGCCCGGCCTATGGCGCCACGGTGGAAGATTCCATCTATGTCGACCCGAACCGAAAAGGCCTCGGCATCGGCAAGCTGCTGCTTCTGGCTTTGATCGATGAGGCTACAGCTCGCGGCTTTCGCCAGATGGTGGCCGTCGTCGGAGATTCCGAAAACGCAGCCTCCATCGGCGTCCACCGCGCCACCGGCTTCGAAATGGTCGGCACCCTCAAATCCGTGGGCTGGAAACACGGCCGCTGGCTGGACATCGTGCTCATGCAACGACCGCTGGGAGCAGCGGATACGACGCCGCGGTTTTGAGCTGCGGGAGATTAACAGCTGGGGCGCTGGTTGATGACGTGATTAAGTCTGCTCAAACTGGTCACGTAATCTCCTGTATGCGCGGAGATTAACGAGATGACTGCGATTACATTGTGCAGTCGAGTTTGAGGGTGCCGGTCGAAAACCGCAGCGTGATGCATGATGTCGTTACGCAGTTTGCGCATGTCATCCAGCATGAGATGGATGGCGGCCCGATCCTGATGCTTGGCCGCGTGAGGGAAGGAAGTCATTACGCCGTTGTGCCAAAGATGCTTGTCGTAGGAGGTACCCATTAAAGCCACCCAGAAACCGAGCGACAGAGCCGATACGACGTGTCCTTCCGTGAGCGCTGATCGATGCTTGCGGCGTTCCTTGGAAACGGCGTCGTTGAGTTCGAGAAGGAGCCTTGGAGGCAAGAGGTTTTGGAACGCCCTGTTCTGATACCATTCTGTCTTGAAGCGTTTTTGCAATGGCTTCAAAATCGCATTTCTTGCCGCGACTTCAGCGAATTGGACAGGTAAATAGAAGCATTCGCATAAGCGGATATTCCAGATGTAGAGCCGCAGCGCCAACTGCCTGTCGTAACCCGCTGCAGGCATGTACCGCGAAAGACGTGAGGCTGAGAGAGTACGTTCAATTTCTTCATACACATCCGGGACGCAGGAGAATGGGCCTTGTATCAAAGCGAAATAAGCCTTAATTATCCTGCGTGCGCTGCGGAGCAGATCACTGCCTTCGGGTAAATCTACTGCGGACAAAAATCAGGGGCAGGCCTTCGGGCGCTGCCCTTTATTTTTACGTGCATATTTGCATCGTGCAATCCGAATGGCAAGTGGCCACCAGCGATCACGGCTTTGTAGAACCCGGCAATTCCACCTTCACCGAATCAGCGGAAAGTTCGCTGCCCAGTTCCACGGCCTTGGTTTTCTTGTCGTAAACGCATATGTGGCTGATGGTGGCGTCTGCGCCCTTTGCCTTTCCGGTGAGGATGGCGAGGCCGTAGTTTTCGCTGCCGGTTGGGTCTACCACGGCCTTGGCGTCATCGATGAGGGGTGCTGCGGCGGATAGGCATTTGGCCTGGACATCGGCGACGAATTCTTCCCAGGCGCTGTCGGAAGACGCCATGGCGGGCAGGGCAGCGAAGGTTGCAAGGGTGAAAGCCAGAGCCTGTCGTTTCATTGCAATGTCCTTTCAGTAATGTCTCGTGCATGGTCCGAGAGAACCGATCTCCCGGAAACGGTACGCAAGGATCGGCACAGAAGATGTTTTCACCGAGGCACAGGTGGAATTTTCTCTTTTGCCGGAACATTTTGATAATTCACAGGTTGCCTCAATTGATGTCCGCTTTTATGGTCCGCCCACAAGGTTTCAAGGAGCGGCCAAGCCGCTGCAACAAGGAGTAAAACCATGGCCTTCGAACTTCCCGAACTCCCATACGATTACGACGCGCTTGCGCCTTACATGTCGCGCGAAACGCTGGAGTTTCACCATGACAAGCACCACAAGGCCTATGTGGACAACGGCAACAAGCTTGCTGCGGAAGCCGGTCTTGCAGACCTGTCTCTCGAAGAAGTCGTGAAGAAGTCCTTCGGCACCAATGCCGGTCTCTTCAACAATGCCGCACAGCATTACAACCACGTCCATTTCTGGAAGTGGATGAAGAAAGACGGCGGCGGCAACAAGCTGCCCGGCAAACTGGAACAGGCTTTCGCCTCCGATCTCGGCGGCTTCGACAAGTTCAAGGCTGATTTCATCGCAGCCGGCACCACGCAGTTCGGCTCCGGCTGGGCATGGGTTTCCGTCAAGAACGGCAAGCTCGAAATCTCCAAGACTGCTAACGGCGAAAACCCGCTGGTCCACGGCGCAGAACCAATCCTCGGCGTCGACGTGTGGGAACACTCCTACTACATCGACTACCGCAACCTGCGCCCGAAGTACCTAGAAGCCTTCGTCGATAATCTCATCAACTGGGATTACGTTCTGGAGCGCTACGAAGCTGCTGCGAAGTAAGTTTTCCGAATTATCGGATGTGAAACACCCGGCCTTTGTGCCGGGTGTTTTGTTTTGGGGTGGCGTAATGCCGGTTTGAACTCACCCATGCATCCCGTTCACCATTCCAAACACCTTGTCGAAATTGTCACTTTCCGCCGCAAATCTCAGTGGCTTGCAGCGTTCCACGATCACTTCCTTTTCATCCGGACGGTTCGTCAGAATATCCATCACTTCCGAGATAAATGCATCGAGCGGCATGGCGCGTTCGTCGGTGGCTTGCTGTTCGCCCTGCAACGTCGTCTGCACATATGGCGGCGCGATTTCGATGATTTCGACCGAGGTGTCTTTCAGTTGCTCGCGCAACGCCATCGAATAGGCGTGGATGGCGGATTTGGTGGCGCTGTAGGTGGGCGTCGCCACCATCGGCACGAAGGCAAGGCCGGATGAAACGGTGAGCACCGCGGCTGTAGGCTTTTGCAGGAAATGCGGAAGCAGTGCCGCAGTAAGGCGGATCGGTGCCAGCAGATTGGTGGAAATGGTTTCTTCTGCTGTATCAAGATAATCCGGTGCGGTCTTGATATCCTCGTTCTTCATGATGCCGGCATTGTTGATGACGACATTAAGGTCGGGGTGGTTGCGCGTCAGCTTCTCGGCAAAGCTGCGGATGCCATCCGCCTCGGTCGCATCCATCACCACCGAGATCATGCCGGGGTTGGCCTTCGTCACCTCATCCAGCGCAGACTGGCGGCGGCCGGAAATGATCACCGTGTTGCCAAGCGCATGAAAAGCTTGCGCCAGCGCGCGGCCAATGCCGGAACCACCACCGGTGATGAGAATTGTATTACCTGTCATCTTCATCGGGCTATCCTCTCTGTTGGCCTCTCTTGTTGGATGACAACAAGTTAGCTACAATGCTCTCCATTCGAAAGTAGGCACCCAAAAGATTTATACTTACCCAAAAGAGAGTGTCTGAGATGAAAAGACATCTAGCCGATCCCGAGATCGAAAACAGACGCCAACACCCGCCGCCGGAAAAGACCGACCCGGTGATCGAGGCGCTGGTTCAGGACATAATCGCCAGAGTGGCGGACAAATGGACGATGCTGATCCTCGAAGCTCTGGAGGAAAACGGTACGCTGCGCTTCACGCAGATCGGCAGGATCGTGGGGGATATCAGCCAGAAGATGCTGACGAAAACGCTGCGGCAGATGGAATGCGACGGGCTGGTAAAGCGCACCGTGCACCCCGTAATCCCGCCGCATGTCGATTACAGCCTGACACATCTCGGAAAGACGCTGGGCAGTGCGTTTTGCGGCGTGTGGATTTGGGCGGAAACGCACCATGCGGAGATAGAAAAGGCGCGGAAAGCTTTTGAAGAGCAATCTCCGCGCCTGAAATAGTCACGAGGTCAGGGGCGCCTACGCCCCCCGCGCCAGATACTCGTCTCGTTCTCTTTGAACGTTATCGAGCTGTGTCTGCGCCTGCTTTATTTCCTGATAGGCAGGGTCGTTGAGCATGGCTTCATAATCGACGGTCCATTCGTGACGGTATTCAGGCAGAGAAAGAAATTGCTGCTGCGACAAAGCCGTTTCCGCCTTTACGACTTTTCCACCCAGCGCCTTCGCTATAATATCTGCCCTTGCCTGCGCGAGATCAGGTCCGTTTCCACCCTCGATATTATCCGGCAATAGGTCGCTCACCTTGGATGCGATATCATTCGAAGACTTGTAAACGCCCTGATTATCGACGGTTGCAACGATCTGACCATTAACGACAATATTCGCATAAGTCTGAAGGGCAGGATAACGCGCAGGGTCTGCCACCACGGGCTGTGAATACGCGCTTTCGAGCGCACTTTCCATATGGCCGATATGGTCCGTTTGAGACTGTAAGTAAGTTTGATATTCATCCTCTGGAAGCTCCGAAAGCCGGGTTCCCAGAGCAGGGTTTTGGGCGAGCATGTCAGCTAAAAGCCCCAATGGCACAAGGCTTCCAACGGAAATCGGACCGGAGCCAAGACGCTTTGTCTCATCGCGACCCTCAGTCTGTAAGGCGGGATCGTCCAGAAGCTTGCCAAACGCAGTAGAAGCTTCCGCCTGCGACCAGCCTTCTTTTGACGTGCGATAAGTGTCTTGGCTTATGGAATAAGATGTTACCTCAAAACCTGTCATGCTGAAATCTCCCCAAACAATGTCAAGGAGACAGCCACGACAAGCTTTCCTCAACCTTGAGTTTTTATATAGAAAGGGTGGAGAGCAGCCACGGACGCGAAATCCGTGGCTGGAATCAGCCTATCAAGCGAACTGGCTCAGCCCCGGAACCGAAGCAATAACCTTGTCCACCACCTCATCGCCAGCATGTTCGCGGGCAATGGAAATCGTGGTCTTGGCGAGTGCGGAGATTTCGCCCATGCCGAGGCCGATGCTCATCAGTTGTTGGCCGAGGCCCATGATGCCGCCGCCGCCGATGGCGCTCATCAGGCCGCCGAGGAGGCCGCCGCCCTTGCTGCTGCCTTCGCCGTTGAAGCGGGCAACCAGTTCCGGTGCGCCGGGCATGGACTCGATCATCTGGGCGACAGCCGCGTCATCGGCTTCGCGCTGGAGGAAACCCAGCATCATGCCGAGAGCTTTTTCCGCCTGATCCGGAGCAATGCCCACTCTATCGGCGACCTGGGTGACGATTTCGCTCATAAATTCCTCCTGAATGCGAAAATTACGTTCACGTCAACGTAAAACAAATGAAACACAGACTCAAGGCCGTGCAAAGACCGCGCGACAGCTTTTTCCGCGCCTTCAATTCCAAGCTTATCAAACAGTTGTTGAGGCCGGAAACAGTTCCTATAAGTATATTGCGAAGATTGGATAAAGGGTGAAGACTGCCCGCATCTTACGGAGGATTCGCCAGATGTTGCAGGACGATAAGCTTTATATTGGTACGAGCCGCAATCCCGACGACAGTCTCAACAAGGGCGAATATCTCGATTTCCGCTTCGGCAACCGCCACGGGTTGATTACCGGCGCCACCGGCACCGGCAAGACGGTGTCGCTACAGGTGCTGGCGGAAGGTTTTGCGAAGGCGGGCGTGCCTGTCTTCTGCGCTGATATCAAGGGCGATCTTTCCGGCATTGCGAAGCCCGGCGAGGCCAAGGACTGGGTGACGAAGCGCGCCGAACAGATCGGCTTTACCGACCTTTCCTTCGAGCAGTTTCCGGTGATCTTCTGGGACCTCTACGGCGAAAAGGGCCACCGCGTCCGCGCCACGATTGCCGAAATGGGGCCGCTGCTTCTGGCGCGTCTGATGGATGCATCGGAGGCGCAGGAGGGCGTCTTGAACATTGCCTTCAAGATCGCCGATCAGGGCGGTCTGCCGCTCTTGGATCTGAAGGATCTGCAATCCTTGCTCAACTATATGGGTGAGCATGCGACCGAGCTTTCCAACCAGTTCGGCCTTATTTCCAAGTCCTCCGTCGGCTCGCTGCAACGTGGCCTTCTGGTGCTGGAACAGCAGGGCGCGGAACATTTCTTCGGTGAACCGGCGCTGAAGATTTCCGATATCATGCGCACCACCAGCGACGGGCGTGGCACGATTTCCGTTCTCGCCGCCGATAAGCTGATGATGAACCCGCGCCTTTACGGCACTTTCCTGCTGTGGATGCTCTCAGAACTCTTCGAGGAACTGCCTGAGGTGGGCGATCCCGCCAAGCCGAAACTGGTGTTCTTCTTCGATGAGGCGCATCTGCTGTTCAACGATGCGCCGCGTGTGCTGGTGGAGCGTGTGGAGCAGGTCGTGCGCCTCATCCGCTCCAAGGGCGTCGGCGTCTATTTCGTCACGCAGAACCCGTTGGACGTGCCGGAAACCGTTCTGGCCCAGCTCGGCAACCGTGTTCAGCATGCGCTGCGCGCCTATACGCCGCGAGAGCAGAAGGCGGTGAAGACGGCGGCCGATACTTTCCGTCAGAACCCGGCCTTCAATACGGCGGATGCCATCACCACGCTCGGCACCGGCGAGGCGCTGGTCTCCACGCTTCAGGAAAAGGGTGCGCCCTCCATCGTGGAGCGCACACTGGTCCGCCCACCATCTGGCCGCGTCGGCCCTGTGAGCGATGACGAGCGCCGCAGCATCATGGCATCCAGCCCCGTCGCCGGTCTTTACGATCAGGACGTAGACCGCGAATCTGCCTTCGAAATTCTCGCCGCCCGCGCTCAAAAGGCTGCGGAAGCGGAAGCTGCCAAACGTGCAGCGGAGGAGCAGGCCAGCCAGCAGACGGACAGCGCCTCTGGTCGCTGGAAACTGCCGGGCTTTGGCGATGAGGAGCCGAAACAGGCATCGACAACCGGCGCGCGTCGCTCAAGCGGGTATCAGCGCGAGACGGTGATCGAGGCTGCGATGAAGAGTGCGGCGCGTTCTGTGGCGACATCCGTTGGGCGGGCGCTGGTGCGGGGGATTTTGGGGAGTTTGCGGCGGTAGGCCAAAGCGAAACCTCATTCATCGCTCGGCGGATATCGGTTTAGCAGCTGCCGGATTGTGTTTAATGTGAGAGCTTCCGCTTAAGCGAAACGCGGGTGTCACACACCTGTCATCCCCCGCGCCTATGCGGTAGCCACCATGACAGACACAGCACCGCTCTTCTCCTTCGGCATTGTCGCCGATCCTCAATATGCTGATATTGCGCCGAAGCCTGAGATGGATCGGTATTATGCTGCAAGCACGGCCAAGCTTGCGCAGGCGATAGAGGCGTTCAATGGGGAGGGGCTGGCATTCGTCGTCACGCTGGGCGATATCATTGACCGGGGCTGGGAGAATTTCGATGCGATTCTGGCCTGTTATGACAAGCTGAGGCACCGCTCCGTTCTGCTGCCGGGCAACCATGATTTCGCGGTCGAGCCGCAATATCTGGCGCAGGTGCATCAGCGCCTGGGCATGCCGAGCCAGTGGCATGATTTCAGCATCGGCCAATGCCGGTTTCTCGTGCTGGATGGCAATGATGTCAGCACCTTCGCGCCACCAGTTGGCGATCCGCGGCGGGAACTGGCTGGAAGCCGTCTTGACGCGCTGAGGCAGATGGGCGCGATCAACGCGCAGGATTGGAACGGCTCTTTCAGTGACGAGCAGGTGGCGTGGCTGCGGGCCACGCTTGCGGCTGCGGATGCTATGGATGAGCATGTCGTTCTGTTCTGCCATTACCCGCTTTATCCGGAAAACGCCCATAATATGTGGGATGCGCCAGAGGTGCTGAAGCTGATTGCCGCACATCACAGCGTGAAGGCATGGTTCTGCGGCCATAATCACGAGGGCAATTACGGCGTGATCGGCAACACCCACTTCGTCTATTTCAAAGGCATGGTGGACACGCCGGACCAGAATAGTTTCGCCATCGCGGATGTCTATTCCGACCGCATCGAAATCCGTGGCTTTGGCCGGGAGACCACGCGCACGCTGGCATTCTGAACCCAGGTTTCAGAGCAGACACCGGCGAGCGCCGACATTCATCTGCCACAGCAGAACGCGCCTCCTGCGCGCGAAAACGCATCGTCTGCGAGATGAATCCACCACACTTATTCATTTGATATTTCTCGGCAAAGCGGGAGGATTCCGCCTGTTATCGACTGATTATTTCACCGATCTATTTCAGGACTGCCGATATGACCTACAGTGAAAATCTCTGGCTTTATTTCACGCTCCTGTTCGGCATCATCATCCTGCCGGGCATCGATATGCTGCTTGTGCTGGCAAGTTCCCTGACCGGCGGGCGCAAGGTCGGGCTTTCGGCCACCTCCGGCATCATGGCGGGTGGCGTCGTGCATTCGCTTTATGGCGCGGTGGGCGTCGGACTGCTGGCAACCGTAATGCCGGTTCTGTTCAAGCCACTGATGATTTTCGGCGCGGCCTATATGATCTGGATCGGCTTCAGCCTGATCCGCAGCTCCATCGTCATCGAAGGGGATGAGGTCAGCGCCAGCGCTTCCGCCTGGCGGGCCTTCCGGCGCGGTATCATCACCTGCCTCAGCAACCCCAAAGCCTATCTCTTCATGATGGCGGTCTATCCGCAATTTCTAAAACCCGCTTACGGCCCGATCTGGATACAGGGCATCATCATGGGGCTGATGACGGCGGGAACGCAGCTTGCCGTGTATGGCACGCTGGCGATGACGGCGGGCAAGAGCCGGGATTTCCTCGTGTCTTCGCCCCGGACCACCATATTCATCGGCAGGGCAGCCGGTCTGCTGCTGGTCATCGTTGCCTGTTTCACCCTTTGGGAAGGCGTGAAAGGCAACTGAAAATACCCACTTCAGGCTACTGATTTCACTGTAAAAATCACCGGAATGTGACTTCTTTTTGCCATGTGAAGCAGGCATCTTCCACACTGTTCGACTCCGCACGCTGTCCGGTTCCCGCCGGGCATGATCCGATACTGCGGAAAGAGCGAACGACCACCGCATCCGGTGCGCCGGATCAAGGAGAGAGACAATGAAACTTAAGACGATTGCCGCATCTTTTCTTATAGGCTGTCTTTGCGCCGGAGCGGTTTCCGCTGCTGGCGAAGTTGAAAAACGCGAAGGCTTGATGAAGCAGATCGGCGGCGCCATGGGTGCGCTGGGCGCCATTGCCAAGGGTGAAAAGCCCTATGACGCCGAAACCGTGAAGACCGCCGTCACCACCATCAGCACCAATGCCAAGGCCTTCCCGGATCAGTTCCCGGCAGGTTCCGAAGGCGGCGCTGCTGCACCGGCCATCTGGCAGAATTTCGCAGACTTCAAGTCCAAGTCCGAAAAGCTCGGCGCGGATGCGGATGCTGTTCTGGCACAGCTGCCAACGGATCAGGCCAGCACGGGTGCGGCTCTCAAGACGCTCGGCGCGGATTGCAGCTCCTGCCACCAGACCTACCGTGTGAAGAAGTAACGCTGAGTATCAAGGCCCGCTGGTTCAGCGGCGGGCCATTTTTTACAATATTTTATTGATGAGCGGAGTGGGTGATGGCGTCCATCTGGGCAAAGCTTGGCGGTGGCATCGTGGTTGCCGGTATTGCCGGTTTCGGCATTTTCATGTGGGTAACCGAACCCCAGCGCCAGCCGCCAAGCCACTGGGCCAATCTGGGAGAGCCGGATCTGGCCAATGGCGAAACGCTGTTCTGGGCAGGCGGCTGCGCAAGCTGTCACGCCGCACCGGATGCAGCGGGCGATGCCCTGAAGACGCTTGCCGGCGGGCAGGCGCTGCCAAGCCCCTTCGGCACCTTCCACATGCCCAATATCTCGCCTGATCCGAACCACGGAATCGGAAGCTGGACGGTTGCAGAATTCGGCGATGCCATGACCCGCGGCGTGGGTAAAAACGGCGAGCATCTTTACCCGTCCTTCCCCTATAATTCCTACGCGCGGATGACGCCGCAGGATATCAACGATCTCTTCGGCTATCTGAAAACCTTGCCCGCAAGCACCAATGATGCGCCGGGTCACGATCTGCCATTCCCCTTCAACATGCGCCTCACGCTCGGCGGCTGGAAGTTCCTTTATTTCGACAAGGGCCAGCCGCGCGTGGAACTGGCCAATGCCGATACGGAAGTGGCGCGCGGCCAGTATCTGGTGGAAGGCCCCGGCCATTGCGGCGAGTGCCACACGCCGCGCGATATGCTGGGCGGCTTCGTTAAGGACAAGTGGCTGGCTGGCGGCCCGAACCCGGAAGGCGAGGGCACCATTCCCGATATCACCCCCGGCTCAAAGGCCATCGGCTCCTGGACCAAGGAAGACATCGCCAACTACCTCGAAACCGGCTTTACGCCGGAATTCGATAGCGCGGGCGGCTCCATGGTGAAGGTCCAGCAGAATATGGCACGGCTGACGGCCGAGGACCGCAATGCGATTGCGGCCTATCTTAAGGCTGTGCCATCGCGCTGATCATTATCGGCACATACTCCGCGATAGTGATCCGTCCGCCTAATCATCTTCGACTTATCGTTGCGGCGGTTTCTGTCTCGCCGCCCTGATCTGCTTTGGACAAAATCAGGGCATTTTATAAAATGCGGTGAATCCACAAGTAGAAGTGTGACACTAATAATTCGGATTTTTGCTGATTATTGCTTATTTTAAGTTGTATTCGGAGTATTGTGCAGGAAAACTCCATTTTTATATTATATTAATTTATGCTTTAAAACTATATTAGATAATTTTTACTTTGTTTACTTGTTATAGCTAATAAAGGTTTGCCTCATGACGAGAGCCCACGCACGACCGGAACCTTAGGACAGCATCAGTCCGGCAGGCGTCTTCTGCAACGTGCCTTCCGTTAGACCTAGGGATTTCTCCCATGAAACGTCCGAATATAAAAACCTTGCTGATTTCCATTTTAGTCGTGATTGCGGGTGCGTGCGCCATCTTTGGCTATATTGCATTGACGGGCCTGTCGCGTACGAACGAAGCAACGAAAGAAATTGCCACCAACTGGTTGCCCAGCGTCAGAACGGCCAATGCCATAAACACCGCCGCGGGCGATTTTCGTATCGCCGAGGGCGCGCACGTCATGTCGACGGACGCGAAGGAAATGCAGAGTGCGGAAAGCGATATCGGCATCGCCGATCGCAAGATCGAAGAACTGCGCGAGACATATCAGCGTCTGATTTCTTCCGATGAAGAACGCAAGCTTTACGCTACCTTCTCAGACCAGTGGAAAAGCTACAAGGCGCTGCATGACAAGCTGATGGTGCTTTCACGCGCCAACAACACCGAAGAAGCATCCGCTTTCTACAAAACACAGATGCGCAGTGTTTATGATACCGTCGGCACTCAGCTCGATCAGATCATCGCGCTCAACAATTCCGGCTCTGATTCCAGCTACGCCTTGAGTGCTGCCGCTTATGACACGACTTTCACCATTGCCACGTTGACGCTTGGTTTTGTGGCGCTGATCGTCGTTGCGTCCGTCGGCTTCGTGCTGCAGGGCGTAACTAAGCCTATCAGTCAAATTACCGGCTCGATGAAGCGGCTTGCCGAGGGCGATGCGGCTTCCGCCATTCCCTATTCTGGCCGCGCTGACGAGATTGGCGAAATGGCTGGCGCGGTTGAAATCTTCCGTCAGGCAGCACTCACCAACAGGCGCCTGGAAGCGGAAGCCGAAGAAAACCGTAACCGTGCCGAAGCCGACCGGATTGCAACGCAGGAAAAAGCAGAGGCCGACGCGGCGGAACGCTTGCGCATTGCCACATCCGGCCTTGCTGCCGGGCTGAAGCGGCTTGCGGAAGGTGATCTCGCCTTCCAGCTCAACGAGGCTTTCGCACCGGATTTCGAAGCGTTGCGGCATGATTTCAACCAGTCCGTCCGCCAGCTTGGCGATACGCTGAAGGACATCTCGCAGTCGATTTCAACGATGGACGATGGCACGCGGGAAATTGCAGCCGGTGCGGACGATTTGTCCCGCCGGACCGAACAGCAGGCCGCCTCGCTGGAAGAAACCGCAGCGGCTCTCGACCAGATCGTTGCCAATGTCAGCAATTCCTCCAAACGCACGGAAGAAGCGCGAAGCGTTACGAGCCAGGCCAACAGCTCTGCCGTAAAGTCCGCTCAGGTCGTTTCACAGGCGGAAGAAGCGATGCGCAAGATCGAGCAGTCTTCGCAGCAGATTTCGAATATCATCGGCGTCATAGATGAGATTGCCTTCCAGACCAACTTGCTGGCGTTGAACGCTGGCGTGGAAGCCGCCCGTGCTGGTGAGGCTGGAAAAGGCTTTGCTGTCGTGGCACAGGAAGTGCGGGAACTTGCTCAGCGTTCCGCCCAGGCAGCCAAGGAAATCAAGAGCTTGATCCAGAACTCCTCTACCGAGGTGGAAAGCGGCGTGCGGCTGGTGCGCGATACTGGCGATGCCCTGAAAACCATCGGTGCCTTTATCGTTGAAGTGAACGGCCATATGGAATCCATCGCCATTTCGGCGCGGGAGCAATCCACAGGGCTTGTGGAAATCAACACCGCCGTCAACGCCATGGACCAGACGACCCAGCAGAATGCAGCCATGGTGGAACAATCCACCGCCGCCTCCAGCACCCTTGCGCAGGAGGCTGCAAAGCTTCGCTCCCTGGTCGAACGGTTCCAGTTGGAAGACGGGGGCACGGGCCGGGCTTCGGCACAGGCATCTGCCCTGCGCCAAACGGCTGCTGCCATGTCTCGCCCTCAACCAGCCGCATCGCTGAAGACCGCCAATGGTGGCTGGCAATCCTTCTGATGATCGAGCGTTTCCATTCAATGTGGAAACGCTCACGTCACGCTTGAGACTGAAAATCGGGTCAAGCGTGACGACGAGAATTGACTCTCCACAACCACTGCCTGATAACAGACGTGTGATGGTCTTTCCGGGTTCGCCCAGAAAGTGAAAAGGGAATACGATAGGAGCGAGCATTCGCTCTCATTCGTGGCTGCCCCCGCAACTGTGAGCGGAGAGCCTGAAAACAATGACCACTGATCCGGCAACCCGGGTCGGGAAGGTGTTTTCAAGGTGACGACCCGTGAGCCAGGAGACCTGCCATCGCTGTAAGTGTCGTCAATGCCGGCGGGGTGTCCGGAAGAGCACGGTTTGCAGGTCGGCTCTATCCGCCCTGAGAACCCTGTTTATCTTTTCCCCGTGGTGAATGTTGAAAGCGTGCGCGCTGCGCCATGCAGGCCGCCGCTCAAAGGAGAGGGTCACCATGTCTATCCATCAAAATACGGCCTCAAGCGCCGTTTCTACCAGCACATCCAAGATATTTCAGGCGCTTAGCGCCGTTGCGCTTGGTCTGTTCATCGTCGGTTTCGTTGGCTTCTCGCATGTGGAAGCCATGCACAATGCGGCGCATGATACGCGCCACGCCAACGCCTTCCCGTGCCATTGAGGGGGAGGGGAACCATGCCGTTTTTCAGAAACATCGTCTTTACCGCCGTGCTTGTCGGGCTGATTGCGGGCCTTGCGACCAGCGCCATGCAGGCCATCGGCACCACGCCGCTCATCCTTCAGGCGGAAACCTTCGAGAGCGCCGGTGGTGATGCCGGTCACACTCATGCGGCGGGCACGCCCGCAGACCACCACCATGACGAGGAAGCCTGGGCACCTGCAGATGGTTTCGAGCGTAACGCCTACACGATTGCCGCCAATGTCTTGACCGCAATCGGTTACGCGCTGGTGTTGACCGGGTTGATCTCGCTGCGCGGCGCGCAGGGCGGCTGGCGCGAAGGGCTGTTCTGGGGGCTTTCCGGCTTTGCAGCCGTGATGCTGGCACCCATGATCGGCCTTCCGCCGGAATTGCCGGGCAGCCCGGCTGCCGATCTCGACGCCCGTCAAATCTGGTGGCTCGCAACCGTTGCAGCAACGGCAGGCGGCATCGCGCTGCTTGCCTTCCGGCGCACGGAGCCATGGGCCATCCTGCTTGCGGTCCTGCTCATCGTCGCGCCGCACATCGTCGGCGCACCCCTGCCGCCTGAGGGGGAACATGCGCTGGCGCCCCTGCCGCTCGAACGCCGCTTCGTCGTTGTCGCAACGGTTACCAGCTTCGTCTTCTGGCTGATCCTCGGTTCGCTCAGCGGTCTGTTCCTCAAGCGCTTCGAATTGGCGAAGTAAAATGATGGAGGGCGAGGGGAGCGCAGCCGAATGGAGCGATGAGCTCGATTGTCTGCGTTTCCCCGTCCCCGGCCATGGCGCAGCCTGCGCCATGCATCGCCTGGCCTTCAAGGCGCTTCTGTCTGAAGCGCCGTCGAAAGAGAGTTGCCTGGATTATTTTCATGGAAATAAAGCGTCATTCCTCGCTGCTGCGCGCAGCAAGATCGACCGGATGAACATCCCAAAGGATCGCAGCCTGCACATCAACAGCCGTGATGTGCGGCGAGCCAGTTCGGCAGAAAGCGCGGAAGGACCAGCGCGCCGCTGCCGTGTTCTGGATCGTTAAGGCTTGAGATGCTCAGCGGAAAACACCGAAATCTCCGCTTCGGCTTCCGGCCCCCATATGTCCAGCGCCTTCAAGACTTCGGCAGCAAACGTCACAGGAGAATTCCCCGGCGCGGTAACAATACCCTTGTCGCTGACGGCCTGTGGCTGGTCGCGATAAAGCCCGGCCCCCTCATACATCTCGTATCGCTGGTGTGAGGCGAGCGAGTTGCCGGTATGTGCCGCATGGTTCAGGACGCCCGTTCCCGCAAGCGCGCTCGCCGCCGCACAAATGCCCGCGACAACGCGGTCCTGCGCGCGAAACCGATGGACCAGATCGGTAAAATTGGGCGCAGCACCCTTTTCCCAGCTCAATCCGCCGGGAATGACGAGCGCATCGATCTCGTCGGGGTCGAGCGCGTCATAGGCCGTGTCCGGCATAACCTTCAGCCCACCCATGGACGTCAAGGGCTTGCCATCGGGCGATGCGGTTACGATTTCCACGCCCAGATAACCGCGTGCGGCGGCAGCCAGCAGAGCGGGCTCCCAATCGGCAAATTCCTCTGTCAGCGCTATGGCGATACGCGTCATGTCATCCTCCGAACGTCTGTGCGTGTCTCAGGAAAGCGCCTGCATGAAGCGCATGCCGGTGACCGGGCGCGGCACGAAATCCATGTTTTCGTAGAACTTATGTGCGGCGAAATTGCCGGTGGCAGCACCAACGGACAGGAAATCACAGCCGCAGCGCTTGGCCACATCACGCGCACGGGAAACCAGATGCTGGCCAGTGCCATGCCCGCGATGCCCATCCCGCACGAAGAGGTGATGCAGTTCCATACCGCGGCGACCTTCCTGCGCGCGGTACTGTGGCACGAGGATCGCGTAGCCGATCAACTCGCCATCGGCTTCCGCAACAAGCGCTGTGATCCAGGGTATTTGCGCGAAGAGATCACGCTCCAGCTTTTCCGGCGTAATCGCCGCCGCATCTCCATGATGAGCCGCCAGCAGCGTGATCATCTCGTTGAGTTCAGGCAGATCGGTCTTGCGCGCACCACGAATGGTCACGACGGGCGGTCTTGGTAAGGTCAGAAGGCTGTCTTCGGTCATTTTTGCGGTCCTTCGGGTTCTGGTCTTTTGCCGTCAGGACGTTTGAAAACAACAAAGCCGCCTGACGGCGGCTTGTTGACAAACTGATCTGTCGAGCCGCCCTTAAAGGAAGGCCCAAAAATACGTGCAGGAAATGGGTGCGCGTTCGTTGATCATGCGAGATTCAATGCGCTCGAATCGTAATCGTGTCAAGGCCAGATATCTGGTTTGTGCCAATTGCGGACGTCTCAGTTTGCCGGTCAATTAACTCGGTCCTGAATAAGCTCTTCTTGTCTAGCTATCGCTTTCTCAAGAAGCCAAGCATCATTTGATGTAGTCCGAGAGCCCACAGATAAAAGCAACGACCGCGTCTCCTCGCAGAGGAGCCAGGAGCGCGTTTCGTTCACGGTCGTTTCGGGCACATATTCCCAATACGCTCGCTCGGAAGGATTTCTCGCGAAAAGTGTGTCTGACAGCAGTAGGTGGGCGATTTGGAGGGCACAACAATCATTATTGGATGCGAGGATGTAGGTCCGCACTTCACCAAGGTCGATGGTTAGTATCGCAAGGCTGACGAGCCACTTACCCGCAAGATGATCATCCGGGTGCTGCTTGAAAGCATTCATGCAAGCGTGAACGAAAATCTCTTTGAGGGACCGTTGCTCGTTCTTCGGCCACGACCACCATTCTGACCCCTTCAGTTTCAGAGCAATCATCTCTGGCTCAACGACACCAGATTCCATTGCAAGGTTGATGAGCCGCGGTAGGAAGTATTTGTAGTCTTCAAGGGTTCCAACGGTCGTCAAAGCCGCAGATGCATACTCTTGAACATCCTCAACACTCAAAAGCCTCATGGGCTTGGCGGTCAGTTGCTTCAGTAGCTTTTCTGAATCGCGTAGAGGCGAAACGTGAAGGACCAGCGGGCGAGAGTATGGAGCGAATGCGTCGTATGCACCGTCAAGCCTCTGGCGTAAATCGAGAGCATCAAGCACAGGCAATCCTATATATCAGTTTCACTTTCACCAGCATTTATAGTCACCAGCCATAGTCAATCTGCCATGCGTCATTTGTCATTCTTCCAATTTCAACATACACGCAATCCAACTTCGGTTATTGAGACAGAGAGACATCATTGCCAGCCGTATATTCCAAGGAAATTGATACGATCCTTTCAGTAGGCATCTGGCTTGAGCCTCTTCATCGTAATTGGGCCTTGACTAAGACGCAGGCCCTCGTCGTTATTGATGAACTGCGTAACGCGAACTTCATTGTTCTTGGCGGGGACGTCCTTGAGGGGCCGGACAAGAAGTACAGACATACCTACGACAACTGGTACTTTGACCTAACCCAGAGCAGAAAGATTTGAATCGCTAAGTGCAATCATTCGATTTAGATTTCTGTAACGGTCTCGCTCGTTGTCACTGACCTCGCTCCCTCAATGCTCATGCTCACAAAGTCCATGGTCCGATAGCGCCCGGATGACATAGCAATCCTCGATGGAGTGCCCGTCGCAATGGGAGACTATGCGTTCCAGTTCGTGTTCCAGTTTCTTCAGCTTCGCGATCTTTTCGCGGACGGTCGTCAGGTGGTCTGCGGCGATGCGGTCGGCGTCGGTGCAGGGCATCTGGCGGTGTTGGCTGAGTGCGATCAGTTCGCGGATGGCGTCGATGTTGAGGCCGAGGTCCCGGGCGTGGCGCACGAAGGCCAGCCGCTCGAGATCGGACTTCTCGTAACGCCGCTGGTTACCCTCCGAGCGATCCGCCTCTTTCAGCAAACCCATCTGCTCATAATAACGGATCGTCGGCACCTTCACGCCGGTCCGCCTAGAAAGATCACCGATGGAATACATGATGGCACCTCATAGCTATAGCTTATAGAGATATAGCTATGAGAAAGCGTGTAAACAATGGTGCGGCGTCAGCACCGGGGCAATAGCGACCTATGCTGTTGAAGCTGCCCCGTCTTCACCGTTGGTGGCATAATCGACGCCGAGTGCGCGCAGAATTGCCTGTTTGATTTCTTCTTCGATTGCGGCGCGCTCGTCAGGCTCGAGCTTGGCCAGATTCTCTTCCGTAATATTTTTCTCTCTGAGAATATTGGCGCGAATTCTTTCTTCCAGACTCATTTCGGAGAACTCCAGAAACTCCGTCCTCAGGGCTTCTGAGGCGGCATCGAGTTCATCCTGTACGTCTTCAATCGTCTTAGGCGCATCGTTGATTTCAAGTTCCCAAAGAACACTAGATATCGACGTGCTGAAGCTTGTTGTGGGTGTGTTGCCATAATCCCCAAAAGACACTGGATCGGTAGTGGCGGTCTCTGAAACGGCGACCTCATCCAGTTCAGACTGGAACGCATCGCCGCTGGAGTCATCGTTTTGATGCTGCGCATCGAAGCCGTTGAAGAAAATGCTGCTATACGAAACTGGATCGACCATATGAAAGCTCCCTCAAAAAACACTGAATATGGTTGAAGATTGCCTGCGCTGACTTGCGCGGAGGTTGTGGAGACGTGCCTTGCCATCTCTTTATGATCAATATAATATACCCCCCTATACTATATTGATCGAGGCATGACCGATGTCACACACGATGCGGAATAAGGACAAGCTGCTGGCGCGGATCCGGCGGATGAAGGGGCAGATGGAGGCGGTGGAGCGGGCGCTGGAGGGTGGCAAGCCCTGTGGCGATATCCTTCAGCTTCTGGCGTCCGTGCGTGGTGCGCTCTCCGGGCTGACGGGAGAGGTGATGCAGGATCATCTGCACGAGCATGTGCTGCATGCGGAAAACGATGAAGAGCGCGCCAAGGCAGCCGAAGAGCTGGCGCAGGTTCTGAAAACCTATATTCGGTGAGGTAAGGCAATTGAGCGCGCATATCCATGCGGATGGAACGCATGACCACGTTTTTCTAGGGTCGGATCACGAGCGCAACGAGCGGCGCGTCTGGATGGTGATTGCCCTGACCACCGTCATGATGGTGGCGGAAATTACGGCGGGTAACTGGTTCGGCTCCATGGCGCTGACGGCAGATGGCTGGCACATGTCCACCCATGCGGGCGCGATGCTGATTTCGGCGCTGGCCTATCTCTATGCCCGTAAACATGCGCGCAATCCGCGCTTCACTTTCGGCACCGGCAAGTTCGGCGATCTGGCAGGCTTTGCCAGCGCCGTGGTGCTGGCAGTGGTGGCGCTGCTGATTGCCTGGGAAAGCGCGCTGCGCTTCGTTTCCCCGGTGGAGATCGATTTCAATCAGGCGATCATCGTCGCGGTTATCGGCCTCCTCGTCAATTTCGTCAGCGCGCTGTTGCTGAAGGACGATCACCATCATGGTCATCACATTGGGCATCACCATGGGCATGATCATGGACATTCCCATGGCAGCCACTCTCACGGAAGCCATGCGCATCACGGCCATCATGATGGTTCTCACGCCCATGCCAATCACCACCATGGCGATCACGCCCATCATGGCGGCAAGGATAACAATCTGCGCGCCGCTTATCTGCACGTCATCGCCGATGCGCTGACATCGGTGCTGGCAATTGTGGCCCTGCTGCTGGGCAAGTGGAATGGCTGGAATTTCCTCGATCCCGCCATGGGCATCGTCGGCGGACTCGTCATCGCACGCTGGTCATGGGGCCTCATCCGCGCCACGGGCTCGGTTCTGGTCGATGCCGTGCCGCAGGATCAGGCGCTGGCAACGAAAATTCGCAGCGCCATCGAAACCGGACAGGAAAACATTACTGACCTGCATCTATGGCAGGTAGGGCCGGGGCATTATGCCGCCATTATTGCGATTTCCACGGGTGAGGAAAAATCCTCGGGCTACTACCGGGAAAAGCTGAAGTCCTTTGGGGAATTGTCACATGTGACGATTGAAACCAACGCAATCGCCTGATTTCACAGTCCTGATGACTGCGCCACCTCATAAGGTGGGGAGAGATAATCGCCGGAGTGATCCGGTGATCTCAGTGTTCGGTATAGGCCTGAAAGACCCAGGCAGCATCGGTATCTGCTGTTGTCATGGAAGAAGCGGCAGCCGTTTCGGGAGCGGCATCGCGATTGACAGTCCAGAGAACGTTTGCGAGTGACGTGGATTGCAGCGCGTTGACGAAGGAAATAGAATTTCCGCTGAACACCGAAGCCTGAACCTCGGAATTCGCCGTTTCCGTTTGCACTTTCTCAATATGTTGTGAGCGACCCTGATAGGGTGAGCCGCCAATATTATTGTCGATATTCATAATAAGCCTCATCAAGCTGTTAACGAATTTTTAACCGCTGAAGCTTGCGCGAAGCTTGCGTCATCGCCTTACGTGAGGCGATATCTGCTTGACAGGCTGGAAAGTACTGCTTCGATTTTGCAACTTTAGGGCTTGCAAATTGTCAAAAAGCCCGCAAATGCCGATTCTTTAGCAAGGTAAAGCCTCCGCAAGCATGGTTGCGGAGGGAATCAGGTCAAAACTTGAGGGAATCACGCGTCCTGCTTTTCAGGAGCGTTCGTCTTGGCAACCGGGGAGGCGGCCTCCGGTGTTGCTGAAGGCGCAAGCGCGGTTTCCTCCGCATCCTGCGTCGCAGGTGTCACCATGGCAGCCACCAGCGTTTCGATGCCGATGGTGCCAACGGCTTCACCCTCGTCGTTGACGACATGGGCCGTGGTCTCGTTCGCATCGGTCATGTCGCGGGCGATTGTTTCCAGCGTCGCGTTTTCCGGCACGGACATGCCTTCCGGCGCGCTGTCCAGCGGCTCCATCACCGTCGTTGCCTGCAACACGCGGCCACGGTTCACGTCACGCACGAAGTCTGCAACATATTCATCGGCCGGGTTGAGAATGATGCTCTGGCCATCGCCCTGCTGCACCACTTCGCCATCCTTCAGAATGGCAATGTGGTCACCAAGGCGCAGCGCTTCATCCAGATCATGCGTAATGAAGACGACGGTCTTCTTCAGTTCCTGCTGAAGATCGAGCAGCATGGTTTGCATATCGACGCGGATAAGCGGATCGAGCGCCGAATAGGCCTCGTCCATCAGCAGAATGTCGGCATCGTTCGTCAGGGCGCGGGCAAGGCCCACACGCTGCTGCATGCCGCCGGAAAGCTGGTTCGGATAATAATCCTCGTAACCGGCAAGGCCGACACGCTCTAGCCAGTAACGGCCTTTCTCGGTGCTTTCCTTGCGCGCCACGCCCTGAATGTCGAGGCCATAGACGCTGTTTTCCAGCACGGTGCGGTGCGGCAGCAGGCCGAACTTCTGAAACACCATCGCCGTCTTGTGGCGGCGGAAGTCGCGCAGCGCCGACGTGCCCATGGAGCAGACGTCCTCGCCATTATAAAGCACTTCGCCCGCCGTCGGGTCGATCAGCCGGTTGATGTGGCGGATCAGCGTGGACTTGCCGGAGCCCGAAAGCCCCATGACCACGGTAATCTTGCCGCCCGGCATGGTAATGTTGATGTCGTTGAGGCCAAGCACATGGTTGTGCTTGTCGTTCAACTCCATCTTGCTCATCCCGGCTTTAACGGCCTCAAGATGCTTCTCCGGATGCTTTCCGAAGATCTTGTAGAGATGCTTGATTTCGATGCCCTTAGCCATGGCTCACCTCGCGATATTTCTGAAGACGCTTGCCGAATGCCTGGCTGGCGCGGTCGAACATGATGGCAATCGCAACCAGCGCAAAGCCGTTGAGGAAGCCGATGGTGAAGAACTGGTTGTTGATGGCCTGAAGCACGTTTTTGCCCAGTCCGCCAACGCCCACCATGGAGGCGACGACGACCATGGCGAGCGACATCATGATGGTCTGGTTGATGCCGGTCATGATGGTGGGCAGTGCCAGAGGTAGCTGCACGTTGAACAGCGTCTGTCGGCGCGATGAACCGAAGGCATCAGCCGCTTCCAGAACCTCGCGATCCACCATGCGGATGCCCAGATTGGTCAGACGGATCATCGGTGGCACGGCATAGATGACGACCGCAATCAGCCCCGGCACCTTACCGATGCCGAAGATGACGACGACGGGGATCAGATAAACGAAGCTCGGCATCGTCTGCATCACGTCCAGCGTCGGGTTGATGAAGCGTTGCACGCGTTCGGAACGCGCCATGAGAATACCCAGCGGCAGGCCGATGATGACGGCGATCAGCGTCGCAATCGCCACGATGGACAGCGTCGTCATCGCATCCCGCCAGAGGCCGACTGCGCCGATCAGGCAGAGCGAAATGGCAGTGCCAGCGGTGATGCGAATGCTGCGCCCGGCCAGATGCACGAGTGCCAGCAGGCCGAGAAATATGATGATCCACGGCGTCTGAATGAAGAACCGTTCGGATGAATTCAAAAACACCTGCAGCGGATGCACAACCGTATCGATGATCGAGCCATATTCACGAACAATATCGCGAAAGCCATCATCGATCGTCTTGCGTGCCACGCGCATGGTGCCGTTGCTGAGCGCCGGAAACTTGCACAGCATATCCGGCAGAAAATTACAGAGGGCCATTATTGTTGTTTTCCCTTGTTTTTGGATAAGAGGGCGTATGGGGTTGCTGTGTCGCGCAAAGCTCCCGTTTCCGTCATCCCGGCTCAAGGCCGGGATGACGGAAGAGGAGTTGCACGGCTGGCGATTCACGCACGGCCTTCACAGACCGTGCGTGAAAATCACTCACCTCAAATCGAAGCCTTCAGCTTCTCCGCCACTTCGGGCGAAACCCACTTGCTCCAGATTTCCTCATGGTTCTCGAGGAAATACTGAGCGCCGTCTTCGTTGGTGCCCTGGTTTTCGTCCATCCAGGCAAGAACTTCGGCAAGCGTATCGTTACCCCACTGGCGCTTCTTGATGTAATCGACGGAAGGACCGGCCTTTTCGGCGAATTCCTTTGTTACGACCGTGAAGACATCGGCAACCGGGTAGGCGTTTGGCTTGGGATCGGCGCAGTCCGGCTTGGCGATGCAGTTGTCGTAAGCTTCGCGGTCCAGCTCAACGCCGTCGTCCAGCTTCACCATATCGTACTTGCCGAGAATGGCCGTGGGTGCCCAATAGTAGCCGAGCCAGCCCTGCTTCTTTTCGTAGGCGTTTGAAATCGAGCCATCGAGGCCCGCACCGGAACCGGTATCCACCAGCGTGAAGCCCTTGTCAGCGGCTTTGCGCGCCTTGAACAGATTGGCCGTGGTCGGCTGGCAGCCCCAGCCCGGAGGGCAGCCGAAGACAGCACCCTTGCTGGCGTCTTCCGGTGCCGGGAAGAGTTCAGGATGCTTCAGCGCATCTTCGACGGTCTTGATATCGGGATGTTCGTCGGCAAGATATTTCGGAATCCACCAACCTTCGACACCGCCATCGGTCAGGATTTTGACTTCCTGGATGAGCGTGCCCTTCTTCACGGCCTCTTCATAAGGCGCGCCAAGCGTGTTGACCCACATCTCGGGCGCCATGTCAGGCTGGCCTTTTTCGTTCATGGAGGTGAAGGTCGGCGTGGTGTCGCCGGTCACGATATCGACCGTGCAATCATAGCCGTTTTCCATGATGAACTTGTCCACATAGGCGGCAACGCCAGCGGAAGCCCAGTTCATTTCGGCGATGGTGATATTGCCGCATTCTTCTGCGGCGTTTGCGGAGGTTGCTGCACCGGCAGCGATGGTAAAGCCCGTTACGAGAATGGTCGAGGCTAGGAGTTTCTTCATCAATATGACCCCAAGTCTAATGCAGTGTTATCAACAGGCGAACCGGGGCACTGCAAAGCCGGTTTGCCAGTGCGCCACCTCTACGCAAGCGGAGGATGAAGCGCGTTACGATGCCTCGGTAGCCTCCTAGGCACGGAAGCTCACGAAGCGAATGACACGGCGCGTGAAAGACGAGCGAACGCTCATCAAAAGAATAGCCGCCTGAAAGCGACGAAGAGAGCCGCAACCGAGCGGCAAAAATGCGCAAAAATATGTCAGCGGTTTTTATAATAGGGCGGAAAGATGATTGTGCAACGAAAAAGGGCGCATTGCTGCTATGCGCCGGATTTTTGAACCATTCTCAGTGATGCGTAATACTTTTTTTATTGCGGGCTTTACTGGGTAAATTTATCGCTATACAGTTTAATGGAATAAAAATTCCGTTAAAATCTAGTGTGGCGCAAATTACCGTAAAGAAACGTAATTTTGTGGAAAAAACTTCGAGGAAAGTGGCTTACGTTAGGTTATGTGAGCAATTTTTCTGCCTAATCTTCTCTCCTTCCGTCATCCTCGGGCTTGACCCGAGGATCTACCGACGTCGCATCCGCAGAAGCGTGAGTAGATACTAGGGACAAGCCCTAGGATGACGAAGGTGGTGGTGCGCGGTCTTCACTATAGCAGCGCACCAGCGTGACACGCCCGAGCATGACGACCTGAAGAACTCACACCGCGTCCTTACCCGCAACCTTCAGCGCAAAGGTATACTCGAACGCAATCTCCTCCAGCCGCTGGAAGCGACCGGACTTGCCGCCGTGGCCCGCCGCCATGTTGGTCTTGAGCAGAATGGGTGCGTCACCCGTGGTCTTTTCACGCAGCTTCGCCACCCACTTGGTCGGCTCCCAATAGGTCACGCGCGGGTCGGTCAGGCCGGAAATGGCCAGCAGCGGCGGGTAGGGCTTCGCCGTAACATTGTCGTAAGGCGAATAGGCGGCGATCCACTGGTACTCTTCTTCGGATTCCAGCGGGTTGCCCCATTCCGGCCATTCCGGCGGCGTCAGCGGCAGGGTGTCGTCCAGCATCGTCGTCAGCACGTCCACGAAAGGCACGGCGGCGATGATGCCTGCGAACTTCTCCGGTGCCATATTGGCAACGGCACCCATCAACATGCCACCGGCTGAACCGCCCTCGGCTATGATGCCTTCGTAGGAGGTGAAGCCCTCCTGCACCAGATGGTCAGCCGCGGCGATGAAGTCCTTGAAGGTGTTCTGCTTGTGCTCCATCTTGCCGGTTTCGTACCATTCGAAGCCCTTGTCCTTGCCGCCGCGAATATGGGCGAGCGCATAGACGAAGCCGCGATCCGCCAGCGATAGATTATTGGTGCTGAAAGAGGCCGGAATGGAAATGCCATAAGCGCCATAACCATAGAGCAGGCACGGTGCCGAACCATCGAGCGGCGTATCTTTCCGGTAGAGCAGGGAAACCGGCACCAGCGCGCCATCATGCGATGTCGCCATCACGCGGCGCGTCACGTAGTCATCCGGATTATGGCCGGATGGCACTTCCTGCGTCTTCAGCAGAACGCGCTCACGCGTCACCATATTGTAGTCGAACAGCTGGCTCGGCGTCGTCATGGAGGAATAGCTGAAGCGGATGACGTCAGTGTCATATTCCGCCGCACCA
>JAAIGF010143721.1_pt1 | contig 36564 bp, 24 predicted proteins | sample 6487441 | NCBI WGS metagenome assembly JAAIGF01 (sample SAMN13974129, study PRJNA590717) | phyllosphere metagenome | biome: pepper field; feature: multiple bacterial spot infested pepper fields; material: pepper leaves; isolation source: leaves from pepper fields | host: Capsicum annuum ...
CGGTAGAGCCGACCCGATGGTCGGCTCGCCGCGCGCAGCGCGGTGGGCTTGTTGCGATCCGGGCAGAGAGTAGCCGGGCAGAGCCCGGCTCCACGGATCAGCGGGCGTCGCGCTGGATCATGCTGTCGATGCGCGCGGCGCGGGCTTCGGAGCCCGGGTGCGAGGACATCAGCCCACCTTCGCTGGACAGCTTGCGGAACATGCTGGCCAGCGCCTTCGGGTCGTAGTTGTGGCGCTTCATGAAGCCGTAGCCGTATTCGTCGGCCGCGCTTTCTTCCTTCTGCGAGAACTGCGCGTTGATGAAACCTTCGGCCAGTTCGCCGAGCTGGCTCTGGCTCAGCTGGGCCAGGTTGTCGTTGCCTGCGGCCGCCAGGCCGTCACGGCCGGCCGAGGCCAGCAGGGCGGTGCGCATCTTGGTCTTGCTGTGGCCCAGCTTGACGTGGCCGATCTCATGCCCGATCACGCCGCGGATCTCGTCATCGGTGGCCATGTCCATCAGGCCGGTGTAGACGCGAACGCAGCCATTGGCCATGGCCCAGGCGTTGACCTCGTCGGTGCGGTAGGCCTTGAAGTCCAGCGCCATGCCGTCCTCGTTGGCCAGGCCCTGGGTGATGCGGGCCAGACGCTGGGCGTAGGGGTCGTTGGCGGGAACAACCTGTTCCTTGCTGTCCATGTAGGCGCAGCCCTGGCTGGCGGCTGCGGCGATCTCGGCGTCGGACAGGGTCAGCGCCTTGCCGGCCTTCAGGCCGGTGCTGGTCAGACCCTTGAGGTCGATGGCCGAGGCATTGGCGGCCAGCAGGCACGCCGACAGGCACAGCGCGGTACGCAGAATCGTCATTGAAATGGTGCTCCTTGGGTGAGGGATGACCGCCGGCGTCCCCCTGTGTCCGCAGCGGCGGGGCGGAAGTCTAGCCGGATAGGACGTGAAGGGGGAGCGTGCAGCGCGCCTCGCCCCGTGGCGGCCGCTGCGCTATCATCTGCGGTCAATCTCGCACTGCATCAATGCCGACATGATGGAACTGAATCCTGTCCGCCAGCGCATCACCGATCTGACCGATCGTGTGGTGTCGCTCAGGGGGTATCTTTGACTACGACGCCAAGAAAGAGCGTCTTGAAGAAGTAACGCGGGAGCTGGAAAGCCCCGACGTCTGGAACAACCCCGAATACGCGCAGAACCTGGGTCGTGAGCGGGCCAGCCTGGACAAGACCGTGGGCGGCATCGCCTCGGTGCTGGAGGGGCTGGGCGATGCCACCGAACTGCTGGAACTGGCTGAGTCCGAGCAGGACGAAGAGACCGCGCAGGCGGTGGTGGCCGACCTGGACAGCTACCAGTCGCAGGTGGAGAAGCTGGAGTTCCAGCGCATGTTCTCCGGCGAACTGGATACGGCCAACGCCTTTGTCGATATCCAGGCCGGCGCCGGTGGCACCGAGGCCCAGGACTGGGCGGAAATCCTGCTGCGCATGTACCTGCGCTGGTGCGAGTCGCGTGGCTGGAAAACCGAGCTCATGGAAGTTTCCGGCGGCGATGTGGCCGGCATCAAGTCCGCTACGGTGCGCGTGGAAGGCGACTATGCCTACGGCTGGCTGAAGACCGAGATCGGCGTACACCGTCTGGTGCGCAAGTCGCCGTTCGACTCGGACAACCGTCGGCATACCAGTTTCACCTCGGTGTTCGTCTCGCCGGAAGTGGATGACAACATCGAGATCGACATCAACCCGGCCGATCTGCGCACCGACGTGTACCGTTCGTCCGGTGCCGGTGGTCAGCACGTGAACAAGACCGAGTCGGCGGTGCGCATCACCCACATTCCGACCAATACGGTTGTGGCCTGCCAGACCGGCCGCAGCCAGCACCAGAACCGCGACAACGCGATGAAGATGCTGGCCGCCAAGCTGTACGAGCTGGAGATCCAGAAGCGCAATGCCGAGAAGGACGCGTTGGAAGCCACCAAGTCCGACATCGGCTGGGGCAGCCAGATCCGCAACTACGTGCTCGACCAGAGCCGGATCAAGGACCTGCGCACCGGCATCGAGCGCTCGGACACCCAGAAGGTGCTCGACGGCGACCTGGACGAGTTCGTCGAGGCCAGCCTCAAGGCCGGCCTGGCTGCTGGTTCCAAACGCAGCGACGCCTGAGCCTGCGGGTCATCAACCGATGACCCGCCCGGTGGCCGTACGCGGCCACTACCGGCCCGTCGTATGCTCGGCGGGCCGTTTCCTGCACCACGCCCCCTTTCAAAGAACAGACCGACCACGCCATGAACGAGCAGACCGCCGCGCCGCAGCCCCCCGTCGACGAGAACAGCCTCATCGCCGAGCGTCGCGCGAAACTGACCGCGCTGCGCCAGCAGGGAATCGCCTACCCGAATGATTTCCGCCGCGCCGACTATGCCGGTGCGCTGCAGGCGGAGTATGCAGACGCCGAAACATGGACCGCCGAAGCGCTGGAAGCCGGTGAGCGCCAGGTCAAGCTGGCCGGGCGGCTGATGGCCAAGCGGGTGATGGGCAAGGCCAGCTTCGCGCAGATCCAGGACGAGTCCGGGCGTGTGCAGGTGTTTCTGCAGGGCAACACGCTGGGCGATGCCTACGCCGCCTTCAAGGGCTGGGACGTGGGCGACATCATCGGTGTCGAAGGCGGTCTGACCCGCACCCGGACCGGCGAGCTGTCGATCAAGGCCACCTCGATCCGGCTGCTGACCAAGTCGCTGCGCCCGCTGCCGGACAAGTGGCACGGCCTGGCCGATGTGGAGCAGCGCTACCGTCAGCGCTATGTCGACCTGATCGTGACCCCGGAATCGCGCGATGTCTTCATCAAGCGCTCGCGCATCATCCGGGCCATGCGTGCCTGGCTGGACAACCGCGATTTCCTGGAAGTGGAAACGCCGATGATGCATTACATCCCCGGCGGCGCCACGGCCAAGCCGTTCACCACCCATCACAACGCACTGGATCTTGACCTGTACCTGCGCGTGGCGCCGGAGCTCTACCTCAAGCGTCTGGTGGTGGGCGGGCTGGAGCGCGTCTACGAGATCAACCGCAACTTCCGCAACGAAGGCGTCAGCACCCGGCACAACCCGGAGTTCACCATGATGGAGCTGTACGAGGCTTACGCCACGTACACCGAAGTGATGGACCTGACCGAAAACGTGATCCGCCACGTGGCCAGCACCGTGCTGGGCACCACGACGGTGGAGTGGGATGGCGCCACCATCGACCTGGGCGCACCGTTCCGCCGCTGGCGCATGGACGAAGCCGTGCGGCACCACAACCCGGACATCTCGGTGGCCGACTGCACTGACCGCGAGGCGCTGCTGCGCCATTGCGAGCGCCTGAAGATCCGCGTCAAGCCGTCCTACGGCTGGGGCAAACTGCTGCTGGAGATCTTCGAAGCCACGGTCGAGCACACCCTGGTGCAGCCGACCTTCATCACCGACCATCCGGTCGAGGTTTCGCCGCTGGCCCGTGCCAGCGACAACGAGCCGGGTTACACCGATCGTTTCGAGCTGTTCATCAACGGCAAGGAACTGGCCAACGGATTCTCCGAGCTGAACGACCCGGAAGACCAGGCCCAGCGGTTCCAGGCGCAGGTGACGGCCAAGGAAGGCGGCGATGACGAGGCGATGCACTTTGATGCCGATTACATCCGTGCGCTGGAGTACGGCATGGCGCCGACCGGTGGCCTGGGCATCGGCATCGACCGCCTGGTCATGCTGCTCACCGGCAGCAGCTCGATCCGCGACGTGTTGCTGTTCCCGTACATGCGTCCCCAGCAGTAACAGGGCAACGGGGCGCTCCCGTCGTGGTCGTACCGTTGACTCCCGATGGCGCTGGAGTATGGTTATCCATGCTGCTTTGACAGCGTTTATGGCCCGTTCCTGAGGGAGCGGGCGTGAAGCAGCACAGCGATCGACAGGCCAAATTGTGATGCCGATCATGATCCGTGACGCTGATAGCGGGAGGCGGGCTGATGCAGGGTGCGAGCATGCTGGGCAGCGGGTTATCCTCGCCTGCCCTGATTCCGGGGTGGACGAACAAGCAAGCGGAAGCAGCGTTGAATATTGTCATCGTCGATGACCAGACCTCTGCGAGGACCATGCTGCGCCATGTCATCGAGGACATCGCGCCGGAACTGAGTGTGCATGACTACGGCGACCCGCTGGCCGCGCTGGCCTGGTGCGAGGCCAACGCCGTGGATCTGCTGCTGCTGGACTACCGCATGCCGGAAATGGATGGGCTGGAGTTTGCCCGCCGCTTCCGCCGGCTGCCCAAGCACCGCGACATCCCGGTCATCCTGGTGACGGTGGTGGGTGATGAACCGATCCGGCAGGCGGCGCTGGAAGCGGGCGTCATCGATTTTCTGGTCAAGCCGATCCGCCCCCGCGAGCTGCGCGCCCGCTGCTACAACCTGCTGCAGCTGCGGCAACAGTCGGAAACGGTGAAACAGCGCGCGCTTTCGCTGGAGCAGCGGCTATTGGCCAGCATGCATGAGGTGGAAGAGCGCGAGCGCGAGACGCTGTCACGGCTGGCGCGGGCCATCGAGTTCCGTGATGCCGGCACCAGTGCCTACCTCGAGCGCATGGCCCGCGTGGCCGGCCTCATCGCCGAGCAGCTGGGGCTGCCCGAAGAGGAAGCGCGCCTGATCGAAGCCGCCGCGCCGCTGCACGACATGGGCAAGATCGCCATTCCCGATGCGGTGCTGCTCAAGCAGGGCAAGCTCAGTGAAGAGGAGCAGGCGATCATGCGCCGTCATCCACGGATCGGCCACGAGCTGCTCAGCGGAAGCCAGAACCGCTTCATCCAGATTGGTGCGCTGATCGCGCTGCGTCACCATGAGCGCTACGACGGTAGCGGCTACCCGGATGGGCTGGTCGGCGATGCGATCCCGCTCGAAGCGCGGATCGTCGCGGTGGCCGATGTGTTCGATGCGCTCATTTCGCCGCGGCCCTACAAGGAAGCGTGGACCGTGGATGCCTCGCTTGCCTATCTCTACGCCCAGCGCAACCGCTTGTTCGACCCGCGGGTGGTCGATGCGCTGCTGCATGGCCGTTCGCAGCTCGAGCAGATCTGCGCGGAGCACTCGACAGCGTCGGCGCGCCCCGGGCAATGAACACCGCCGCGCTGACCGGTGCGCTGCGCCGCCGTCTGGGTCATCGCCCGGACAGCGAGCATGGCCAGCAGATCGTGCGCATCGTGCTGATCAGCTTGATCCTGGCCTATGTGCTGCTGCCGGGGGTGCGCGACGAGCTGCCCTACCACCAGTACAACGGCGTGCTGGCGATCGTGCTCACCGGGCTGGGGCTCTCGCTGCTGGCCTTCGTGTGGCTGCTGCTGCTGCCGCAGCGTTCGGATCCTCGACGGATCCTGGGCATGCTGGCCGACTACGGCCTGATCGCCGCAGGCATGATCCAGATGGGGGAGCCGCTGGCCTGGGTCTACATCGTGGTGATGTGGGTGACTGTGGGCAACGGCCTGCGGTTTGGCAACAACTACCTCTACCTGGCCGTGGCGATGGCCATGGTCAGCTTTGGCTGCACGGTGCTGTACACCCCGTACTGGCAGATCAACGGCAACCTTGCCCTCGGCCTGTGGCTGGGTCTGGCCGCCGTGCCGCTGTATTTCTCTACCCTGCTGCGGCAGCTGACCGCCGCGATGGACGAGGCGCGGCGTGCCAGCGAAGCCAAGAGCCGTTTCCTGGCCAACATGAGCCATGAGTTCCGCACCCCCCTCAACGGCCTGGCCGGGATGACCGAGGTGCTGGCCACCACGCGTCTGGACGACGAGCAGCGCGAATGCCTCAACACCATCCAGGCCTCTTCGCGCAGCCTGCTGGCGCTGGTGGAGGAGGTGCTGGACATCTCGGCCATCGAAGCCGGCAAGCTGCGGGTGGCAGCCGAGGACTTCGCGCTGGTCGACGTGATGCAGGCCATCGGCCTGATCCTGCTGCCGCAGGCCAAGGCCAAGCGGCTGGACTACCGCGTCCATGTGGCGCCGGAAGTGCCGCCGCGCCTGCGCGGTGATGTCGGGCACCTGCGGCAGATTCTGCTCAATCTGGCCGGCAACGCGGTGAAGTTCACCGACCACGGCAGCGTCGAGGTGCGCGTGGGCGTGGTCCAGGCCGATGTCTCCGGCGCGGTGCGGTTGCGCTTTGACATCATCGACACCGGTATCGGCGTGCCGCAGACCATGCGCGGACGGTTGTTCGAAGCCTTTGAACAGGCCGATGTCAGCATGGCCCGGCGCCACGAGGGCACGGGTCTGGGCACCACCATCGCCAAGGGCCTGGTCGAAGCGATGGGTGGGGTCATCGGGCACGAGGACAACCCGCCGCAGGGCAGTCGGTTCTGGGTCGAGCTGCCGTTCCTGCCGCCGCGTCCGGTGCTGGTCACGCCGGTGCCGGCGCTGGCAGGAGAAACCGCCAGCGCGGAGACGGGCAATGTGATTGCCTTTGCCGACCCGTTCCTGCGCCATCGTGCCCGTGTGCGCAGCCTCAATATCCTGGTGGCCGACGATCACGAAGCCAACCGCATGGTGCTGCAGCGGCTGCTGCAGAAGGCCGGTCACCGCGCGATGTGCGTGGACGGCGGCGAAGCGGTGCTTGATGCCTTGGCCGAGACGGACTTTGACGCAGCCATCGTGGATCTGCACATGCCGGGCATGAGCGGGCTGGACATGCTCAAGCAGCTGCGGGTGATGCAGGCCGGTGGCGGCCCGCGTACGCCGGTGCTGGTGCTCAGTGCCGACGTCACACCCGAGGCCATCCAACGCTGCACACAGGCCGGCGCTTACGCGTTCATGGCCAAGCCCGTGGTGGCTGTCCGTCTGCTCGATACGCTGGCCGAGGTCGCCGGCAACCGCGACCTGAAGGCGGTGGCGCCCACGCCCAGAACGGCCCCCCGTCTGGATGGCGTACTCGATTCAAGCGTGCTGGATGAACTGGCATCGTTGGGCATGGGTGAGGGCTTTGAGCGCGAGTTCATCAGGCAGTGCCTGGATGATGCCGCAACCTGTCTGCGCGAGGCTGGCAGCGCCGGTGAGGGCGCGCAGTGGGACAAGGTGCGCGACCACGCTCACGCCATCAAGGGAGTGGCCAGCAACCTTGGCCTGGAACGCGTTGCCAACCGCGCCGGTGAGCTGATGCGCATGGCCGATTGGCAGCTCAAGGCCGAGTGGCGGCAGCGGATGTCGGTTCTGGCCGACACGCTGAAGGATGGTCGCCAGGCGCTCGATGCGCGCGCCCAGCGCAAGGCGCGCAGCCAGATGGACGATGTGTAGGCGAGGGCAGAAGCGCGACGACCTGCGGTCGTCACCTGCCCAGCCGAAGAGCCCGGAGAGACTCCGGGCTTGGTCTCCGTGGGGGGAGGTCCGCTCAGGCGGCATCCAGGCCCGCGCGGCGGGTCTGGGCTTTGATCAGGCGATCCATGGTCCGCAGTGACCGGTCACCCAGCGCAAGCGCCGAGTCGACCCACAGCTTGGTGATTTCCAGCAGTTCGTCGTAGCTCACCGCCTGCGCCAGATTGCGCGCAGCGTTCATCGCCAGGTAGGAATGCGGAATGCGCTGGTGCTGGCGGATCAGGTCCTCGACCGCCTTGCGGCCTTCGCCCTTCTTCACCAGCACATCGACCACGCCCAGCGCGTGCATTTCCTGTGCGGAGTACACCTGACCGTCCAGGATGATCTTCTCGGCCACCTGCGGGGCCACGCGGCGGCACAGGAACGAATACGCGCCCATGCCGGGGAACAGGCCGAACAGCACCTCGGGCAGCCCCATCCCGGCATCCTCCTCGGCCACGATGGTGTGGCAGGCCAGTGCCATCTCCAGCCCGCCGCCCAGCGCGTCGCCCTGGATCAGCGCGATCGAGCGCACGTCGCCGCCGAAGCCGGTGTGGAGATGATGCACGCCTTCAACACAGCGCTGCGCGTAGGCCAGCAGACGATCGCGGTTGCCTTCGCGGATCAGCCGGGTGAACAGATCCAGATCGCCGCCGAGGTTGTAGGCAGCGGCGTCGGAGGCCAGCACGAAGTGACGCAGGCGACCGTCATGACGGGTGGACGGGCCACGGGTGATGGCGCTCATGTAGCTCCACATCTCATCGAGCATGTCCTTGCGGCAGCACGGGCGGATACCCGTGGCCGCATCGGCGTGCATGTACAGCCAGTGCGCTGCGCCGTCCGCGCTGTCTTCGGTACGGATGGTGGTGAACGGGCGGGTGACGGGCAGCTTTTCAATAGTGCTCATGGCAGGTTCCTCAGCTGGGCTGGCCCGCGAGAGAGTCGGTGGTCGGCGGGCCGGACGGGTCCACACGCCGCGATGCTACACCGCCGCTCACCTGCACCGATGAAATCGCTCTGCACAACAGAGCCTTACGCTCTATCGGGATCGCCTAAAAGAAAGAGCCGGCCTTTCGGCCGGCTTCAGATGCGGTATGCAGCAGGGTTCCGCTCAGCCCTGCGGCGGTGCGTCGCGCAGTTCGCGACGCAGGATCTTGCCCACGTTGGTCTTGGGCAGTTCCTTGCGGAACTCGACGATGCGCGGGTGCTTGTAACCGGTGAGGTTGGCGCGCGCATGCTCCTTGACCTGTTCTGCGGTCAGGTTCGGATCCTTCTTGACGATGACCACCTTGACCACTTCGCCTGAGCGCTCGTCCGGCACGCCGACCGCAGCCACCTCGAGCACGCCGGGCATCATCGCGATCACGTCTTCGACTTCGTTTGGATAGACGTTGAAGCCGGACACCAGGATCATGTCCTTCTTGCGGTCGACGATGTAGAAGTATCCCTTCTCATCCATGCGCGCCATGTCGCCGGTGTGCAGCCAGCCATCGCTGTCGATCGCCTTGGCGGTCTCGTCCTGGCGCTGCCAGTAGCCCTTCATCACCTGCGGCCCGCGGATGCACAGCTCGCCGACTTCGCCCTGTGGCATTTCATTGCCGTTGTCGTCCTTGATGCAGGCGTCGGTGGAGGGGATGGGCAGGCCGATGGAACCGTTGTACTCCTCCAGCGTGAGCGGGTTGATGCAGGCCGCTGGCGAGGTTTCAGTCAGGCCATAGGCCTCCACCAGGGTCACCCCGGTCACCTTCTTCCAGCGCTCGGCCACCGAACGCTGCACGGCCATGCCGCCGCCGAGGGTGACTTTCAGCGCGGAGAAATCGAGCTGGTCGAAGCCAGGTGTATTGAGCAGGCCGTTGAACAGCGTATTGACCCCGGTGATGGCAGTGAAGCGGGTCGCGCCGAGCTCCTTGACGAAACCCTTCATGTCACGCGGATTGGTGATCAGATAATTACAGCCACCGAACTTCATGAAGACCAGCCCGTTGGCCGTCAACGCGAAGATGTGGTACAGCGGCAGGGCGGTGATGATCACCTCCTTGCCCGGTTCGATGCCCGAGGCGCTGATCCACGCCGAGGCCTGCTGCATGTTGGCGATCAGGTTGCGGTGGGTAAGCATCGCGCCCTTGGCCACGCCGGTGGTGCCACCGGTGTACTGCAGGAAAGCGATGTCGTCGTGGTCGACTTCGACCTGGGGCAGCGTATGCGCGCTGCCAAGCTTGAGGGCCTGGCGGAAACGGATGGCGCCCTTGAGATGGTAGTTGGGCACCATCTTCTTGATGTACTTGAGCACGAAGTTGATCACCACGCCCTTGGCACCGAGCATGTCGCCCAGGCCGGTGGTGACCACGTGCTTGACCGGCGTATCGGCGATGACCTGCTGCACCGTGTCGCCGAAGTTGTCCACCACCACCAGCACCGATACGCCGGCATCGATCAGCTGGTGCTTGAGTTCGCGCGCGGTGTACAGCGGGTTGACGTTGACCACGGTCAGGCCGGCGCGCAGCACGCCGAAGGTGGCCACCGGGTACTGCAGGCAGTTGGGCATCATCAGGGCGACGCGGTCGCCTTTCTTCAGCTGCAGCTCGCCCAGAAGGTAAGCAGCGAACTGCTCGACCAGCGCGTCGGTCTGTCCGTAGGTGAGCTCCTTGCCGAAGCTGGAGTAGGCTGGCCGGTCACGGAAATTGGCCACGGAAGCATCGAAGACTGCAGATACCGAATGGAACTCGTCGACATCGATCTGCGCGGGTACGCCGTTCGGATAGCTCTGCAGCCAGGGTTGTTCCAGGCTCATATTTCCCCCTCCAGGAAACGGTGATGTTGGGTGCGGGGGCGCGATTGTCGCGCGGTTCCCGCCATCGAAGCATACCGGTACGGATGGAAAACGCGAAGGGCCCGCCCTTGGCCGGCCGGGCCCATCAACGCCGGAGCTGCGGAAAGGTGCCGGGCACGCCCGGCACCTGTGGCCGTCAGGCGCGGCGCGGCGGTGCGCCGTTGGCCTTGAAGTACGGCGCGGTGCTGCGCGGCAGCGGAGCACGGCCGCGGATCACATCGGCCAGCTTCTCGGCGATCATGATGGTCGGCGCGTTGAGGTTGCCGGTGACCACCTGCGGCATGATCGAGGCATCGATGACCCGCAGGCCTTCGAGCCCGTGTACGCGGCCCTGGTGATCGACCACCGCCATCGGATCAGCTGCGCTGCCCATTTTATTGGTGCAGGAGGGATGGTAGGCGGTCTCGGCATGCTCGCGCACGAAGGCGTCGATCTGCGCGTCGGTCTGCAGGTCCTTGCCCGGGGAGATCTCGCGCCCGCTGTACGGGGCCAGCGCCGGCTGGGCGAAGATCTCGCGGGTGATCCGGATCGCGGCGCGGAACTCACGCCAGTCCTGGTCGTGGGACATGTAGTTGAACAGGATGCTCGGGTGCACGCGGGGATCCTTGGAGCGCAGATGGACGCGGCCGCGGCTGGGCGAGCGCATCGAACCGACGTGCATCTGGAAACTGTGGTGCTTGATCGGGTTGGAGCCGTTGTAGTTGATCGCCACCGGCAGGAAGTGATACTGCAGATTCGGCCAGTCGAACTCCTCCTCACTGCGGATGAAGCCGCCGGCCTCGAACTGGTTGCTGGCGCCGATGCCGGTGCCGGCAAACAGCCACTCCGCGCCGATGGCAGGCTGGTTGTAGAGTTTGAGCGCCGGCGCCAGCGAGACCGGCTTCTTGCACTCGTACTGCAGGTACATCTCCAGGTGATCCTGCAGGTTGGCCCCCACGCCCGGCAGGTCGTGCACCACCTCGATGTCCAGCCCGCGCAGCAGGTCGGCCGGTCCGACACCGGAGCGCTGCAGCACCTGCGGCGAGGCGATGGCGCCGCTGCACAGCAGCACTTCGCGGCGCGCGCGCGCCTGCTGCGACTGGTTGTGGTGCAGCCAGGCCACGCCGACGGCGCGACGGCCATCGAACAGGATGCGGTCGGTCAGTGCATGGGTGACGATGGTCAGGTTGGGACGCGGCTTGGCCAGGTCCAGATAACCGCGCGCCGTGCTCGAACGGCGGCCACGCGGGGTGACGGTGCGGTCCATCGGACCGAAGCCTTCCTGCTGGTAGCCGTTGAGATCATCGGTGCGCGGATAGCCGGCCTGCACGCCGGCCTCGACCATCGCGGCGAACAGTTCATTGTTGCCTGCCTTCGGCGTGGTCACCCGCAGCGGGCCGTCACCGCCGTGGTAATCGTTGGGCCCGATGTCGCGCGTCTCGGCCTTGCGGAAATAGGGCAGGCAGTCGGCGTAGGTCCAGTCTTCCAGGCCGGGCATGCTGGCCCAGTTGTCATAGTCCATCGCGTTGCCGCGGATGTAGCACATGCCGTTGATCAGGGATGAGCCGCCCAGACCCTTGCCGCGGCCGCAGTCCATGCGACGGTTGTTCATATGCGGCTCGGGATCGGTCTTGTAGGCCCAGTTGTAACGCTTGCCCTGCAGCGGATAGGCCAGGGCGGCCGGCATCTGGGTACGGAAATCCACGCGGTAATCGGGGCCGCCAGCTTCCAGCAGCAGCACGCGCACGTCGCTGTCTTCGGTCAGCCGGGTGGCCAGTACGTTGCCGGCCGAGCCGGCGCCGATGATGATGTAGTCGTATTCGTCGATGGTGCTCATCGTGGTGTTCTCCGCGCCGGCGCGCCTGCGGCGGCGCCGGCTGTCGTGGAAGGGGAAGAAGCGGGAAGACGCTCAGAACACGCTGGCGTAGTCGCCCATTTCGACCTGGACCGACTTGATGCGGGTGTAATGGGCAAGGGTGGAGATGCCGTTTTCACGACCCACACCGGACTGCTTGTAGCCGCCCACCGGCATTTCGGCCGGCGACTCGCCCCAGGTGTTGATCCAGCAGATACCGGCCTGCAGGCGGTGGATGATGCGGTGTGCCCGGTTGATGTCCGAGCTGACCACACCGGCGGCCAGACCGAAGTGGGTGTCGTTGGCGCGGCGAACCGCTTCGTCCTCATCGTCGTAGGCCAGGATGCTCATCACCGGCCCGAAGATCTCCTCGCGCACGATGGTCATATCGTCACGGCAGTCGCTGAAGACCGTCGGCAGCACGTATGCGCCCTTGGCCAGTGCGGCCTCGCTGGCGCGCTCGCCGCCCACCAGCAGACGTGCACCCTCGGCCTTGCCGCTTTCGATGTAGCGCAGCACGTTGTCCATGTGACCGAAGCTGGTCAGCGGACCAAAATTGGTCTGCGCATCCTGCGGGTCGCCGATACGGATGCGCTTGACCCGCTCGACCACCGCCGCTTCGAATGCGGACAGCAGCCCGCGCGGCACGAACACGCGGGTGCCGTTGGTGCAGACCTGGCCGGAACTGAAGAAGTTGGCCATCACGGCGATATCGGCGGCGCGCGGCAGATCGGCGTCGTCACAGACGATCAGCGGCGACTTGCCACCCAGTTCCATCGTCACTTCCTTCAGCGACGAGGAAGCGGCCGAGGCCATGACCTTCTTGCCGGTTTCCACGCCGCCGGTGAAGGAGATCTTCTCGATCACCGGATGTTCGGTCAGCCACTGGCCGACCTCACGGCCGGGGCCCTGCACCACGTTGAACACACCGTCGGGCACGCCGGCTTCGGTGTAGATCTCGGCCAGTTTGATCGCCGTAAGCGGCGTCACTTCCGAGGGCTTGAACACCATGGCGTTGCCTGCGGCAAGCGCCGGCGCGGACTTCCACAGCGCGATCTGGATCGGGTAGTTCCAGGCGCCGATACCGGCGACCACGCCCAGCGGCTCGCGGCGGGTATAGAAGAAGCTGGACTCGCGCAACGGCACCTGGTTGCCTTCGATGGCGGTGGCCAGGCCGGCGTAGTACTCCAGCACGTCGGCGCCGGTGACGATGTCCACCGTGGTGGTTTCGCTCAGGGCCTTGCCGGTGTCCAGGGTTTCCAGCTGGGCCAGCGCATCGTTGCGCTCACGCAGGATGTCCACGGCACGGCGGAGGATGCGCGAGCGCTCCATGGCGGTCATCGCCGCCCAGACCTGCTGGCCCTTGCTGGCGCTGTCCACCGCGCTTTCGACGTCGGCCTGGCTGGCCACCTGGACCTGGGCGATTACTTCGCCCGTGGCCGGGTTGACGGTGTCGAAGGTCCTGCCGCTGGTGGCATCGACCCGGCGGCCGTGGATGTAGAGCTGCTGCACAGGCAGTGAGGTCATGACGTGCTCCTGTTGGAAGGGGGAAGGGGCGAAGGGGAGGGGAGAGGGATCGGTTGCACAGCGCTTATAGCGCGTTGTCGTGCAAGAGCGAGTCGACATACGCATAGGCGATCTGGCGCGCCTTGTCGGCGTTGAACTGCCCGCCGACCAGACTGCCGCGCAGCCACAGGCCGTCAATCAACGCGGCCAGACCACGGGCGGCGTGACGGGCCGGACCGTCGGCCAGCACGCGGCGAAACTGGTGGCACAGATTCGAATACAGGCGCTGGTCGTTGGCGCGCTGCAGTCGAGCCAGTTCGGGCTGATGCATGCTGGCGGCCCAGAAGGTCAGCCAGACCCGCATCGCGGTGCCGTTGGTCTGGCTTTCATCGAAATTGCCGTCGATGATCGCGCGCAGCTGCTGCTGCGGCGTACCGCCGGCATGCTCACGGTACTGGGCCACGGCGGCCTTGAGCTCACGCAGGATCTGGCGCATGGCCGCATTGAGCAGCCCGTCCTTGTCGCCGAAGTAATGCGCGACGATGCCGGTGGACAGGCCTGCCTTGCGCGCGATGGTGGCGACCGTGGCGTCGGCCAGGCCGATCTCGTCGATGGTCTGGAAGGTAGCCCGGATCAACTGCTCGCGCCGGACCGGCTCCACGCCTTTTCTTGGCATTGTGCATCCTCATCGGGGCCCGGCTGAACCGGATCAGGGTCGCATTATGCTTTTTATTGATTGAACGTTCAATCAATAAAGATCAGGATACACCTGCGCGCCCCAGCGCTGGGTGGCCGGCTCCCGGATCCGGCCGGCCTCCCATGCCCCTGGATCTCCTCGAGACGCCCCTGATGTCCTCGACCTCTCCTCCCTTGCCCTCTTCGCCGTTGCGCCTGAACGGCTTTGTTTTCCTCAGTTCCGCCGTTTCCATCGGCGTGCTGGGCCTGCTGACCGTGCTCAATCCGCAGGCCAGCGAACACTGGCTGCAGGTCGCACAGGCGCAGGTCTCCGCTGCGTTTGGCTGGTGGTACATGGTGTTGATGGTGGCCTGCCTGTGTTTCGTGGCGTGGCTGGCCTTCTCGCGCCACGGACGTATCCGCCTGGGCCACAACGAGGAATCACCGGCCTTCGGCTATGTGCCGTGGGTCTCGATGCTGTTTTCGGCCGGTATCGGCATCGCGCTGCTCTATTACGGCGCCTATGAGCCGCTGGATCATTTCCTGCTGCCGCCCGACCAACCCGGCAGTACGGTGTCGGCCGCGCGCGAAGCAATGATGCTCACCTTCCTGCACTGGGGGCTGCACGGCTGGGCGCTTTACGCGCTGGTCGGGGTGGCGCTGGGCTACTTTGCCTACCGGCGCGATCTGCCTCTGGCGCTGCGTTCGGCGTTGTACCCGGTGTTCGGCGAGCGGGTTCACGGGACGATTGGCGACATGGTTGACGGTTTCGGCATCCTTGCCACGATGATCTCGATGGTGACCAACCTCGGCATCGGAGCGCTGGTGGTGCAGTCAGGGCTGGTTTATCTGTTCCACGTGCCCAACACCCCGCAGGTGCTGGTGGTGATCGTGCTGGTGATGATGGTGGTGGCTACCATCGGCGTGGTCGCCGGTGTGGAAAAAGGCATCGCCTGGTTGTCCAACCTGAACGTGCGGCTGCTCTGCCTGCTGCTGCTGTTCGTGCTGGTTACCGGGCCCACGCTGCACCTGCTGGACGGGCTGGTGCAGAACACCGGCGATTATCTGGCGTCCTTCGTCGGCAAGAGTTTTGACATCTACCTCAACCAGCCGGACGGGCGTGCATGGCTGGGCAGCTGGACGCTGTTCTACTGGGCGTGGTGGATCGCCTGGGCGCCGTTTGTCGGCCTTTTCGTGGCGCGCATCTCGCGCGGGCGGACCATCCGCGAGGTCATTCTGGGCGTACTGCTGATTCCTCTGGGCTTCACCCTTGCGTGGCTGTCGATCTTCGGCAACACCGCGATCGATCTGGTTCTCAACCACGGTCAGGCGGTGCTGGGTGAGGTCGCGCGCACGGACGCGGCGATGACGCTGTTCAAGCTGCTGGAGTATCTGCCGGGCGCGCCCTATGTGGCCGGTGCCGCCGTGGTGATCGGCTTTGTACTGTTCCTGACGCCGGTGGATTCGGGCACCTTGATGATCGCCAACCTGTGCACGCGCCGGGTCGATGGCGGTGTCGAGGACGGTCATGATGCGCCGATCTGGTTGCGGGTGTTCTGGGCGGCGGTGATCACCGTGGTGAGCATCGGGCTGCTGCTGGCCGGCAATTTCAGCGCGATGCAGACGGCGGTGGTGCTGTGCGGGCTGCCGTTCTCGTTCACCCTGGCGTTTTACATGATTGGCCTGGTGCGTGCGTTGCGGACCGATCCGGAGGCGCCGCCGCGGTAAGCGGTGCGGTGCAGGGCGGCAGCGGGGCGGAGCTCCGCTCTACGACAGGCGCAGGGCAGCTTCCAGCAGCGGGGTTGCCCAGCGCGGGGCCCGCTGCAGCTGGGCAAGGTCGTCGGCTGCAGGCCAGCAGAGGCGGCCGGCCTCCATCTGCAGCACGGGTACGGGGTCCGGAACCGCATTCCCGGGCCTTGCGTCGGCACTGTTGTCATATACCTGCAACTGGGCGAGCACCGGCATCAGGGCAACCAGATTCGCCTGGGCCGCAGGGTAGCGGCGGCGTATGTCGGCCTCGCTGATGGCATGGCCACCTGCTTCGACCCTGGCCTGCACGCGGGCCAGGTGCTGCTCCGGGCTGGCAAGCCCACAGAACCACACCAACACGTCATGCGTGGCGGACGCCTCGTGCAGGGCCGCGCTGATCGAGCGACCTCCGAGGGTGGTCTCGAATGCGTGGTTCCGGCCATGGTGCAGGGCGTGGTGCAGCCGGCGCATCCCCTCCTGCCATGCCTGGCCGTTGGCCTCGCTCTGGGCCAGGCCCAGTTGCCCGACCAGCTCCCGCGCGTAGCTGTCCGGGTTGAACCAGTCCAGCCCGGCCTGGCGCAGCAGATGTCCGCCGATGGAACTCTTGCCGGCACCATTTACCCCGGCCAGCACGTACAGGAACGGGCGCGGCATCAGTAGCCGCTGCCGGCCTTCACCGCGCCATGGAGGTGGGCCGGCTTGCGCAGCAGGTCGCGCGCACGCAGGCCAGCGTCTGCCTGCTGCAGTACCGCCAGACGCTGATCAAAGCTGTCGCGCAGTTCAGCCAGTTGCGGCGCCTGGGCGCGGAGGGCGTCCAGCGACTGCTCGAGGGCTTCCACCCTGGACTGCAATGCGCGGTATTGTTCGGCCGACACGATGACCGCCTGCGGTTCATTGTGGTTGGTGACCACCACCATCCGCTGCTCGCGGACCTCCTGCATGACCTTGCGCCAGTGCTCCTTCACCGACGACGCCGTGGTGCGGGTGAGCTCGTTGATCGGGTCGAAGCGTACGGGGGCGTGCAACATGGCCGACTCCAGCCGGGTGATGGTCCCAGCCTACACCTGTTTCAGGATAAATATCTGAATCGGGAATTATTGATAATTTACCGGCGAGCGCGGGTGCCGCGCTGTCACCCGCGCCGTACCGGCCTGAGGGGCCCGCCCCCGGCTGCTGCGGGGAGCGGGGGCAGGCCCATCAGCGTCAGCGCGATGCCAGTTGGCGCAGCACGTACTGCAACAGGCCGCCGTGTCGGAAGTACTCCACCTCCTTCGGCGTCAACAGCATCACCGACACCTCGAATGTCGTCTGGCTGCCGTCTGCGCGGGTGGCGCTCACCGTGGCGCGCTTGCTGGCGCCGTCCTGCAACCCGGTGATATCGAAGGTCTCCGAGCCATCCAGACCCAGCGACTGGGCATTGTCACCGTTGCGGAACTGCAGCGGCAGCACGCCCATGCCGACCAGGTTGGAGCGGTGGATGCGCTCGAAACTCTCGGCGATGACTGCCTTGACGCCAAGCAGCAACGTGCCCTTGGCCGCCCAGTCGCGCGAGGAGCCGGTGCCATACTCCTTGCCGGCCAGCACCACCAGCGGTACGCCATCGGCCTTGTACTTCATCGCCGCGTCGTAGATCGCCAGCTTCTCCGGCTCGCCACCCGCAGGCGGGTAATACAGCGTGTTGCCGCCTTCCTCGCCGCCGAACATCAGGTTCTTTATGCGGATGTTGGCGAAGGTGCCGCGGACCATGACATCGTCGTTGCCGCGACGGCTGCCGTAGCTGTTGAAGTCCGGCGGCTGCACGCCGCGTTCCTGCAGGAAACGACCGGCCGGCGAGTCCTTCTTGATGTTGCCCGCTGGTGAGATGTGGTCGGTGGTGATGGAATCGCCGAACAGCCCCATCACGCGCGCACCGTGCACGTCCTCGATGCGGCCGGTCTGCATGGTCATGCCGTCGAAATAGGGCGGGTTCTTGATGTAGGTGGACGCATCGCTCCACGCATAGAGTTCGCCGTCGGGTGAGGCGATGGTGTTCCAGCGCGAGTCGCCCTTGAAGACGTCGGCATAGTTTTGCTTGAACATTTCCGGCCCGATCGTCGCGGCGATGACGTCGCCGATCTCCTTGTTGCTCGGCCAGATGTCGCGCAGGTACACCGGCTGCCCGTCGCTGCCGGTACCCAGCGGCTCGGTGGTCAGGTCGATATCGGTGGTGCCGGCAATGGCATAGGCCACCACCAGCGGCGGGCTGGCCAGATAGTTCATCTTCACTTCCGGGTGCACACGCCCTTCAAAGTTGCGGTTGCCCGACAGCACCGAGGTCACCGCCAGGTCGCCAGCGGTGATCCCGGCGCTGACTTCGGCCGGCAGCGGGCCGGAATTGCCGATGCAGGTGGTGCAGCCATAGCCGACCACGTAGAAACCGATTTTCTCCAGTTCCTTGAGCACACCGGCTTTTTCCAGATAGTCGGTGACCACCCGCGAGCCTGGGCCGAGCGATGTTTTTACCCAGGGTTGGCGGTTCAACCCTTTGGCTGCTGCGTTGCGCGCCAACAGCCCTGCGCCGATCATCACCGCAGGGTTGGAGGTGTTGGTGCAGGAGGTAATGGCTGCGATGACCACGGCGCCGTCCTTCAGCCGCACCGTGTGCCCGTCGATCTCGATGTCGGCCTGGCCCTTGGCCAGCTGTTCGTTGCCCACCGCAGCGCCGCCGCCTTCGCCGACGAAGGTTGCCACATCTGTATCCTTGCGGTCCCGGCTGGCGGTCAGGCCGACCAGCGCCTCGCGGTAGTTGGCCTTGACGTCCTCCAGCAGCACACGGTCCTGCGGACGCTTGGGACCGGCGAGCGAGGGCTTGACCGTGGCCATGTCCAGTTCGAGGGTGGCGCTGTACCGGGCCGGCGCGCTGCCCGGTTCGTGCCACAGACCCTGCGCCTTGGCATAGGCTTCCACCAGCGCGATCTGGTCCTCGCTGCGGCCAGACAGGCGCAGGTAGTTCAGCGACTCGGCATCGATGGGGAAGATGCCACAGGTGGCGCCGTACTCGGGCGCCATGTTGCCGATGGTGGCGCGGTCGGCCAGCGGCAGGTGCTGCAGACCGTCGCCGAAGAACTCGACGAACTTGCCCACCACGCCGAGTCTGCGCAGCATCTGGGTGACGGTGAGCACCAGATCGGTCGCGGTGGCGCCCTCGGGCAGCCGACCGCTGAGCTTGAAGCCGACGACCTGGGGGATCAGCATCGACGACGGCTGGCCCAGCATTGCAGCTTCCGCCTCGATGCCGCCCACGCCCCAGCCCAGTACGCCGATGCCGTTGATCATCGTGGTGTGACTGTCGGTGCCGAACACCGTGTCCGGATAGGCGAGCAGGCATCCGTCGCGCTCGCCGGTCATCACCACCCGGGCCAGATTCTCAAGGTTCACCTGGTGGACGATGCCGGTATTGGGTGGCACTACCTTGAAGTTGTTGAAGGCCTTCTGGCCCCAGCGCAGGAAGCCGTAGCGCTCCTGGTTGCGCTCAAACTCGATCCTGCCGTTGATATCAAGCGCGTCCGGCTTGCCGAACACGTCCACCTGCACCGAGTGGTCGATGACCAGCTCGGAGGGAATCTGCGGATTGATCTGCTCAGGTCGGCCGCCGAGTTTCACTACTGCATCGCGCATGGCGGCAAGATCCACCACGCAGGGCACACCGGTGAAATCCTGCAGCACCACCCGCGCGGGCATGAAGGCGATTTCGGTGTCCGGCTCGGCATCGGGCTGCCAGCGCGCCACTGCTTCGATGTGATCGGCGCCCACGGTCGCCCCGCCATCTTCGTGACGCAGCAGATTCTCCAGCAGAATCTTCATGGAGTACGGCAGGTGGGAAATATCGAAGCGCTGGCCCAGCTTGGGCAGGCTGTAGTACTCGTAGCGCGTGCCGGCGACATCCAGCTGGCTGCGGGTGGAGAACGAATCACTCATTGCCGATGACTCCTCTTGCGAATGGCTTGCTGCCGCCGGCGGGCGGCATGCGCGCTTGTGTCCATCCCCATCGCGGCCAGGCTGACACGTCCTGTCGGCAAGGGGCATCATCGACAAAGCTTACACGTTCATATGTAGCGCCGATGTCACGACCGAAGCCGCTCGGGTGACCGTCAGCGCACCAGCTCCGCGCGGCGGCGCACGCGCCCGCCAGGCGCCGCAGCAGGTATCCGCGGCCCGCTCGACGGCGCCAGCCTCGGCGTCCGAAGCGGCCGGCGGGTATGCGCCAGTCCCGTGAAGGTGAGGACCGTGCTGCGAAAGCCAGACCGGTCATCAACCCGATGATGGATCTCCAGCGTCAACTGCAGCGGAGCACCGCGCTGCGCCTCATGGCGCCTGTGGCGCGGCGGCGCGGCGGCCTCGGCGGCACGGGCGGCCTCGGCGGTGATGTAGTAGTCCTGCACCGACCCCGGTGCAGCGGTTTCCAGATTGCGGCAATGGGCAAAGTAGACAGTCGTGTATTTCTGCCCCGCCGGATTGGTCAGCCTGCCCTGGTCGATCAGGTCCAGCACCCGCTGCACACCCGTGTCATGCGCCACCGCACGCGCGGAAGAATCGACGCCGTGTTCCGGCCCGATTGCCAGCACATCGGTGGGCTCCACGCCCGCTGCCTGGGCCTGCTGGCGGTTCCAGCGCACGCTGTCGGCGATTTCCTGCTCGGAATCGCCACCGAGATGGTGGCGGTAGTTCTGCAGACCATCGGTCCGCCCCAGCGTGGCCCTCCTGCCCATCGGATTGAAGTCCGTAGCCATGTTGTCGATGTAGAGCTCCGGCTGATCCTCCATGAAGTTGATGTCGACCACGCTCACTGCGCCGCGCTCGACCCTGAGCGTCACATAGGGCCGCGTGCCGGCGGGCGGGTTGAGCAGGGAATCCAGATTTGCGTTGAGGAACTCACCATGCGGCGCTGCCATCTGAACGGTGACGTCGGCGGGGATGCTCACTGGCACCGAGCCCGTCGCCAGCTCGTTTTCGGCCTGGCGGTAATAGCCGTGCGCCACCACCGTAAGCCGGGTGCTGGTCGCCGGCTTCCCGTCGTGATGGGCCGCTGCAAAGAGCACATAGGGTGAGTCGGCCACCGGCGTGCGGGTGACACCTTCAGGCAGCGCCAACGGGGCGGGTGGGGCGCTGCCGTGCCGCGTACCGGCTGCAGCCCCCGCCGCCGGTTCAGCGGCCTGACCACCGCCGCGCCGAAGGGTCCCCGCATCCGCACCGGCTGGCCCCGACGGCGCATCCTTTCCCGGTGCCGCCGCCCTGCGGCGTCCCTGCGCGCGCTTGAAGCCATGTCGGCGGCGCTTGAACAGCGGGCAGTCCTGCAATGGCTTGCCCGCCGCTTCTTCTGCCTGGGATATGCGTCGGTAGCCACGCCCGTCGGGGTCCCAGCGCACCCGATGCAGCGTGTGCCTGCGCAAGGCGATGAACTGCTCGTCGCCCAGCAGGTGGACCTGCGCATGCCGGCCCCGGGTGGCGGGCCGGGTCAGGATGCTACGGGTCCGCTTCTGCGCAAGCTGCTGGTCAGCGTGTCGCAGCGCCGCCCCCCGGCCGCTGCCGCGCGGCAGGTCAGCCGTCAGCAGCAACAGGTTCAGGGTCGCACTCTCCAGCAGGTTCTCCACGTCCTTGCGGGCCTGGGCCGGGTTGTCCGCATCGGCCCGGGTCTGCTCCCAGCCTGCAGCGAAACTGCTTGCCAGCCCGCCGTAGTTGACGACCCTGACAGCACCGTCGAGCACGGTCAGCACGGTGCCGTCCAGTGCAAGCATCTCCGGAAGCAACGCCTGGCCGAATGGCAGCACGAACGACACCACCGTCGCAACAGCGGCGATCTCCTCCAGCACCTTGGCGCGCTGCCCGGCATCAAGCTCATCCTGCGAGCGGAACAAGCCGCGCCCGGTCTGCTGCTGCCGCGTCAGCAGCGCATCGGCCAGCGCAGCGATCGGGTTTGCGTCGGCCACCAGCGCAAACCTGCTCAGGTAGTGACGGCGGCCGCCACGCGCCAGTTCCTGGCCGGTGAAGCGGGGGTCGCTGGGCAGCGGGATGGCGGCCGAGGGATCGATGGACGTCTGCAGGAGACCGGGGGCGAAGAAGTTGCCCAGCCAGTCGATGTCGTCGTCGCCGAGCACCAGCGCCCGGCTGCGCGCATCAGGCGCGAACCGCAGCATTCGTGCCGGGAGTGCTTTGCAGACCGGGATGGCCAGGTACTCGCCGCTGTTTCTGCCAGGCAGCAGGATCAGACCGTCGGCAAGGGTGCGAGGGTCCTGCAGCCTGAGCAGGGTCACGCTCTGCCGACCCGTGCGAACGCGGTGCGCCTGGCCTGCATGGAACCGGCGCTCCGATGCGGGTAGCCCAGTCAGCGTGGTCGAGCGTCGGCGCAGGCGCACATCATCCAGCCGCGCGGATACGAACAGATCGAACTGTTGTGCGAGTGCGGCCATCCAGACGGCGTCATGCCGAAGCCTGCCGAAGAGTGCGTCCCATTGCGTGCGCAGTGTCACGAAGAGAGGGGGGGCCGCACTGTCGAGGGCGGCATGCAGATGTTGATGGCGTGGGCCGTGCGCTGGCCAGTGGGTATTGCAATCCTGCACGGCCGCCTGCCGCAGCTTGCCGCGGCCGACCTGGTCGTGGCGCAGCAGCTCACCGATGGAGGCGCTGCTGCAGCGTTCGTCGGCGGTCTGGGTAATCGCCCGCAGCATGGGCAGGGTGCAGTTGAAGGACAGGGTGCGCCGCACCGTTTTCGGCCATGGCTGGGAGGGCGTGCCGGGGAACCGGCGCTTCGCATCGACGACGTCGACGACGGTGGCGGTGCCGGTCAGACCCGCCCGGTCCTGTACCAGCTCGTCCGGCACCGCTGCGAAATGCCTGTCGAGGTAGGCCTGCACGAATGCGGCCGGACGTACAGCATGCTCCCACATGCCGCGATTGAGCACCTGGTTCGCCGCGTGGATGCGTGCACGTGCCTGGGCAAGCATGCTGACGGTGGCATTTGACGGCGCGCCGGACGACGCTTCCATTGCGGTACGCACCGCTGGACTGGCCGTGCGGATGAAGGCGCCCATCCACGGGTTTCGATGATGCCGCAGGGCCGTCGCCGCACGTCGATCAGCCCGACTGTCCAGCGCCGCCTGCGGCAGGCGGGCGCTCTGTAACATCGGGTGAGCCGGCGGTTGGCCACGCGCAGGTACGCCAGCTTCCAGATCGAGGTCCACGGGCGGACGACATACCGTGGCTCCGTCCTGCCAGGATGCGCTGCGGACGCGGCCCGGCGCGCACGGCGTTACCCGCTGAGACTGGGCAGCGCCGGACGCAGCTGCGCCACGCGGCCAGCTCATGGTCGGCGCGACGCCGCTCTCCGCTGCACGAGCAGCTGCGGTGACCGCAGGGTATCGGGTGGCGGTATGCCACTGGTTGTGCCGCGACCGAAGCCCGTCGCGAGGTAGGCTGCGGCGCTCTCTCAGGTCGAGCAGACGCTGCTGCTGCTGCTCGAACCGGTCGCTTGCTGCGGCATCCTGTGGGTGTTGAAGCACCTCACTCCAGCTTTCGATCACACCGGCCTGCATGCGCGCCTCCCGCATGCGATAGCGGCCTGCATCCGCTGAGGTGAGGTTGCGCAGGGCCGATGCCTCTTCGCCCAGTTCCTGAAGATGGGCACGCAGGGCGCGCGCGCTTCGGACCTCGTCAAGCGCGTCACGCAGCAGCGGGCTGACCAGCTGGGCGAGCGCTTCGGCCGGGGCAACCCAACGTGCACCACCTGCCCGGGCGGTCAGCAGGACCGCTGCTTCGACATCCACCTCGACAGGCGGCAGTTCGGCCGCAGCGCGCAGCGCGTCCTCCACCGGCAGCGTGTCCAGGCGGTTGTCCAGAGCGCTGCCAAGAAATCCGGTGACCCAGATGACCACCGAGGCATCGAACAGCATCGACTGCCGGATCTCGGCCGCGGTTACGCGCTGGCTGAAGCGCATCAGCTCGGCGGGTGCAGGTGGCGTGATGTCACGACTGAACCGCAGCGCATGCTGCACGGCCTGGATGATCTGCAGCTGCCGCAGCCCGAGCAGGTGTTGCTGCAGGTGGAGCTGGCGCGCGGTGGCCGAGGCTTCTCGACCGAGCAGCGTAGCCAGCAGGTCACTGCCCGCCTGCCGCATGCTGAAGTGCTGCGTCAGCAGTGACCGGGTGCTGCGCCGTGCCTGCGCCACGACGAGGCCCAGCCGCTGGTGGGAGAGGGCGCTTGCAAGCGCGTCTTCGGTAATGAACTGCGTGAACTCGTAGGGGCTCATCAAGGCCTGCGTCAGGGAGGGTGGGCAGACCCGAGGGGCTGCATGGGAGGTTCCCAGCAGCCTGTCATGCGCCATCGCGCACCCCACGGTCCGTGTTCACGCTTCACGCATCCGGTGCGCGACGGCCTGCTCCGGCGACGGCAAGCGTCGCGTTCTGCCACGGCACCCCGGGGATGACGCTCAGCGGAATGCTGAAAGCGCCAGTGGCCGAGGGACCCGGTGGGCGCGCGCCATCGCGGAAGCCGGGCAGTCTGGATCAGCCACCTGGACCATGCACGCCCGTGCTGATCCATCAATACGGCGGCCGCGCTGGCGGTATGACGTCCCAGGTATGTATAATCCGTACATACTCAGGAGGCACCTCATGGAAGCCACGGTCGCTGAACGCGGACAGATCACCTTGCCCAAGGCGGTGCGCGATGCGCTTGGCTTGACCAAGGGCACCCAGCTCAAGGTTGAGCTCGAAGGCAGCCGCATCATCCTGCGCAAGAGCGTGGATGACGCCATCTCCCGCGCGCGGGGCAAGTTTGCCCTGGACGGATTCGCTTCGGCCGACGAGTCGGTGCGCGCCGTGCGTGAGGAAGGCCAGGCGTGATGATCGCGGTGGATTCGCCCGTGCTGATCGAACTGCTCAGCAACGGCCCACAGGCCGATGCGGTGGAGGCCTGCCTGCGGCAGAGCCTGGTCGGCGGCAAAGTGGTGGTCTGTGGCGCGACGCTCGCCGAGATCTGCGCCAGCCTGCGCGGTGGTGCCGAGGTGCTCGAGGCGCTGGAAGAAATGGGTGTGCATTTCAATCCGATGGAGGCCAAGTCGGCACTTCGTGCGGGTGAAATGCAGCGCCGTCACCGCCAACGCGGCACCGACCGCCGCAGCCTGGCCGAATTCATGGTGGGAGCCCATGCACTGCTGCAGTGCGACGGCCTGATCACCTGGAATGACACGTTTTATCGCGACTACTTCAAGGGCCTGAAGCTGATCGTGCCGCACGCCTGAGCCCATTCTCGTTTTTCTCCATCAAGCATTACCCGGGAGTTGTCATGTTGGAAGCCTACCGCCACCACGTCGCCGAGCGCGCTGCGCTTGGCATCCCGCCGCTGCCGCTGAGCGCGCAGCAGACGGCCGATGTCATCGAACTGCTGAAGAACCCGCCGGCCGGCGAAGCCGAGTTCCTGCTCGACCTGCTGACCCATCGCGTTCCGGCTGGCGTGGATGACGCTGCCAAGGTCAAGGCCTCCTACCTGGCTGCCATTGCCTTCGGTAGCGAAGAGAGCGCACTGATCAGCCGCGAGCGCGCAACCGAACTGCTGGGCACCATGCTCGGCGGCTACAACGTTGCCCCGCTGGTCGAACTGCTCGACGATGCCGCCGTTGGCACCATCGCCGCCGCTGCGCTGAAGAACACCCTGCTGGTGTTCGATGCCTTCCATGACGTGCAGGAGAAGGCCAAGGCCGGCAACGCCAACGCGCAGGCCGTGCTGCAGAGCTGGGCCGATGCCGAGTGGTTCACCAGCAAGCCGGAAGTGCCGCAGAGCCTGACCATCACCGTGTTCAAGGTGCCGGGCGAAACCAACACCGACGACCTCTCCCCGGCGCCGGATGCCACCACCCGTCCGGACATTCCGATGCACGCGTTGGCGATGCTGAAGAACAAGCGTGACGATGCCGCCTTCACTCCGGAAGAGGATGGCAAGCGCGGTCCGATCCAGCAGATCCTCTCGCTGAAGGACAAGGGCCATCTGGTGGCCTACGTCGGCGACGTGGTCGGTACCGGCTCCTCGCGCAAGTCGGCCACCAACAGCGTGCTGTGGTGGACCGGTGATGACATTCCGTATATCCCGAACAAGCGCGCCGGTGGCGTCTGCCTGGGCGGCAAGATCGCCCCGATCTTCTACAACACCATGGAAGATGCCGGCGCGCTGCCGATCGAGCTGGACGTTTCGCAGATGGAGCACGGCGATGTGGTCGAGCTGCGCCCGTACGACGGCAAGGCACTGAAGAACGGCGAAGTGATTGCCGAGTTCGAGGTGAAGAGCGAGGTGCTGTTCGACGAGGTGCGTGCCGGTGGCCGCATTCCGCTGATCGTCGGCCGTGGCCTGACCGGCAAGGCACGCGAAGCGCTGGGCCTGGCGCCGACCGACCTGTTCCGCCTGCCGGTGCAGCCGGCCGACACCGGCAAGGGCTTCTCGCTGGCGCAGAAGATGGTTGGCCGCGCCTGCGGCCTGGCCGAAGGGCAGGGCATGCGCCCGGGCACCTATTGCGAACCGAAGATGACCTCGGTGGGTTCGCAGGACACCACCGGACCGATGACCCGCGACGAACTGAAGGATCTGGCCTGCCTGGGCTTCTCGGCCGACCTGGTGATGCAGTCGTTCTGCCACACCGCCGCCTACCCGAAGCCGGTGGACGTCAAGACCCATCACACCCTGCCGGAGTTCATCTCCACCCGTGGCGGCATCTCGCTGCGTCCAGGCGACGGCGTCATCCACAGCTGGCTCAACCGCATGCTGTTGCCGGACACCGTCGGCACCGGCGGCGACTCGCATACCCGCTTCCCGGTGGGCATTTCGTTCCCGGCCGGTTCGGGCCTGGTCGCCTTCGCCGCTGCTACCGGCGTGATGCCGCTGGACATGCCCGAGTCGGTGCTGGTGCGCTTCAAGGGCCAGATGCAGCCGGGTGTGACCCTGCGTGACCTGGTCAACGCGATTCCGCTGTATGCGATCAAGTCGGGCCTGCTGACCGTGGCCAAGGCCGGCAAGAAGAACATCTTCTCCGGTCGCATTCTGGAAATCGAAGGTCTGCCGGAACTGAAGGTCGAGCAGGCGTTTGAACTGTCCGACGCCTCGGCCGAGCGTTCGGCGGCCGGTTGCACGGTGCGCCTGGACAAGGAACCGATCATCGAATACCTCACCAGCAACATCACGCTGCTGCAGTGGATGATCGCCGAGGGCTACCAGGATCCGCGCTCGCTGCAGCGTCGCATCGACAAGATGAAGGAATGGCTGGCCGATCCGCAGCTGCTCGAACCGGATGCCGATGCCGAGTACGCCGCCGTCATCGAGATCGACCTGGCCGACATCCACGAGCCGATCGTGGCCTGCCCGAACGATCCGGACGACGTGAAGACCTTGTCCGAAGTCGCCGGCGCCAAGATCGACGAGGTATTCATCGGTTCGTGCATGACCAACATCGGTCACTTCCGCGCCGCCGCCAAGCTGCTGGAAGGCAAGCGTGACCTGCCGACCCGCCTGTGGGTGGCCCCGCCGACCAAGATGGATGCCTCCGAGCTGACCAAGGAAGGCGTGTACGGTACCTTCGGTGCCACCGGTGCGCGCATGGAAATGCCGGGCTGCTCGCTGTGCATGGGCAACCAGGCGCAGATCCGCGAAGGCTCCACGGCCATGTCGACCTCGACCCGCAACTTCCCCAACCGTCTGGGCCGCAACACCAATGTGTACCTGGGTTCGGCCGAACTGGCCGCGATCTGCTCGCGTCTGGGCCGCATCCCGACCCGCGAGGAGTACATGGCCGACGTCGGCGTCATCGCCGCCAGCGGCGCCGAGATCTACCGTTACATGAACTTCGACCAGATCGAGGAATATCAGGACGTGGCCAAAACAGCTGCCGCCTGAGGGTAGCGCCGGGCGCTGCCCGGCCTTGCCGCTGCCACACGGACCCCTGGCGTGAGCCAGGGGTTTTTTTTGACGCGCTTGAGAACGGAGCATCGCAAGGTGAGCGCTGTCCCATCGGGTTTCGCAGCCGCGGGCGCTGGCACTAGACTGTACGGCCACCTTGAAGGAGAACACGGATGTCCCAGTGGCAGCGCGCTGCAACCGACAGCAGGACGCGACACGGGCTCGGCGTAGCGGTCATGCTGGTCTTGGCACTCGCGGGCGGCAACGCGACGGCGAAGGCCGCCGCAAGCGCCGATGCGCCAGCGACGTCGGCCGCCCAGGCCGGCGACGTCCAGGCTTCAGTGCGGATCGCGTCGAAGAACGCCAACCCGCCCCGCTATCCGCCTGCGGCGTTCCGGGAGAACAGGGAAGGTGACGCCATCCTGTTGATCAAGGTCGATGCCAAGGGTCAGTGGGCCGATGCCAGTGTGCTGCAGAGTACTGGCTGGCCCGACCTGGATGAAGCGGCGATGGAGGCAACGCGGAAGTGGCAGTACATGGCAGCCATCCGGGATGGCGTTGCGGTGCCGGGCGAAGTGCAGGTGCCGATGTCGTTCACCTTGAACTGAACCACGCCAAGCCTGACACGTAGTGCCGGGCTCTGCCGGCAGCAGGCGAACTCGGTGCTTCAGCCGGGCAGAGCCCGGCTCTACGCGACCGCGCGACCGGATCCCGCGCAGAGGCGACCGGCCCGCTCAGGCGCGGCTCAACGCCAGCAGGCGCTCGGCGATGCGCTCCAGTGGCAGCTGCTCTTCGGCCGCGCCAAGCTTGACCGCTGCGCCGGGCATGCCCCAGACCACGCTGGTGGCCTCATCCTGCACCAGCGTTGGCGCACCGGCCTGGCGCATCTGCAGCAGGCCGCGTGCACCGTCATCACCCATGCCGGTCAGGATCGCGCCGATGGCATTGGCACCGGCACTCTGCGCGACGGACTGGAACAGCACATCCACCGCAGGCTTGTGCCGGTTCACCGCCGGGCCGTCATCGATGCGGCAGCGCCAGCGCGCACCATCACGGATGATGCGCAGGTGCTTGCCGCCGGGTGGCAGGTAGGCGTGACCGGCCAGCACCGCTTCGCCATCGGTGGCTTCGCGCACGGCCATCGCCGAGTGGCGATCCAGGCGCTCGGCGAAGGCGGTGCTGAAGCTGGCCGGCAGATGCTGGGTCATCACCACTGCAGGGGAGTCGGCCGGCATCCCTTCCAGCACCACGCGCAGCGCTTCGGTGCCGCCCGCTGACGAGCCGATCGCGATCAGCCGGTCAGTCGTACGGAACTGCAGCGAAGCCGGGCGGGCAACAGCGGGGGTATCCAGAATCACCTTGCCGGCCGGCATGCGCGGCAGACTGCGCACACGCGAGCGGGCGGCCATCTTGACCTTGGCAATGATCTCATCGGCATAGCCCTGAAGCCCACGCGACACGTCCGCCTTGGGCTTGGAGACAAAATCGACCGCACCCAGCGCCAACGCCTGAAGCGTGGTGTCGGCGCCGCGCTCGGTCAGCGAGGAAATCATCACCACCGGCAGCGGGTGCAGCCGCATCAGGTTTTCCAGGAAGGCCAGCCCATCCATCCGTGGCATTTCCACGTCGAGCGTGATGACATCCGGCGCAAGGCGCTTGATCTTCTCGCGTGCCAGCAGGGGGTCGGCCGCGGTGCCGACCACTTCGATGCCCGGGTCGCTGGCAAGGATCTCGCTCAGCATCTGGCGGACGACCGCCGAGTCGTCCACGATCAGAACGCGGCAGGGTGCGGTGGGGCTCATTCGAACAACTCCACGGCCCCGGCAACCGGTGCCTTGGACAGACGTGCACGCACGGCCGACTCGGCAGCGGCGACTTCGGCCTCGTGTGCGTGCGGCAGCCGTTGCACTACCACGCGGCCGGTATCAGCAAAGAACCACACCTTGCGCGGATGGATGCCGCAGAGGTCTTCGGCGATGATCGGGATGTGCTCGGCGTGCAGGTAATGACGCACGAACTCGGCATTGCGGGTGCCCACCGGGTTGGAGGTGAAGCCCTTGAGCACGTTGGCGCCGCCGAACACCTTGGCCTCCAGGCGCTTGCGGTGCGCGCCGCGCTTGAGCATGTCATTGATCAGCAGCTCCATGGCGTAGCTGCCATAGCGCGCAGGCGCCCCGTCGCCGACATTGCCTTCCGGCAGCAGGAAGTGGTTCATGCCGCCGATCTTCAGCACCGGGTCGCGGATGCACGCGGCCACGCATGAGCCCAGCGTGGTGGTCAGTGCGGTTGCGTCATCGACCACCAGGTACTGGGTCGGCAGCAGCTTGGCCGCCGTCACGCCGAAGCGCGAGTCGTTGTAGCGCATCACCTGATCATTGGCCAAGGGCAGGCTCATCGTGCGGCACCGGTGGCACGACGGTACAGCGTGCGGCCGCAGGGCTGGATCAGATCGGCCGCGTGCAGATAGTTTTCCGAATGGCCGGTATAGAGCAGACCGTCATCGGCCAGGTGCTGCACCAGACGGCCAAGGATGTCACGCTGGGTGGGCTTGTCGAAGTAGATCATCACGTTGCGGCAGAACAGCGCGGTGAACGGCCCACCGACGTCGTAACGCGGCGCCAGCAGATTGAGCGGCCGGTAGTCGATCAGCTCGCGCAGGGCAGGCAGCACCCGGCACTGGCCCTCGTTGGGGCCGCTGCCGCGCTGGAAGTAGCGCCGCTTCAGGTCGATGTCCAGGCCGGACACGCGGTCGATGGTGTAGACGCCGCGCGCGGCGGTAGCCAGTACCTGGGTGTCCACGTCGGTAGCGACGATGCGCACCGGCGGTTTGAGCGTGCCGAACGCCTCGCAGGCGGTGATCGCCATCGAGTAGGGCTCCTCGCCGGTGGAGGCCGCGCACGACCACAGCAGCAGCGGCTGCGCACTGGTGGTGGTATGGGCGCGTCGCTGAAGCTCTTCGCGCAGGCGGTCGAAGTGGTGGGGCTCGCGGAAAAAGGCGGTGAGGTTGGTGGTCAGGGCATTGGTGAAGGCCTGCCACTCTTCGCCGCCGTCGCGTTCGAGCTGGTCCAGATACTGCTGGAAACTGCGCATCCCCAGCACGCGCAGGCGGCGCGAAAGCCGTCCGTAGACCATGTCCCGCTTGGCCGGGGCGAGGGCGATGCCGACGCGCTGATGGATCAGTTCGCAGACGCGGCGGAAGTCGCGGTCATCGAACTCGAACTCGCGGCCTTCACTGCGGGCGATGTTGGAAGAGGGAGTGCTCACTAGCGGGGATCCGGTGGGGGCGCGGCGTTGTCGCCACGCCGGTCAGCTCAGGGAAGCTCAGAACTCCTGCCACTGCCCATCGTCGCTGGTCGGCAACGGACGGGCAGGGCGCGGGGCGGCAACAGCAGCGGCACGTGCCGGCCTGGCTGCCGGGCGCTGTGCGGCCACCGGCGGCGTCGCCGGACGCAGCGGGGCGGTGACTGCACTGACGGCAGCCCGCACCTGGTTGTCCAGGCGGAAGATCGCCACCGCATCAGCGAGCTGGGCAGCCTGGTCCTCCATGGCGCGTGCCGCAGCGGTGGCTTCTTCCACCAGCGCGGCGTTCTGCTGCGTGGTCTCGTCCATCTGCACCACGGTCTGGTTGACCTGCTCGATGCCGGCGCTCTGCTCCTGCGAGGCCGCAGAGATCTCGGCCATGATGTCGGTCACCCGCTGGACCGAGGCGACGATCTCGCCCATGGTCGCGCCCGCCTTGTGCACCAGTGCGGAGCCGTCGGCAACCTTGCCGACCGAGTCATCGATCAGACCCTTGATCTCCTTGGCGGCTGCTGCCGAGCGCTGTGCCAGCGTGCGCACTTCACTGGCCACCACGGCAAAGCCGCGGCCCTGCTCGCCGGCACGTGCTGCCTCGACGGCGGCGTTGAGCGCCAGGATGTTGGTCTGGAAGGCGATGCCATCGATCACCGAGATGATCTCGGCAATCTTCCTGGACGACGCTTCGATGGCCGTCATGGTGCCGACCACCTGGCCCACGACGTCGCCACCCTGGCTTGCCACGCCGTGGGCGCCGATGGCCAGCTGGTTGGCCTGGCGGGCGTGCTCGGCGTTCTGGCGCACGGTGGAGGTCAGCTCCTCCATCGACGCTGCGGTTTCCTCCAGGTTGGCGGCCTGCTGCTCGGTGCGGCGCGACAGATCGCTGTTGCCGCTGGCGATCTCGCCCGAGGCCAGGGTGATGCTGCTGGTCGAAGCCTGGATCTGACCGACGATCTGGGTCAGCTGGGTGACCGTGGCGTTGGCATCGTCACGCATGCGGGCGAACACGCCCTGGTAATCGCCGTGCATGCGTACGGTGAGGTCACCCTCGGCGATGGCCGACAGCAGCTGCGAGAGCTTGCCGAGATTCTCGTCGCTGACCGCCATCATTGCGTTGAGGTTCTCCACCATCACGCGGAAGTCGTGCTGGAAGCTGGCCGCATCGCCACGCTGGCTGAAATCACCGGCCGCCGCCGAGGTGGACAGCCGCTTGATCTCGGCATTGATGCGGCCCAGGTTCGCCTTGACCGCATCGACCGTCGTGGTCATGGCTGCCTTCTCGCCCGGGTAGCGGGCGATGTCGGCGCGCAGATCGCCCACGGCGTAGGCCTGCACCACGTCCAGCACGTCGTGCAGCGTCTGCACGTGGTTGCCGACCAGCGTGTTGGTTTCCTCGACCATCTGTCCGTATTCACCGGGCACCGTGCTGGCATCGATGCGGTAGCTGAGTTCGCCGGCCTCATGGCGGCGGGCCATCTCGCGCTGGCCACTGATCACTGCGTGCAGCTGCTGCTGCATCTGGCCCATGCTGTCCAGCAGACGGCCCGGTTCGTCCCGCGGCTGCGAGCCGATGGCGTTGTCCAGCTTGCCGGCCGCGATGCCCTGGGCAACAGCGGTGGCCTTGCGCAGCGGCTCGCTGATGCGGGTGCCGATGATCCAGCTCAGGCCCACCACCAGCAGCACCAGTACGCCGCCGGCCAAGGCCATGACACCGGTGAAGGTCATTGCCTGGTTCTGCACATCGTCCATGTACACGCCGCTGAAGACCACCCAGTTCCACGGCTTGAACAGCGTTGCGTAGCTGACCTTCTCGATCGGTTCGCCTTCAGCACCGCTGCTGCCGTACTTGGGCGCCTTGTAGTTGGTATAGCCGCCGCCGAGGCGGGCCATGCCCACCTGGTAGTAGTACAGGCGCACGCCGTCGGCCGACTCGTAGTCCTTCATGCTCTTGCCCACGCGGTCAGCACGGAACGGGTGCAGCAGCAGCACGTAGTTGGTGTCCAGCACGTTGTAGTAGTAGTTCTGGCCCTGCGCGCGCATTGCCGACAACGTCTGCAGCGCGGCCGCCTTGGCCGCTTCCTCGCTGAGCTCGCCTTTCTCTGCCAGCCCGTGGTAATGGGCCAGGACACCCTCGGCCAGCTCGACCTGGATTTTGAGGGAGTCCTTACGGGTTTCGGTGAGGTCCAGGTACTGCATGCGTGCAGCCACCATCGAGAGGGCGATCACGCCCAGGGCGATCAGCACCGTAAGCAGACCGAGTTTGCGGCGCACCGGCAGATTGTCGAAGGCGCGTTGCCAGGAGTACGTGAGCGTCATGTAATCAACACCGGAACTGAGGGCCCTTGATCGCTGGGCGGGATTTGTGGATATGGCAGACCTGTTATCGGCCGCTGACGGGCACAGTTGAGGCCTGCGCAGGGCCGGCATGCAGCGGCAGCAGCGAGCGGGAGCATCGGTAAGTCGGGGCGCCTGCGCTGCGGGCATGTCCGATGGGAAATGCGGGACGCAGAAACGACCACCCCGGCGCGGGGCCGGGGTGGCGTGGACAGCAGTGACGCGCGGCTCAGAACTCCTGCCAGTCGCCCTCGGCCAGCTCGGCCGCCACGCTGCGCGGCGCCGGACGTCGCGCAGGGGCAGGGGCAGCGGCGGCGGCGGCGGCAACCGCCGGGCGCGGGCGCGAGGTGGCTGCTGCCAGCGTATCGCGCTGGCGTTCCCCTTCTGCTTCGTCCAGCGTGAACACCGACACCGCTTCGCTCAGCTGGCCGGCCTGTTCCTCCATCGCGCGCGCGGCGGCGGTGGCTTCTTCCACCAGGGCAGCGTTCTGCTGGGTGGTTTCATCCATCTGCACAACGGTCTGGTTGACCTGCTCGATGCCGGTGCTCTGTTCCTGCGAGGCCGCCGAGATCTCGGCCATGATGTCGGTCACACGCTGCACCGAGGCGACAATCTCGCCCATGGTGGCGCCGGCCTTGTGTACCAGCGCCGAGCCGTCGGCGACCTTGCCCACCGAGTCGTCGATAAGGCCCTTGATCTCCTTTGCTGCAGCTGCCGAACGCTGCGCCAGCGTCCGCACTTCGCTGGCCACCACCGCAAAGCCACGACCCTGTTCTCCGGCACGTGCCGCCTCGACCGCTGCGTTGAGCGCCAGGATGTTGGTCTGGAATGCGATGCCGTCGATGACCGAGATGATCTCGGCGATCTTCTTCGAGGACGCTTCGATGGCGGACATGGTGGTGACTACCTGGCCGACCACTTCGCCGCCCTGGCTTGCAACGCCGTGCGCACCGATGGCGAGCTGGTTGGCCTGACGGGCATGCTCGGCGTTCTGGCGCACGGTGGAGGTAAGCTCCTCCATCGATGCGGCCGTTTCCTCCAGGTTGGCAGCCTGCTGCTCGGTGCGCCGCGACAGGTCGCTGTTGCCGCTGGCGATCTCGCCCGCGGCGGTGCTGATGGCGCGGCTGGAGTGCTTGATCCGGGTGACGATGCCGCTCAGCTGGTCAGCAGTGGCGTTGGCGTCGTCACGCATACGGGCGAACACGCCCTCGTAGTCGCCGTGCATGCGCACGGTGAGGTCGCCGCGCGACAACGCAGTGAGCAGGTTGGAGATCTGCGAGATGCTGCTGGCGTTGGCGTCGAGCAGTCCATTGATCTGCTGAGCGAGCTGCAGGAAGAAGCCATCCTTGTCCTCATCGTCGATACGTCCGGACAGATCGCCCGACGCCGCCTGAGCGATCACACGTGCGACTTCCGCTTCCACCGCTGCTTCCTGGGTGCGGTCGCGCCATTCCACCACGTAACCGACCGGCTCCCCGTCTTCGCCGCGGATGGTCGACACGACCTGGGCAAACTGGGCATCGCCGTACTGCATGGGGCGGCGGGCCACATCGTGCTGCTTGAGCGTGGCCATCAACTCGCTGTCCATCCGGCCGCCATGTTCGAGCACGGTAACCGGATGACCCACCAGCGAAGCCTGTGCGTCGAACTCCGGCAGGTCACGGCGCAGTTCGTCCTGGTACTGCTGCAGCGACTGCTGCAGGGCACGGTTGCTGTAGACGATGGTGCTGTTGGCGTCGGTGAGGTAGACGCCGGTGGAGCTGTAGTCCAGCGCGGTGCGGATGCGCAGGTTCTCACCGGCGATGCGCTGGTCACGCTCGATACGCTCGCGCAGGTCGCGCTGCATGCGCTGCATGGCCTGCAGCAGCTCACCCACTTCGTCCTGGCGCGACACGTCGATATGGCCGTCGAGCTTGCCGCTGGCCACATCACTGGCCACCGCGACCGCGCCACGGACACTGCCGACCAGGGCGCGGGCAAACAGCCAGACCAGCACCAGCCCCAGCGCCGCACCGCCGAGCAGTGCCAGCACCATCAGGGTTGCCGAAGCGCTGTACGTGCTGGAGGCCTGTTCGGCTGCCGCGCGCGCCAGCCGGTTGTCTTCGGCAATCAGCGCTTCCAGCGCCGTGGAGGCCGCCAGGTGTTTGGTGCGCGTTTCACCAACGAAGGTGTCGACGGCGTCGTCGGGCAGTTCCAGCTCGATCAATTCGTGCACGCTGGCATAGGAGGCCAGCGCGGACTTCCAGTTGGCGGCATAGGTGTCAAAGAGCTGCTTCTGCTGCGGGTTGTCAATCAGCTTCGGGTAGGCGGCGAGCGCCTCGTCGAGCTTGACCTGCAGGTTCTCGACACGTTGCCGGGCTTCGGCTTTGACCTCGGCGCTGGCACGCACCAGCTGCTGGTATTCGGAATTGCGGAACTCGCCCATCATGCCGCGGATTTCACCCGCCAGGCGGATGCTCTGCATGCGCCGCTCGGCCAGCTCGCTGGTTACGCTGTTCAGCGAATGCAGGCCGCGGTAGGCAACGATGCCCTGCAGCAGCATTACCACGAGGATGACGCCGAAGGTCAGCAGCAGCTTCGGCATCAGTTTCAGGTTGTTGATCCAGGGCATGGGCGTAACATTCTCCAGTGACAGACGCGTCCGGACCGAAGCGTGGCCCGGGTGCAGCATCCGCCACGCCGGCAGGCCGGCGCGGCGGGGCGGTCAAGGCTTACTTGATGTCAGCCAGTTTCAGGTTGGCCGGCGAGCTCACTTCAATCTCGGCGCGCGAGGCGTCGCGCTCGATCTTGCCGATCACGCAGACAGTCTTGCCTTCCAGCGATTCCAGCGGGAAGGAAAACTTGCTGCGGTTGGCGCCGGTGATGCGGGCCGAGAAGGTGTGGCGGGGGAACGCGCCACCCATGTGCAGGAAGGTCGGCTGGCCTTCGGAGCCTTCTGCGTAGCGCGCCTTCTCAACCTTGCCGCAGACCATGCCGTCCTTGCCAACCTGGCGGGCCGCCATTTCCGGCGGAATCATGGCCGACTGGGCAGCGGCGGTCAGGGCGGTGGTGGCCAGCAGCGCGGCCGAAGCAAAGGCAAGCAGGGACTTCATCAAC
>JAAIGF010027046.1_pt1 | contig 36541 bp, 33 predicted proteins | sample 6487441 | NCBI WGS metagenome assembly JAAIGF01 (sample SAMN13974129, study PRJNA590717) | phyllosphere metagenome | biome: pepper field; feature: multiple bacterial spot infested pepper fields; material: pepper leaves; isolation source: leaves from pepper fields | host: Capsicum annuum ...
CCGATGGTAGCGCCGGGCCATGCCCGGCGTGTTTGCCAGGGGTGAGGACGCCGGGCATGGCCCGGCGCTACCACTCCGCTATCAGGCCTTCAGCAGCTCGAACTGCACTGCTTCGCCGGCGGCCGACGAGGCACACACCCACACGTCGAACTGGCCCGGCTCGGCACGCAGCACGCCGTCGCGGCCGGTGAAGGCCAGCTGCTCGCGGCTGAGGCTGAAGCTCACCTCAGTCGACTCGCCCGGCTGCAGGGCGACCTTGCGGAAGTCCTTCAGCTCGCGCACCGGGCGCACGCGACTGGCCACACGGTCGTGGATGTACAGCTGCACCACTTCCTCACCGGCCACGGCGCTGGTGTTGGTCAGCGTGGTGGTCACGGTCAGGGTGTCGTCCCAGCCGAGCTGGGTCGCGCTCAGCTGCGGCACGCCGTAGGCGAACGTGGCGTAGCCGATGCCGTGGCCGAACGGGTACAGCGGCTCGTTCGGAATCTCGCGCCAGCGTGCCTTGAACTCCGACATGGTCGGCAGTTCCGGGCGGCCGGTGCGCGGGTGGTTGTAGAAGTACGGCTGCTGGCCGGACACCTGCGGGAAGCTGACCGGCAGGCGGCCGGACGGGCTGTAATCGCCGAACAGCACATCGGCCACCGCGTGGCCGGTCTGCGTGCCCAGGTACCAGGTGACCGCCACGGCATGCGCATTGCGCACCGCACCCTGCAGGGCCAGCGCGCGGCCATTGCGCAGCAGCACCACCAGCGGCTTGCCGGTCATCGCCACGGCCTCGGCCAGCGCCTGCTGTGCCGGCGGCAGGGTGATTTCCACGCGCGACTGCGCTTCACCGCTGTAACGCTGCGGTTCGCCCAGGGCCAGCACCACCACGTCGGCGCGCAGCGCAGCGGCCACGGCCGCTTCGGTGCCACCCGGAATCGCGGCTTCCAGCTCGCTGCCCGGCACGACTTCCAGCAGTGCTTCATCGCCGATGGCGGCGCGCACGCCGGTTTCCAGGTCCACGTAGCGCTGCTTGTCGCCGAACAGGGTCCAGCAGCCTTCGATGTTCTCGCGGTCCTGCACGAACGGGCCGATCAGGGCGATCTTCTGCCCGGTCTTCTGCAGCGGCAGCACGTTGTCGCGGTTGTTCAGCAGCACGATCGAACGGCGTGCGGCATCGCGCGACAGCTCGTCATGGGCGGCGATGTGCGAGGTATCCGCTTCGCGCGCCGGGTCCAGCGAACGGTACGGATCATCGAACAGGCCGATGGTTTCCTTCAGCCACAGGATGCGGCGCACGCCTTCATCCAGCACGGCCATCGGCACTTCGCCGCTCTCGACCAGGCCCGGCAGGTGCTCGGCGTAGAAGCCGCTCTGCATGCTCAGGTCGAGGCCGGCGGTGAAGGCCTTGGCGGTGGCGTCGCGATCGTCGGCGGCATAACCGTGGGCGACCAGTTCCATGTCGGCGGTGTAATCGGAGATCACCACGCCCGGGAACTTCCACTCACCGCGCAGGATGTCGGTCAGCAGTTCGGCGTTGGCGCTGGCCGGCACGCCGTTGATGTCGTTGAACGAGGACATCACGGTGATGGCGCCGGCGTCGAAGGCGGCCTTGAACGGCGGCAGGTGCACGTCGCGCAGGGTCTGCGGCGAGATGTCCACCATGTTGTATTCCATGCCGGCCATCACCGCGCCATAGGCGGCGAAGTGCTTGGGCGTGGCCAGCAGCGAATCAGCGGCGCGCAGGTCGCCGCCCTGGAAACCGCGCACGCGGGCGGCAGCGAAGGCGCAGCCCAGCACCACGTCCTCACCGGCACCTTCAGCACCACGGCCCCAGCGCTGGTCGCGGGCGATGTCCACGGCCGGTGCGTAGGTCCAGTGCAGGCCGGCGGCGGTGGCCTCGACGGCGGTGGCACGGGCGGTGCGCTCGGCCAGGTCCGGTTCGAAGCTGGCGGCTTCGCCCAGCGGGATCGGGAACACGGTGCGCATGCCGTGGATGACGTCGGCGGCCAGGATCACCGGGATGCCCAGGCGGCTCTCCTCGGTGGCGACCTGCTGGATGCGACGGCCCAGTTCGGCGCCCACTCCGTTGAACAGCGAGCCGACCTTGCCTTCGCGCACCTGCTGCAGCACCTGGTCGGCGTTGCGCACGTTGGCTTCCGGGTTCACGTCCGGGGCGAACGGGCGGACCATGTCCGCGAAGACACCCAGCTGGCCGACCTTTTCCTCGACGGTCATCTGGGCAATGAGGGATTCGATGCGATCGGAGGCCACCAGCTGTCCTTATGAAAACGTTTACAAGCCCGGCATTCTAGCGTTCCCGGGCCATTTGGCGAGAGGTTTCGTCATTCAGTTTCGTGCGCCCGCCCACAGTCTGGGCGGCCCATACGGGGGCGGACGCGAGGGTGGAGCTTACTCCGACCCGGCCAGTGCGCGCTGCCCCGCCATCAACATGGCGTCGCTGGAGGCTTGGAAGACCCGCAGCCCAAAGGCCGGAAGGATCGCCAGCAGGTGGTCGAAGATGTCCGACTGCACCCCTTCATAGACCGCCCAGGTGGTGCTGCGGGTGAAGCAGTAGATCTCCAGCGGCAGGCCCTCGGTGGTGGGCTGCATCTGCCGTACCAGCAGGGTCATATCGGTATGGACGCCGGGGTGACTGCGCAGATAGCGCTCCACGTAGGCGCGGAAGGTGCCCAGGTTGGTCACCCGGCGGCTGTTCACCTCGGCCACGCCCTGCTCGCGCAGGCGCCCGTTCCACTGCTCCAGCTCCTGCGCCTTGTCACGCAGGTAGTCGCCCAGCAGGGCGAACTGGCCCAGCCGCTGCAGCTCGTCCGCGCCGAGGAAGCCGACGCTGTGCTGGTCCAGGTACAGCGCGCGCTTGATCCGGCGGCCGCCGGCCTCCTGCATGCCGCGCCAGTTCTTGAACGACTCGGTCACCAGCTTCTTGGTCGGGATGGTGGTGATGGTCTTGTCGAAGTTCTGCACGGTGATGGTGTGCAGGGCGATATCGATGACATCGCCGTCGGCGTTCTGGCTGGGCATCTCGATCCAGTCGCCGAGGCGCACGCGACCATCGCCACTGATCTGCACGCTGGCCACCAGCGACAGGATGGTGTCCTGGAAGATCAGCATCAGCACCGCGGTGGCCGCGCCCAGACCGGTCACCAGCGGGCCGATGGGCACCCCCAGCAGGGTGGCGACGATGGACAGGCCGGCGGCCACGAACACCACGATCTTGACCACCTGCAGGTAGCCCTTGATCGGCTTGTTGCGCGCATCGGGCTTGCGTTCGTACAGGCTGTTGGCCGCATCCAGCGCGTGCGAGAACGCCAGCGACACGGTCAGCACCGCCCACACGATGCACAGCCTGGTGATGACGTGGACCAGGCCGGGCGGCAGGTCGGGGATGAGGACGATGCCCGAGGCGATCACCTGGCTGGGCACCACGTTGGAGAGCCGCGCGATCACCCGCATCAGGTGGCTGCCGCGCCCGGATTCGGCGCCAGGCAGGCGCTGCAGCAGGCGCCGCAGGCCGCGCACCAGGATGCGCTTGGTGACCCAGTTGGCCAGGCCGGCGGCGACCAGCAGCGCCGTGATCATCAACGCCAGGTAGGCGCCGGGATAGGGTTCCAGTGTCATCTGCAGCTGTTCCAGCCACTGTACCGCCACCACCGCGTCCACCATCGGTTGTCTCCTTCTATGTTTTTTTTGAGGTTGATGTTGCCGGCCAGCGGCCGGCACTACCGGTCAGAGGTTGCCGGCCAGCGGCCGGCACGACCGGTCAGTCGCGCGAGCGCTCGATGATCACGCCCACCGCGCGCGCGCCACGCACCGCACCGGGCTTGCTCAGCTTCAGGCGCAGCCACTTCACGTCGAACTCGTCCAGCACGATCTGCGCGCAGCGCTCGGCCAAGGTCTCGACCAGGCCGAATTCCGATTCGCGCACGAACTGCTCCAGGCGCTTGCTCACCGCCTTGTAGTTCAGGGTGTGGGCGATGTCATCGGAGGCGGCCGGGCGGCGGTTGTCGAAGCCCATTTCCAGGTCGAACACCAGGTCCTGCCGGATCCGCCGTTCCCAGTCGTAGATGCCGATCAGGGCGTCGATCGTCAGCCCTTCGATGAAAACCTTGTCCATTGCGGTTACCAGCCGGATACAGGCGGCCATGGTAACGGCACGGCGGTGAGCCTGCCCGGAACTGGCGGCGGCGCGGGAGGGGCGGGAAAGACAAAGGGCCCTGCTAGCGGGGCCCTTTGGTACCTCTCAACGTCCCCAGGGGAAGCTGGAATCCAGCCGCGAGTCCCGGAGCACACGCTGGCGAAGGTATCCCATCGGTCCTGCTCGATGCGAGAGGCGATTGCGACAATTGCTGGTGACGGAAAAACAAAGGGCCCCGCTAGCAGGGCCCTTTGGTACTACCGTTTGTCCCCGGGGGGAGCTGTTGAACAGCCGCGAGTCCCGGTGGCGCAGGCATGCAGAGTAGGCAGGGTCCAGATCGTCGGTCAAGGCCAGTTCCGACAGCCAAGGTCAGGTGTTCGTCCGAGGCGAAACACAGAGAATCGGCCACCCGCACAACGACGTTCCCTGATGGTTGTTGCCCGCGTGACTGGCCAACATCGATTCATTCTTCACCACCGCACATCACGATGGCTTCATACGATGCACTGCGGCGCGCGTTGTCAGCGGAGCGTCTGTCTACTTACGAGAGAATTGCATCGACCTGCGGCCCCGGCGTCACAGCCGAATCCCTCTACCTGTGGAACATGCGGCTGTGCGGCGCGCTGATGATGCCGGTCCATCTGTGCGAAGTGGTCACCCGCAACGCCGCGGCAACGGTTCTGGTTCGGCAGCACGGCCCACGTTGGCCTTGGAATGATGCCTTCCGACGCAGACTGCCAACTTCGTCCAGTACTTCTCCACGCACGGCACTGGAACAACTTGCCAGTCGCGTAAGCGATACACCTGAGATCGTCGCCAACCTGCCAATGGTGTTCTGGCAGCAGCTATTCACATGTCGCTTCGACTCCACGCTGTGGATACCGGCACTCAGCGGGGTCCAGCGCCATGCGCCTTCCGCCCACCCTAGTGTCATCCGGAAAGCCATCCACGCGGATATTGGCCGCATCCGCCACCTGCGCAACCGCATCGCCCACCACGAACCCATCCTCGAGCGCGACATCGGTGCCGATCTGGCCGCGATCGGGCGGCTGATCCATGCGCGCTGCCCGCACACCCTGGGGTGGCTGCAGCGCCATGAGCGGGCGACGACGGTGCTGGCGGCATCGCCGTTGGCGGGGCGCCCGTGATGCGTCTGCTGGCCGCGGTCCGGCGTTACGGTTCAGACCGCCGGCAGGGTCGCCATGTCCCAGCGCGGGGTGACTTCCACCTTCGGCGGGTTGTGCTGGCCGGCCTGCAGGCGCAGCGCGCCGGCGAAGGCGATCATCGCGCCGTTGTCGGTGCACAGTGCCGGGCGCGGGAAGCAGGCGCGGCCGCCCAGGCGTTCGGCCATCTGCTGCAGGCGGGCGCGCAGGCGCTTGTTCGCGCCAACGCCGCCAGCCACCACGATCACGTTGGTGCCGGCCGCTTCCAGCGCACGCTCGCACTTGATCGACAGGGTCTCCACCACCGCATCCTCAAAGCCACGGGCGATGTCGGCGCGGGTCTGTTCGCTCTGGTCGCTGTCGCGCCAGGCCATCAGGACCTGGGTCTTCAGGCCGGAGAAGCTGAAATCCAGCCCCGGGCGGTCGGTCATCGGCCGCGCGAAGCGGTAGACGCCCGGCGTGCCCTGCTCGGCCAGCCTGGCCAGCTGCGGGCCACCCGGGTAAGGCAGCCCCATCATCTTGGCGGTCTTGTCGAAGGCCTCGCCGGCCGCATCGTCCAGGGTCTCGCCCAGCAGCCGGTACTGGCCGATGGCGTCCACCGCCACCAGCTGGGTATGGCCGCCGGACACCAGCAGCGCCACGAACGGGGCTTCCGGCGGGTCGTCTTCCATCAACGGGGCCAGCAGGTGGCCTTCCATATGGTGTACGCCCACCGCCGGCACCTCCAGCGCCCAGGCCAGCGAACGGGCCACGCCCGCGCCGACCAGCAGGGCGCCGACCAGGCCAGGGCCAGCCGTGTACGCCACGCCGTCGATGTCGCCCACGCCCAGGCCGGCCTCGGCCAGGGTCTGGCGCACCAGCGGCAGCAGCTTGCGGACGTGGTCGCGGCTGGCCAGCTCGGGCACCACACCGCCGTACTCGGCGTGCAGGGCGATCTGGCTGTAGACCGCATGGGCGCGCAGGGCCGCGCTGCCGGCCAGGTCGGTGTCATACACCGCCACGCCGGTCTCATCACAGGAAGATTCGATGCCAAGGACTCGCATGCCTGCTATTATGACGCCCCTGCCGCCCCCTCGGGGGACGTGCAGATCTCACTGCTTTCGACCCCCGGCCCGCATTCAGGGTTGGACGCTTGCAGTTTGTTGATTCGCCGCTATAATGTGCGGCTCGCCGGGCGTGACCCGGTTCTACTGTGTCCCGGAGATTCCATGCCCAGCGTCAAAGTCCGCGAGAACGAGCCCTTCGAGTTTGCTCTTCGCCGCTTCAAGCGCACTTGCGAAAAGGCCGGTGTGCTGGCCGAAACCCGCAAGCGCGAGTTCTACGAAAAGCCGACCCAGGAGCGCAAGCGCAAGGCTGCCGCTGCTGTGAAGCGTCAGCTGCGCCGCTCGTCGCGCGACGTCACCAAGCGTCAGCGCCTGTACTGATCGGACGCATCTTCATTGCGATGGGCTTGTCTGTCGCAGTGGAGCCGAAGCCGGCACGCGCAAGCGTCGCCGGCTTTTTGCGTTTCCGGGTTCGGGCATCCGCCCCTGCCCCACCACCACCACGAGGTTCCTCATGAGCATGAAGCAGCAGCTCACCGACGACATGAAGGCCGCCATGAAGGCGGGCGAGAAGCACAAGCTGGGCGTGATCCGCCTGATCAACGCCGCCATCAAGCAGAAGGAAGTGGACGAGCGTGTCGAGCTGGATGACACCGCCGTCATCGCCGTGCTGGACAAGATGGTCAAGCAGCGCAAGGACTCGGTCACCCAGTTCGTGGCCGCCGACCGTGAAGACCTGGCCGAGATCGAGCGCGCCGAGATCGTGGTGATCGAAGCCTACCTGCCGGCCAAGATGGGCGAAGCCGAGATCGTGGCCGCCATCCAGGCCGCCATTGCCGAGACCGGTGCCACCGGTGCGGCCGACATGGGCAAGCTGATGGGCGCACTGAAGCCCAAGCTGGCCGGCCAGGCCGACATGGGCCTGGTGTCCAAGCTGGTCAAGCAGCAGCTGTCGTAAGCCAGCACCCGGGGTCGGATCCCTTTCGCGCGCGAAAGGGCTCTGACCCCACCGCCGCGACCGCATCGCCGCGATGCTTCACCACGCCTTCGACCCCCGGCTGCTACAACACCGGCATGGTTGAACACGCGTCTACTGTCCCCGTGAATCTACGCAAATACGTCCAGCGTCTGCAGGACAGCTTTCCCATGGCCGTCGGCAAGCGCTTCGTCGAGATCGACGTGCTCACCCAGGCCGCCTCGGTCTCCTTCTACGCCCTGCTCTCGATGGCACCGCTGCTGGTGCTGCTGCTGTGGCTGACCGCTTCGCTGTACCCGCCCGCGCAGCAGGCCCTGGTCGAGCAGATCAGCGCCGCCGCCGGCAGCAGCGCGGCCACCGTGGCCGAAACCGTGCTGAAGAACGCCGACAACCAGCCCGACGTCGGCTCGCTGGCCGGGCTGTGGAGCACCCTGCTGCTGTTCATCGGTGCCACTGCGGTGTTCGCCCAGCTCCAAAACGCACTCAACCTGATCTTCCGCACCAGCGGCGAGCGCCTGGAGGGCATCAAGGCCTGGCTGCGCAAGCGCGTGTTCTCCTTCGGCGTGGTGCTGGCACTGGGCTTCCTGCTGATCCTGTCGATGACCGCCACCACCATGCTGCAGGTGGCCTTCGCTCAACTGCCTTCGGTCCTGCCGGCCATCGGCTACCTCACCAGCCTGCTGCTTTACGCGGTCGGCTTCGCCTTCATGTACCACTATCTGCCGGACCGCCGCGTGGCCTGGCGCCAGGCCTTCATCGGCGGCGTCATCACCTCGGCGCTGTTCGCGCTGGGCCGCTATGGCATCGGCGTCTACATCGCCACCGTGGCCCCGGGCAGTGCCTACGGTTCGATGGGCGCACTGGTCATCTCGCTGGTCTGGATCTACTACGCCACCGTGGTGTTCTTCGTCGGCGCGCTGATGACCGCGGTGATCGACGAGCGCCTGCGCGCCCGCACCCATCTGACCGCTGCCGGCATCGATCCGGCCAACGCCGGCCCCCTGCCCGACAGGGAGTAAACTAGGCGGATTGATCGTTCCGCCTCGCGTGGCCACCGGCCGCGCCCCTGCCCTGTTGCCCATGGCCCGTATCCCCGACGCATTCATCGACGACCTGCTGGCCCGCTCCGACATCGTCGAGGTGGTGGGCAGCCGCGTGCCGTTGAAGCGCCAGGGCAAGGAATACGCGGCGCGCTGCCCGTTCCATGACGAGCGCTCGGCCTCGTTCACGGTCTCGCCCACCAAGCAGTTCTATCACTGCTTCGGCTGCGGCGCGCACGGCACCGCCATCAGCTTCCTGATGAATTACGACCGCCTCGAATTCCTCGATGCGGTGGATGAACTGGCCAAGCGCGCCGGCATGGAAGTGCCGCGCAGCGAGAACCCGCGCAACGCCCAGCAGCAGGACGACAGCCGCGAACTGTACTCGGCGCTGGATGCGGCGACCAAGTTCTTCCAGAAGAACCTGGAAGGCAGCGAGAAGGCGCGCACCTACCTGGACGGCCGCGGCGTGGACGAGGAAAACCGCGCGCGCTTCCAGATCGGCTATGCCCCGGACGGCTACAGCGGCCTGCGCGACGCGCTGGGCAAGGACGAGCGGCGGATGAAGCTGCTCGACCGCGCCGGCCTGTTCTCCAAGAACGACCGCGGCCACGTCTACGACAAGTTCCGCGACCGGGTGATGTTCCCGATCTTCGACCGCCGTGGCCGTGTCATCGCCTTCGGTGGTCGCGTGTTCGAGAAGGACGACGGCCCCAAGTACCTCAACTCGCCGGAAACCGCGCTGTTCCACAAGGGCCGCGAACTGTACGGCCTGTGGCAGGTGCGCCAGGCCAACCAGAAGATCGAGCGGCTGATCGTGGTCGAGGGCTACATGGACGTGGTCTCGCTGTTCCAGTTCGGGGTCACCCAGGCGGTGGCCACGCTGGGCACGGCCACCACGCCGGACCACGCCGAGCTGCTGTTCCGCAACGCGCCGGACGTGTTCTTCTGCTTCGACGGCGATGCCGCCGGCCGCCGTGCCGGCTGGAAGGCGCTGGAATCGGTGCTGCCACGCATGAAGGACGGCCGCCAGGCGTTCTTCCTGTTCCTGCCCGATGGCGAGGACCCGGACACCATCGTGCGCAAGGAAGGCGCGGAGGTCTTCAACGACCGCCTGAAGCAGGCCACGCCGCTGTCGCAGTTCTTCTTCGATGAACTGACCCGCGAGATCAACCTCGGCACGCTGGACGGCAAGGCGCGCCTGGCCGAGCGGGCCAAGCCGATGCTGGCGCAGATTCCCGATGGTGCCTTCGGCGACCTGATGAAGCAGCAGCTGGCGCAGCTGACCGGCCTCGGTGGTGGCACCGCCGCGGCCGCGCGCGCACCGATGCCGCAGCGCGCGCCGGCGCGGCAGATCCAGCCCATCGCCAAGCGCAGCCTGGTACGCGGCGCCATCGCCGTGCTGCTGCAGCAGCCCTCGCTGGCGATGAGCTTGGGCGGCAAGCACCACTTCCAGGGCCTGCGCCTGCCCGGCGTGGAGCTGCTGCTGGAACTGCTGGGGCTGGTCGAACAGCGCCCGGACATCAGCACCGGCGCCCTGCTGGAACATTTCGACGGCCGCGAAGAGCAGGCCTCGCTGCACACGCTGGCCGCGCAGACCATGCCCGGCGACGAAGCGATGTGGACCCAGGAACTGCACGACGCCGTGGCCCAGCTGGAGAAACAACTGCTGGTGCAACGTCTGGACGAGCTGTTGGCAAAGCAGCGCCAGCAGGGCCTGGACGATACTGACAAGTACGAACTGCGCGAACTGCTGAAGGCCCGCGCCACCCTGCGCCTGTAGCGGCAGCCCGACCACGGAGAGACCATGCTGCTGCGCCTGACCTGCCTGCTGTTGCTGTCACTCTGCACGACCCTGCCCGCCTGGGCCGGGGACACGCCGCTCAACGAAGTCCGCCCCGACCTGTATGCCGGCGGCCAGCCCAGTGCCACGCAGCTGCAGGCGCTGGCCGCGCAGGGCGTGCGCACCGTCATCGACCTGCGCCAGCCCGGCGAGGACCGTGGTTTCGACGAGACTGCCCAGGCCGAGGCACTGGGCCTGCGCTACGTGCGCATCCCGGTGGCCGGCGCCGACGGCCTGGATGCGGCCAACGTGCGCGCCGTGCACCAGGCACTGCAGCAGAGCCAGGGCCCGGTGCTGCTGCACTGCGCCTCGGGCAACCGCGCTGGCGCCGTGCTCGGCCTGGTCAATGCCCGCTACGAACAGGCCAGCCCCGAGCAGGCCCTGCAGCTGGGCCAGCGCGCTGGCCTGACCTCACTGGAAGCAGTCACCCGGCAACGCCTGGCTGCGCCCACTTCCCATCCCTGACCCCCTGTAACGAGGAGCCTGCCCACCATGACCCGCTGGTGGTCGCGCCTGCGACCGGACAACTTCACCCTCGCCCTGCTGTGCACCGTCGGCTTGGCCTCGCTGCTGCCGATGAAGGGCGCCGCCGCCATCGTGCTGGACGACGTCACCACCGTGGCCATCGCCGCGCTGTTCTTCCTGCATGGCGCGCGCCTGCCGCGCGAATCGATCATCGGCGGCATGCTGCATTGGCGGCTGCACCTGACCATCCTCGCCTGCACCTTCATCCTGTTTCCGCTGCTGGGCCTGCTGTTCAAGCCACTGTCGGGCTGGCTGCTGACGCCGGAGCTGTACCTGGGCGTGCTGTTCCTGTGCACCCTGCCCTCCACCGTGCAGTCGTCCATCGCGTTCACCTCGATGGCGCGCGGCAACGTGCCGGCGGCGGTGTGCAGTGCTTCGCTGTCGAGCATCCTCGGCGTGTTCCTCACGCCCCTGCTGCTGACCGCACTGGCCGGTACCTCCGGCGGCGTGCACGACCCGCTGCATGCCATCGGCGGCATCATGCTGCAGCTGCTGGTGCCCTTCGTGGCCGGCCACCTGCTGCGGCCGTGGATTGCCGGCTGGGTGGAAAAGCAGCGTGCGCTGCTGCGCTACACCGACCAGGCCACCATCCTGCTGGTGGTGTACTCGGCGTTCGGCGAAGCGGTGACCGAAGGGCTGTGGAGCAAGACGCCGCTGCTGTCCCTGTTCGCCGTGGCCGTGGTCGCTGCCGTGCTGCTCGGCATCGCGATGCCGCTCATCACCTTCCTGGCCCGCCGCCTGCACTTCAACCGCGAAGACGAGATCGCCATCGTGTTCTGCGGCTCGAAGAAGAGCCTGGCCACCGGCGTGCCGATCGCCAAAGTGTTGTTCGCCGGTGGCAGCTTGGGTGCCATCGTGTTGCCGGTGATGATCTACCACCAGATCCAGCTGATCGTCTGCGGCGTGATCGCGCAGCGGTATGCGAAGCGCGCGCCCTGATTGGGCGCGCGGGTTTTCTTGTGGGGAACCTATCCACGCACGGCGTGGATCTACTGTAGAGCCGAGCCCACGCTCGGCTGATTGCCGCTGCTAATCCACGATGGCCGCTGCGACATCGTGCAACACCCGCGCGTGACGCTCCACGTCGCTCCCGGGCTCGCCCGTGGCAACCAGGCTGTAGGTCTTGCTGCCGCCCGTCCAGGCAAGCTCGACGCGGGTGCGACCGACGCCGTCCACGGTCTTGCCCATCTGTGCGGGCGTCCCGTTCACTTTGGTGTTCTGCGCCTCCGCAATCACCTCGATCTGCGTGCCTGCAGCGATGAAATTGTTCTCGCTGAATTCCACGATGCCGACACCCTCCAGCCAGTAGAAGCGGCTCAGACCCGAGGACCTTCCTCCATCCAGTCTGCCACTGGGCTCCATGCCGATCAGCTCCGCCGGTCCCAGCAGACTGCCTTCCAGCGTGCTGGGTGGCTGCGGCAGGCGCTGACGTAGTTCCGACACCGAACGGTGCGTGCGGGGCAAGGCAGCCAGCATTTCGGCCTGCGTTGGGATGCCCGCTTCTGCAACCTGCACGACACCCTTGGATTGCTCGATATCAGCACGAAGCTGCTGCTTCACTGCTTCGGGGGCATCCAGGTCTGCCAATCGCACGATGCGGTAGCTGCCCACAGGCGATGGGTTCGCCTGCGCCGCCGCCTGCATGGCGCGTTGCTGCAACCACTGCCCGACCGCGTCAGCCTCTTCATCCGGTGCAGGTGCATTCACTGCAATCGCCACGAGGGCAGCGCACAACAGAAGGAAATTCATCACGACCGCCTTGCTCCACAGAATTGCGGGTCATCCCGCAACACCTGTGTATCTGCCCTGGATCGACCGACCCAGTGGATCAGCCAGCATCTGTGACCCACCGCTCGCAGGAACCGCGCGGCGCGGCAAATCCCTACGACCCAGCAGCTTGGTCAATGGATGCAGTGCCCGCCCTGGCGATTAGAATCCGACATTGAATGCACGGAGGTTCATGGAAACCATCCACGCATAGCGTGGATCTACCAAACCGCGGATGGCGTAGCCCTCAGTAGATCCACGCCATGCGTGGATGGGTTGCCTGGCGTTACGGGTCCACAAGCGTGCCGACGCTCAGTTCCGGCATCCAGACCCACAGGTCGTATTGGCGTCCTGCATAGGTATCGACCCGTGGGCCGCTCGCCAACTGCTCAGGAATTGAGCGCGCCATGCAAGTGCCCCCGCATCCCCAGAAGTGGCCGCGCAACGCGCCCAGCCCCACGCTGTAGATATCCAGATCGCGCAGCAGCGATGCCATCGGCCGTGTCTGCATCTCCGGCGGTGCACCTGCCGGCCGCTGCAGCATGGCGTGCACGTTGCCGGTCAGCACCAGCATGCGTGCGCCATCCGGCACGCGCCGGTACAGACGCCGCAGCTCGGCCGCCATGCGGTTGTCGCGTGCCTGGTTGCCGCCATCGCTTTTGTCGACGTCATAGCCGACCACGTCGATGACGCGACCCTGCGCCTTCAACGCGCGCAGGTCTTCGATCATCGCGAGCATGTCGCGGCTGCGACGGCCATCGTGCTGGTCATCGCGCACGGTCCAGAACGCACGGCCGTGCAGGCGCTGGCGTGCCGCGGCTCCGCCATCGGAAACCAGATATTGGCGCAGCGTGGGGTTTTCGCCGCGTGGCAGTTCCAGCGCCAGCAATACCGGCGCGCCGATCGCGGCTGTAGTCGTCCACCAGCTGCCGCACCAGCAGCGGCGTCTCGCGGGTTCCGTGCAATTCGCCCAGCACCAGCATGCGGTGGTCGGCGGCGTAGCGGCGAATCTGCGTTACGGTGTCGTCGGCATGCACGGTCACGGCCATGCCCAGCGCCAGCATCAGCGCGGTGGTCCAACGGAAGATCGAATGCATCCCTGCTGCTTCCTTTCCTTGGGGTCAGGAACAGCAATGGCGACGCCGCTGGAAGAGATCAAGTGTAGAGCCGAGCCCACGCTCGGCTGCGCTTCCAACCAACCCTCAGCCGAGCATGGGCTCGGCTCTACAGGTGGCGCCTCACATCCAGGGCAGGATCCAGTGGTCCACCAGCAGGAACGCGAACAGCGCCATCAGGTACACGATGGAGTAGTGGAACATCTTCATCGAGAACAGCTCGTCCGGCGGGTTCAGCATGCGCCAGGCGTACCAGAGGAAGACGGCATTGAGCACGATCGCGCCGCCCAGGTAGAACGGGCCGCTCATGCCCACCAGGTACGGCACCACGCACACCAGTGCCAGCACCACCGAATACACTATGATCTGCTTGCGCGTGTGCACCACGCCATGGGTGACGGGCAGCATCGGGATCTTCGCCTTGGCGTAGTCCTCGCGGCGGAAGATCGCCAGCGCCCAGAAGTGCGGCGGCGTCCAGATGAAGATGATCAGCACCAGCAGCGACGAATACGCCCAGTCCGACGAACCCTGCATGCCGGTGATCGCCGCCCAGCCCAGCATCGGCGGCATCGCGCCGGCCAGGCCGCCGATGACGATGTTCTGCGAGGTCGCACGCTTCAGGTACACGGTGTAGATCACCGCGTAGCCGATCAGCGAGGCGAAGGTCAGCACCGCGGTGATCCAGTTCACCCACAGCAGCAGGATCGCCATCGACAGCACGATCAGCACGCCGGCAAACACCAGCACCTGCCACGGCTTGACCTTGCCCACCACCAGCGGGCGCCACGAGGTGCGCGCCATCTGTGCATCGATGTGCGCATCCAGCAGCTGGTTGATGGCCGCGGCGGCCGAGGCGGCCAGCCAGATGCCGAGGAAGCCGAGCGCACCGGCGCGCACCTGTTCCCAGCTGGGCACGCCCGGAATGGCCAGGACCATGCCGACCAGGGCGGTGAAAACGATCAGGGCCACGACCTTGGGTTTGGTCAGGTCCCAGTACTGGCGATATCTGGAAAACATGGAATCAGTCCGGGGCACGCAGGCGGGCCAGCAGGCTGACCAGTACGAACAACAAGGCAACGGCCACGCCGTTGTGGGCCACGGCCACTTCCAGCGGCAGGGCCAGCTTCACGTTGAGGATGCCCAGGGTGACCTGCAGCACCAGCAGCGCCACCAGCGCGCTGGCCCAGCCACGCATGCTGGGCAGGCGGAACAGGCGCAGGCCCAGCCACAACAGGTACGCAGCCACGACGATCGCGAACAGGCGGTGCGCCATCTGGATGGCGATGCGCGAGGCGCCGTCCAGCACGCCGCCTTCGTAATCCACGCCGATGCCGCGCCACAGGGTGAAGCCCTCGGCGAAGTTGTGCTGCGGCCACCACTGGTTGGCGCAGCGCGGGAAGTTGTCCAGCGAGGCACTGCCGCCGCCGCAGGCCAGCGCGGCATAGTTGGCGCTGACCCAGCCGCCGAGGGCGATCTGGGTGACCAGCACCGCCACGCCGATGCGCAGCAGCCACTTCAGCTTGGGCGCTTCGGCCAGGGTGATCGGCAGGTGGGTCGCCCGCCACGCCATCCATACCAGCAGCGCGAACATCAGCATGCCGCCCAGCAGGTGGCCCATCACCACGATGGGTTTCAGCAGCAGGGTCACCGTCCACATGCCCAGCAGGGCCTGGAAGATCACCACCGCCAGGGTCAGCAGCGCAGCGCGCGCCAGGTCGATGTTGCTCCAGCGCAGCGCGGCGATCAGCAGGATCGCCTCGCCGGTCAGGGCGAGGATGCTGGCCGTGCCGTGCCAGCCCATCATGTACAGCGGTATGCCGGCGGCCACCAGTACGCAGGCGGTCACCACCGCCGTGCTTCCGAAGCGGCGCTTGCGGGTGGCCAGCAGGGCCAGGGTGAGGATCTCGATGCCCAGTGCGCCGGCCAGGAAGCGGTGCACCTGCTCGCGCCAGGCCTTGTGGGTTTCCAGCGGGCGGATCTCGGCGGCCGGGTGGCCGATGGTCTCTTCCACGTGCTGCGGCCAGGTGGCCTGGCCATAGCAGGTCGGCCAGTCCGGGCAGCTCAGGCCGGCATCGGACAGGCGGACGAAGGCGCCGAACATGATCGTACTGGCGGTCATGATCATGGCGAACCACGCCAGGCGGTGGAAGTTGCGATGCAGCGCCGGACGCGCGGAAAGGCTCATCAAACAGGACTCACTTCAGTTTCAGCAACGTGGCCATGTCCTTGCGCAGGCCACCCAGGTCGGAACCGGGGGCATGGCGCATGATCACGAAGCCGTTCGGATCGATCACGTAGACCGGCAGTCCCGCCGGATCATCGACGCCCGGCAGGGCCGCGCGCAGGGCTGGCGACGGGGCCAGCGGCCGCAGCGCGGGCAGCGAGACGATCGACGCCGGTGGCGTACCCAGCCACAGGATCTCGACATTATCGGCGTTATGGCCGAACAGCTGCCACACCTTGCCCAGTCCCTGCGACAAAGTGACGCACTGCGCATCGCAGGCACCGGCGGGAGCCACCAGCAACCGCCAGGTCCGCGCTTCGGGGTTCCAGGGGTAGGCCTGGCCGTTGGCCAGGGTGGGCGCCTGCTGGCGCAGATCGACCGGCGGCTGCAGCAGCTGCCCGGCATTGCGGTGCCCGGTGGGCTGCCAGCCGGTGAAGCGCAGCACGGCGGCCAGCGCCATCGCCCCGAAGAACACGGCGAACAGCAGCACCAGGGTCCGGCGGCCGGAACCGCGCGCCTGCGGGGAGGTAGCAGTGTTCATGCGGGGCATTTTCTCATGGTTGGGAAAGGGATGCCGGTGGTGCCGGCCGCTGGCCGGCATCGGGGAAACTAGGGAATTGCCGGCCAGCGGCCGGCACTACCGGGCAACGGGGCGCCTCCGGCGCCGTTCCAGCACCAGCGCGACCACCAGCACGGTCAGCGCCAGGCCAAACCACTGCACGGCATAGCCCAGGTGGCGCTGCGGCGGCAGCGTGTTCGGCAGCAGATCCAGGTCACGCGCATCGCCGAACGGCAGCGCGGGGTCGAGGCGCAGCACCCGGTCGGGCAGCGCGGCCAGCCTCAGCGCGCGGGCCAGGCCCTCAGCAGGCAGGCGGCTGGCCAGCCAGCGTCCGGGCTCGCCGGTGCTGGAGAACGCCGGCCCCAGCGCCAGGCCGGCCGCAGGCGGCGGTGCCAGCAACCCGCGCACCGCCACCGGCGATGGCGGCGCGGGTACATCCGGCAACGCGCGGTCCGGCGGCAGCGCGCGCCAGCCCAGGTCGACCAGCAGCACGCTGCCGCCGTCGCTCTGGAAGGGTCGATAGATCTTCACCCCGGCACGGCCCTGCCGGGTCTGGTTGTCCAGCAGTACCACCCCGGGCAGGAAGCGGCCATGGTCGGCCACGCCGTGCAACGCCCCCGGTGCCGCCAGCGCCTGCGCCAGCGGCAGCGACTGCGCCACCGCCGGCCCCTGCGCATCGAGCAGCGCCTGCTTGGCGTGCATGCGCTGCAGCTGCCAGAACCCCAGCGCAGTGAACGCGGCCATCGCCAGCACCGCCATCAGCCAGCCGATCACGCGTGTGTGCTGGCGCATCATGACAAGTCCGCGCAAACGCGGTCAGATAGGCGCATCCACCCTGCCCTCGAGCCGCGCATGAGTGATTCGCTGAAGACCCTGCTGGTAATCGCGTTTCTGATCGTCATCGTCTGGAATCTGGGCGCCGGCCTGTATTACCTGCTGGTCGACCGCGGCCAGACCAAGCGCACGGTCAACGCGCTGACCCGGCGTATCGGCGTGTCAGTCGCACTGATCGTACTGGTGATCGTGTGCATCTACATGGGCTGGATCAAACCGCACGGCATCGGTGGCTGAGGCCACCGGCGCCGGCGCCGGTCAAAGCACGTAGACGAACATGAAGAGCATCAGCCACACCACGTCGACGAAGTGCCAGTACCACGCGGCGGCTTCGAACGCGAAGTGGTTGTCGCGGGTGAAGTGTCCCTTGGCCGAACGCAGCCACATCACGATCAGCATGATCGTGCCCAGCAGCACGTGCGCGCCGTGGAAGCCGGTCAGCATGAAGAACGTCGAACCGTAGATGCCCGAACCCAGGGTCAGGTTGAGTTCCTTGTAGGCGTGGATGTACTCCTCCGCCTGCAGCGTCAGGAAGCCGAGGCCGAGCAGCACGGTGGCGCCCAGCCAGACCAGCAGCTGGCGGCGGTTGCCTGCCTTCAGCGCGTGGTGGGCGATGGTCAGGGTCACGCCGGAGGTCAGCAGGATCAGCGTGTTGATCAGCGGCAGGCCCCAGGCCGGAATGGTCTGGAAGGCACCACCGATCGCCGCCGGTCCGTTGGTCGGCCAGCCCGCCGAGTAGCCCTGCCACAGCAGTTCGTTGGTCATCACCCCGCGGCCTTCGCCGCTGAGCCAGGACAGGCCCAGGTTGCGGGTGTAGAACAGCGCGCCGAAGAAGGCACCGAAGAACATCACTTCGGAGAAGATGAACCAGACCATGCCCATCCGGAACGAGCCGTCGACCTGGCGGTTGTAGTTGCCGGCCTGCGATTCGCGCACCACGTCGCTGAACCACCAGAACAGGGTCAGCACCAGCATCGCGACGCCGATGTAGAAGGTCCAGCGCCCCCAGCTGGCATCGTTGAGCCAGCTGGCCACGCCGACCATGGTCACCATCATCGCGATGGACCCCACGAACGGCCATTTGCTCTGGGCCGGGACGAAGTACACGTTGGCGTCGGTCGGTGTCTGGGCCATGTCGGTATCCGGGTCAGGGAGCGGCGTGCGCGCCTTCCGAGGAGCCGGCAGGTGCCAGCCGGTCGGACAGCGCGTCGTTGCGGTAGAAGGTGTAGGACAAGGTGATCGTCTTGATTTCCGGCGGCAGGTCCGGATCGACGATGAAGCGCACCGGCATGTCGCGCTTCTCGCCGGCCTGCAGCGTCTGCGCGGTGAAACAGAAGCATTCGGTCTTGCTGAAGAAGCCCGACGCGCGCGCCGGTGCCACCGAAGGCACGGCACTGCCGACCACGGCATTGGCGCTGTCGTTGCGGGCGAAGTACAGCGCCTCGTTGAGCTCGCCGGGCACCACGTCCATGGTCAGCTGCTCGGGATGGAACGACCACGGCAACCGCGAATTGACCCCGCCATCGAACTCCACGCGCACGGTGCGCTTGCCGGTCGCGGCGCCGGTGCTGGCCTCGCTGCCGGGGCCGCGTTCCAGGCGCACGCCGAAAACCTTCTCGCAGGCGATGCGATACAGCGGCACCAGCGAGAACGTCAGCAGGAACACCGCCACCGCCACGCCGATCAGGCGCGGCAGCCCGGCACTGCGTGACGGAGCGGTGGCCGGCGTCTCGCTCATCGGCCGATCACCCCGCTGAGGATGAAACCGACGTAGACCAGCACGGCGACGGCGCCGACCCACACCGCGGTCCGCTTGGCGCGCTGGCGCTGCTGCTGGTAGAGCCGACCGTTGGTCGGCTGCTCTTCGTGAGTCGACCAACGGTCGACTCTACCGGTCGGCTGCTCGCCGTTGTTGTAGAGCCGAGCCATGCTCGGCTGCTTCTCTTCAGTCGAGCATGGCTCGACTCTACCGATCGGGAGCGGGCTCTCGTTATGCATGCCCCACCTCAATGCGTGATGTCGTCATGCGCCAGGTCGCCCGGGCGGATGGTCGGCGGCGTGGTGAAGGTGTGCGCCGGTGCTGGCGACGGCAGCGTCCACTCCAGGCCGCGCGCGCCTTCCCACGAACGGGCTTCGGCCTTCTCGCCATTGCGCAGCGAGGACAGCAGGATCGCGGCCATCATGAAGGGCGTGGCGAACATGCCGAACGCACCAATCGAGCTGATCAGGTTCCAGTCGGCAAACGCCACGCTGTAGTCGGGGATGCGCCGCGGCATGCCGGCCAGGCCGAGGAAGTGCTGCGGGAAGAACAGCAGGTTGACGAACACGATCGACCACCAGAAGTGCACCTTGGCCCACTTCTCGCTGTACATGCGCCCGGTCCACTTCGGCCACCAGTAGTACACCGCGGCGATCAGCGCGAACACCGCACCGGTCACCAGCACGTAGTGGAAGTGGGCGACCACGAAGTAGGTGTCGTGGTACTGGAAGTCGGCTGCCACGATCGCCAGCATCAGGCCGGAGAAACCACCGATGGTGAACAGGATGACGAAGGCCACCGACCACAGCATCGGTGCTTCGAAGGTGAGCGAGCCGCGCCACATGGTGCTGACCCAGTTGAACACCTTCACGCCGGTCGGGATCGAGATCAGCATCGTGGCGAACATGAAATAGATCTCGCCACCCAGCGGCATGCCCACGGTGAACATGTGGTGGGCCCAGACGATGAACGACAGGAAGGCGATCGCGGCGGTGGCGTACACCATCGCCTGGTAGCCGAACAGCGGCTTGCGGCTGAAGGTCGGGATGATCTCGCTGACCACGCCGAAGGCGGGCAGGATCATGATGTAGACCTCGGGGTGGCCGAAGAACCAGAAGATGTGCTGGAACATCACCGGGTCACCGCCACCGGCGGCGTTGAAGAAGCTGGTGCCGAAGAACTTGTCGGTCAGCAGCATGGTCACCGCGCCGGCCAGCACCGGCATCACCGCGATCAGCAGGAAGGCCGTGATCAGCCAGGCCCAGCAGAAGATCGGCATCTTCAGCAGGTCGATGCCCGGCGCACGCATGTTGAGCACCGTGGCGATGATGTTGATCGCGCCCATGATCGAACTGATGCCGGCGACGTGGATCGCGAACACGGTGAAGGCGACGTTGTAGCCGCCCTGCAGCGACAGCGGCGGGTACAGCGTCCAGCCACCGGCCGGTGCACCGCCCGGCAGCAGGAAGGTCAGCAGCAGCAGGCTGAAGGCCACCGGCAGCAGCCAGAACGACCAGTTGTTCATGCGCGGCAGCGCCATGTCCGGCGCGCCGATCTGCAGCGGGATCATCCAGTTGGCCAGGCCGACGAAGGCCGGCATCACGCCACCGAAGATCATCACCAGCGCATGCACCGTGGTGAGCTGGTTGAACACCTCCGGGCGGATGAACTGGATGCCGGGCTGGGCGAGCTCAAGCCGGATCAGCACGCTCATGAAGGCGCCGATGACGAACATGATGAAGCTGAAACCCAAGTACAACGTGCCGATGTCCTTGTGGTTGGTCGAGAAGAACCAACGCTCGAAGAAGCTCTGGTGGTGGTGGTGATCGTCGTGCCCAACTGCCGAGTGCGCCATCGCAAAACACCTCTCAGAATCGGTTGTCGCCACGGCCGCGAACGGCCGCGGGCTTTACATCACGCGCCGCTGGCCGCGGTGGCAGGCGTACCGGCTTCGGCTGCCGCCGGTGCGGCCGGCGCTGCCGGTGCCTCGCCCGCAGGCGCTGCCGGTTCGGCCGGTGACGCAGGCGTGGCAGGCGCAGCCGGCGGCGGCTTGCGCTGCGCCAGCCACTGCTTGAAGTCTTCCTTGGACACGGCCTCGACCACGATCGGCATGAAGCCGTGGTCCTTGCCGCACAGTTCAGCGCACTGGCCACGGTAGACGCCGGGCTGCTCGATGCTGGTCCAGGCCTCATTGATGAAGCCGGGAATGGCGTCCTGCTTCCAGCCCAGCGCCGGCACCCACCAGGCGTGGATCACGTCGTCGGAGGTGATGACGAAGCGCACCTTGGTATCGACCGGCAGCACCAGGCGGTTGTCCACGTCCAGCAGGTAGTGCGGGTGGCTTTCGCGGGTCGGCACCTTGCCACTCTGCCGCATGCGGTCGGACTCGCGGTCCAGGCGGCTGGTGAAGGTGACGTTCTCGCCGAGGTATTCGTACTTCCACATCCACTGGTAGCCGGTGACCTTCACCGTCATCTCGGCATCGCGGGTGTCGTACATCTTGATCAGGTTGGCCGTGGCCGGCCACGCCATCACGATCAGGATGATCACCGGGATCACCGTCCAGATCACCTCGGCCTTGGTGTTGTGGCTGAAGGTGGCGGCGACAGCGCCCTTGGATTTGCGGAACTTGAAGATGGCGTAGGCCATCGCCCCGAACACGATGACGCCGATCACCGTACAGATGATCAACGACAGGTTGTTCGACTCCCAGGCCAGGCGCGAGGTCTGGGTGACCCCCTTGCCCATGTTCAGCTGCCACGGCTTGGGATCGGCCGCCTGCGCCCATGCCCATGCCGGAACCAGTCCCCCGGCCACCAGGCTGGCGACCGCTGCAACGCACTTCGTGCCCCACCTGCTGCTTTGCTTCATTGCCTAGACCCTTAGCGTCGTCGGTTGCCGCCATCGCTGGCGGCGAGCAAGCCTTCAAGCATTTCAGCGAGCGTCTGGCGTTCGGCCGGCGCGAGGAAACTCCCCACCTCCACCTGCCGTCCGCTGGATGCCAGCCGGACCCTCTCGTCGTCGGTGAGCAGGCGCACCCAATGGGGGTGGGCCCGGAACACCGGCGATCCACCGGGTACGGGGATGACCTCCACGTACGCCGGCACGACCCGGATCTCCTCCTGCCGTTCACCGCTGCGCCACAAGGCACGCAGGGCGGCTGCCAGCAACAGGCTGTACAGCAGCGCGAACAGGGGGGCGAATGCGTTGCCAGCCACCCACCCGAGGGCGGAGACCAGCCACATCGCTCCCGACAACACGGCAAACAACAGGACGAACTGCCGGGCATCGAGCGCCCGTGGGGGACGCAGCCGCAGCTGCGTACCTGACCCATCCGGAGCTGGAAGCACCTCGATCATGTCGCAACCGCGTTCCTGCCGCGGGAAACGTCTCGATGGTAGCCCCGCCCTCTCACCGGTAGCAAGGGTCCATTCACACTTTTTCCCATGTTGCAATACAGCATGACCCCGGCGGCGCGAATGACGAATTCGGCACAAACATGGTCGAGCTTGCTGAACACGCTGAATCCACCACTGCTAGGGGCTATCAGCCCTCTACAAAGGTGCCTGCGGGGCACTTCCGCAGGGCGCAAAAATGATTAAAATCGCCAAGTTTTCCACTGGCCGGATCGGCATGAACGCACCCTCCTCCTCCCCTGCCGCCCACGACGCCCCGCGTCCGGGCGCGCTGCTGTCGCCGGAACTGCCGGCGTCCCCCAACCCGTTCCGCCAGGCCATCACCGACGCCTGGTTGAAGGACGAGGCCAGCCACGTGCGCGAGCTGCTGGCGCAGGCCCGCCTGCCCGCCGAGGAACAGGCCCGGGTGCAGGCGCTGGCCGCCGACCTGGTCGGCCGGGTGCGCGTGCGCGCCAAGGACCAGGGTGCGATCGAAGCCTTCATGCGCCAGTACGACCTGGGCAGCGAGGAAGGCGTGCTGCTGATGTGCGTGGCCGAGGCGCTGCTGCGCATTCCGGACCAGGACACCGCCGACAAGCTGATCCGCGACAAGCTGGCCGATGCCGACTGGGAAAAGCACCTGGGCGGCAGCGACTCGGTGCTGGTCAACGCCTCCACCTGGGGCCTGATGCTGACCGGCAAGCTGGTGCAGATGAACGACGCCACCCGCGCCGATGCGCCCAGCGCCTTCAAGCGCCTGGTCGGCCGCGTCGGTGAGCCGGTGGTCCGCCTGGCCGTGCGCCAGGCCATGAAGATCATGGGCCACCAGTTCGTCATGGGCCGCACCATCAGCGAAGCGCTGTCGCGTTCGCACAAGGGCGACAACGCCAGCTACCGCTATTCGTTCGACATGCTGGGCGAAGGCGCGCTGACCATGAAGGACGCGCTGCGCTACCTGGAAGACTACCGCCGTGCGATCCACGCCATCGGCGGCGACCACAAGGCGCGCGGCGGCCGCCCGGACGGCGACGTCAACAACGCCCCGGGCATCTCCATCAAGCTGTCGGCGCTCTACCCGCGCTACGAGCACGCCAAGCGCGAGCGCGTGCTGACCGACCTGGTGCCGGGCGTGCTGGAACTGGCGCAGCTGGCCAAGAGCTACGGCATCGGCTGCACCGTCGACGCCGAAGAGTCCGACCGCCTGGAACTGTCGCTGGACATCATCGAACAGGTGTTCGGCGATGCCTCGCTGGCCGGCTGGGATGGCTTCGGCGTGGTCGTGCAGGCCTACCAGAAGCGCACCCCGTACACGATCGACCACCTGGCCGACATGGCGCGCCGCGCCGGTCGCCGCCTGCAGGTGCGCCTGGTCAAGGGCGCCTACTGGGACGCCGAGATCAAGCGCGCGCAGATCGAAGGCTATCCGGGCTACCCGGTGTTCACCCGCAAGCAGAACACCGACGTGTCCTACCTGGCCTGCGCCAAGCGTCTGTTCACCCATGCCGACGCGATCTATCCGATGTTCGCCACGCACAACGCGCACACCATCGCCGCGGTGCGCAGCATCGCCAACGGTGGCGTGTACGAGCACCAGAAGCTGCACGGCATGGGCGACGACCTGTACGCCGAAGTGGTGCCGGCCGACCGCCTGGGCCTGCCCTGCCGGGTGTATGCGCCGGTCGGTTCGCATGAAGACCTGCTGCCGTACCTGGTGCGCCGCCTGCTGGAAAACGGCGCCAACTCCAGCTTCGTCAACCGCATCACCGACGAACGCGTGCCGATCGCCGACCTGGTCCGCGATCCGGTCGAGATGGTCGCCGCGTTCGCCTCGATCCCCCACCCGAAGATCCCGCTGCCGGTTGACCTGCTGCGCAGCCAGAACCACGACAGGAAGAACTCCATGGGCGCCAACCTCGCCAACGACAACGAACTGCGCGCCCTGGCCGAGCAGATCAACGCGGCTGTGAAGCCTTGGCAGGCTGCCCCGCTGGTGCCGGGTGCGAACCCGGCCGGCGCCGCGCTGCCAGTGACCAACCCGGCCGACACCCGCGAAGTGGTCGGCCAGTGGCTGGCCGCCGATGCCGCCACCGTGCAGAAGGCCCTGGCCAATGCCGTAGCCGCGCAGCCGGCCTGGAACCGCACCCCGGCCGCCAGCCGCGCCGCCATCCTCGAGCACGCCGCCGACCAGCTGGAAGCGCGCATGCCGGAGTTCATGGCGCTGTGCGTGAAGGAAGCCGGCAAGAGCCTGCCCGACAGCATCGCCGAAGTGCGCGAAGCCGTGGATTTCCTGCGCTACTACGCCAAGCAGGCGCGCGAGCAGTTCAGCCACGCCGAGAAGCTGCCCAGCCCGACCGGTGAATCCAACGAGCTGCAGCTGCACGGCCGCGGCGTGTTCGTCTGCATCAGCCCGTGGAACTTCCCGCTGGCGATCTTCCTGGGCCAGGTGGCTGCTGCACTGGCCGCCGGCAACAGCGTCATCGCCAAGCCGGCCGAACAGACCAACCTGATCGGCTACTACGCGGTGAAGCTGCTGCACGACGCCGGCGTGCCGGCCGAGGTGGTGCAGTTCCTGCCGGGCGACGGTGCCACCGTCGGTGCCGCGCTGACCGCCGACCCGCGCGTGGCTGGCGTGGCCTTCACCGGCTCCACCGACACCGCCCGTGCGATCAACCGCGCGATGGCCGCGCGTGATGCCGCCATCGGTGTGCTGATCGCCGAAACCGGCGGCCAGAACGCCTTCATCGCCGATTCCTCGGCGCTGCCGGAACAGCTGGTCAAGGACGCGATCGGTTCGGCCTTCACCTCGGCCGGCCAGCGCTGCTCGGCCGCGCGCGTGCTGTTCGTGCAGGACGACATCGCCGACAAGGTGATGACCATGCTGGCCGGTGCGATGAAGGAACTGAAGGTCGGCAACCCCGGCCTGCTGTCCACCGACGTCGGCCCGGTGATCGACGCCGATGCACTGAAGATCCTGCAGGACCATGCCGAGCGCATGGACCGCGAAGCGCGCCTGATCGCCGCTGCCGAACTGTCCACTGAAGCCGCCAATGGCACCTTCTTCGCACCGCGTGCGTATGAACTGAAGGACCTGGCCCAGCTGCAGAAGGAAGTGTTCGGTCCGGTGCTGCACGTCATCCGCTGGAAGGGTGACCAGCTCGACGCAGTGATCGACCAGATCAACGCCACCGGCTACGGCCTGACCCTGGGCGTGCATTCGCGCATCGACGAGACCGTCGACCGCATCAGCAACGGCGTCCACGTCGGCAACGTCTACGTCAACCGCAACCAGATCGGTGCGGTGGTCGGCGTGCAGCCGTTCGGTGGCCAGGGCCTGTCCGGCACCGGCCCGAAGGCCGGCGGCCCGCACTACCTGCTGCGCTTCGCCACCGAAAAGACGGTGACGGTGAACACCACCGCCGCCGGTGGCAACGCCTCGCTGCTGACCCTGGGCGACTGAAACACCCCTCCCCTTCCACGGGTGTGATTGATGCACGAAAAACCCCGCGAAAGCGGGGTTTTTTGTGCCATCACGCCGCCGCGCTGAAGCGGTTGTCCGTGCGCGCGGCCAGCGCCTCCTGCACCCGCGCGATGCGTGTTTCCAGATCGCCTTCCAGCAGCACGAACGGCAGCCCCCGCGCCTGCAGCTCCTGCAGGTACCAGGCATGCTGCTGCGCGCGGAAGGCCTCGCCCACCCGCGTGCCATCCTGGTCGAAGGCGATGTCCGGCGCACACAGGAACAGCAGGTCATACGGCCGCAATGCAGTCTGCAGCAGCGCGTCCGGTGCGCTGCCGAACATCCAGCCGCTGTAGCCCAGGGTCACCAGTGGCGTGGTATCGCAGAACAGCCAGCGCTGCGCCGTCAGCACCGCCGCATCCTCACGCCGGGGCTGCTCCTCAGCGATGCGCAGCAGGTCCGGCTCGCGCAGGTCACCGCCCTGCATTTCCCACAGCGTGCGCCCGTATTCCGCGACCCACGTCGTGCCCATGCGCTCGGCCAGCACGCGCGCCAGCGTGGTCTTGCCGGTGGATTCGCCACCAATGAAGGCCACGCGCTGCACGTAGTCCGCGTACACCTGCGGCGACAGGCCGTGGCGAAGCGCATGCGGATCGGCGCGCAGCTGGGTGCCGCTGGGCTGGCCGAGATCGCGACTGCGCTCCAGCCGCTGGTGCTGCACCGGTGCGTTGAAGTGCGCGGCCATCGCTGCGGCAAAACCATCGCCGTAGTCCTCGCCGGTGAACACCGCCTGCACTGGCCCGCCGAACAGGTGCAGGCACAGCCAGGCGGTGAAATCGCGCTGCGCCTGCTCGCTGTCGCTGTCGCGTGGCAGCGCGCGCGGTGGCAGGCCGTGCTGTTCGCAGAGCGCGGCCAGGCGGGCATCGTCCAGCATCGCCACCGTCGCCTGCGGAAAGCGCGCACGCAGCCAGCGTTCACGGCGGGCAGCGCTGTAGCCGGCAAAGCCCGGCTGCGACCAGCCGATCACCAGCAGCTGCCGGCAGTGCGCGGCGGCGAAGTCGATCAGGTGCTCATGGCCGCGGTGCAGCGGGCAGAACTTGCCCACCACCAGACCGCGCTCGACGCGCTCAGGCAGCGGCATCAGCGGTCTTTGCCTCGGCACGCATCAGCGTGCGCCAATGGCGCAGCGCCACCAGCGCGTTGATCCAGAAGCCGATGTAGAGGAACGAGGTCAGGTGCAGCCCGCGGCTGTAGTACAGCGGCACGGCGATGGTGTTGACCAGCAGCCACACCCACCACGATTCCAGCTTGCGCCGCATCATCAGGATCTGCGCGATCACGCTCAGCACCAGCACTGCCGAATCGATGTAGGGCGCGTAGGCATGGGTCAGACGGGTCAGCATCCAGCCGTAGGCGAAGGTCGCCACCACCGCCAGCGGCAGCAGCCAGGCCCACGCCCGCGGGCGCACCGGGGTGATCGGCAGGGGCGCGCCATGGTCGCCGCGCAGCCACTGCCACCAGCCCAGCACGCTGATGGCGATGAAAAAGAACTGCAGGACCATGTCCGCAAACAGGTGCGAACGCTCGAACACGGCGGCAAACAGCGCGCAGCCGACGATGCCCAGCCACCAGGTGTGCACGTTGTTGCGGCCGGCCAGCAGGATCGAGCCTGCGACGGCGATGTTGGCAGCCAGCTCCAGCTGGAAGTTCGGATCGGTGAGGTTCATGGCGCCATTGTCGTTGATCCGCGCGCCGAACGTGGATGGCCTTACACCCGCGCCAAGAACGCTTCGACGTCCCCCGCCTCGCACTTCCACTCGGCATACACCCCCACCAACTGGCACTGCGGGCAGCGGCAGCCGATGTACGGCCAGCGCACATCGCGCGAATCGGCGTACAGCGCCACGCCACAGTGGATGGCCAAGGCCTCGCTGCCACAGAGGCATTCATGCGCTTCGGGGTCCGCCTCGTCGGCATACTCCGCGCTGTCGCCCATCAGATGCGCAGTGCCGCAGGCCACGCAGTCCCGACGCGCAACGCCCGCCTCCTCGTCATCGAACAAGCGGAACAGCGTCGATCCGCAGACACAGACCGCAGCCCGGTAGTCGGTCGCGGGGTAACCGTTGCGTTCACTGAAGCCCTGGATGACCGCACGGATGTCGTCGTCCCCGCTGCCGTACCAGTGTTTGCCCTTGCGCGTGAGCGTCATCGTTTCCTCCGCCAGAATCCCGTCAGTAGATCCACGCCATGCGTGGATGACCGCCTCATCAGTAGATCCACGCCATGCGTGGATGGCGTCTACCCATAAAAAGAAAGCCCCGCTTGCGCGGGGCCCTCCTCGTACTGCTTCAGGCCGTGGCCTGAATCAGAACTTGTACTGGAACGACGCAGCCAGCACGTCGCCACGGACCTTGTACTTGCCCGACAGCGAGTTGCCCTGGTTGTTGGTGGTCGCAGGAACGTTCACGTTCGGGTCGCTGGTGAACAGGTGGGTGTAACCGAAGTTGTATTCGGTGTTGGCCGACGGCGTCCAACCCACGCCCAGCGACAGCCACTTGCGGCTGGTATCCGGCACGCGCACGTCGCGGTGGGCATCGGTGGTCGGGGTCTGGTCCAGCGCAACACCACCGCGCAGGGTGACGGTGTCGCTCAGCTTGAAGTCGGCACCCAGCGAAACGAAAGTGGTATCGCGGTAGCCGAACTCCAGCACCGAATCCGGCTGCGCCGAGGCGTAGTCGATGGTGACCTGGTCAAAGGCGGTCGACCAGGCGGTGCGGGTGACGTCACCCATCACGGTCCAGCGGTCGTTGACCTTGTGGGTCACGCTCAGGGTGGCCGACGCCGGCAGGGTCACCGTGGCCTTGCCGCTGGTGGTGACAAAACGGCCCGGCTGAGCCGCAGCCAGCACCGTTGCCGCATTGGCTGGCACATCGAAGGTGGCGTCGCCACCGGTGATCTTGTGCTCGACCTTGGAGCGGTAGCTGATGCCGATGTGGGTGTTCTCGTCCGGGCTGAACAGGCCGCCGACGGTCCAGCCCACGGCGTTGTTGTCGCCTTCCACGGTCAGCTTGCCATCGGCGCTGCCCGGGGCGAAGCCCGGCACACGCGACTGAGCCAGCGCGGTGCCGAAGTCAATGTTGTTGCTCAGTTCGATGGTCAGGTGCTCGACGAACACCGATGCACCGAACGACACGTACGGGTTCACGTCATAGGACGCGGCGAAGCCCAGATCGATGGCCTTCAGATCGGTCTTCAGGCCGCTGTAGCGGCCCACCCAGCCGTTGTCGTACTCAGTCTTGAAGCCGAACGGTGCGGTCAGCGAGACACCAAAATGGGCCTTCTCGCCCAGAGGCATGTGGAAGTAAGCGGCCGGGACCGGCGCAATCATGCCGGCGTCGCCACCGTCACTGCCGGTCTGCGCGGCGCCCGTCGGCTTACGGCCCTGGCCCTTGAACTCGGCCTTGAAACTGATGGCGCTGAGGTCGCCCTGGACCATGGTGCCGTCCAGCTGGCGCATGCCGGCCGGGTTGACGGCGATGATGGACGCGTCGCCCTCGGCGCTGCCGGAGCCGGCGAACGCACGGCCCAGGCCCTTGGCGCTGTTTTCCTTCAGCTGGAAGGCAGCCGCGTTGGCATCAGCGGCGGCCAGCGCACCGGCAACGCCGACGGCCAGCAGGGTCAGTCGGGCAATGGTGGAAGCAGTTTGCATCGTGTTCTCTCTCCGGTAAGCGGTGATGGTGCTCTGAGTGCGCCTGCGCCTACCGGACCCGCAAAGGCCCGCCAGAACGCGCCGGATTCCCCTCCCGACATACGACGCCGTATGCGAGTATTACCCAGAGCCGTTAATGAAACAATAACAGCAGCGGCCGTATTCGATGCGCAAAAACTGAACAGGCGCCTCGCCCGCGCAAAGCCCCGGCACGCTAGGCTAGCGGCCATGTTCGTGTCTCTCCCCTCCCGCAAGAAGGCCACGCTGCGCTGGGCTACACCCGTGCTGTTTGCGGCATTGTGGCTGGCATTCCTGTGGTCGATCTCGCGTCCGGGCGACGCCCGCAACAGCCTCTGGCTGGACTGGGGCGCGCTGTCGACCGGCCTGACCCACCCGCAGGACTGGTGGGCGACCCTGAAGGACGGCAGCGTGCTGCGGTTGTTCACCGCCCTGTTCCTGCATGCGGACTGGTCGCACCTGCTGGGCAACCTGGTGTTCCTGCTGATCTTCGGCCTGCCCGCCGAGCGCGTGCTGGGGCCGTGGCGGCTGATGCTGCTGTTCCTGGTCGGCGGCGCGGTGTCCAACCTGGTGGCGATCTACACCATGGGCAGCCCGGACCAGATCATCATCGGCGCCAGCGGCGCGGTGTCGGCGATGATCGGCGCCTACCTGGCGCTGTTCCCGGCCGCGCGCCTGGGCGTGGTCATCCCGCTGGGCCTGTTCCTGGAATTCGTGCGGGCCCCGGCCTACCTGCTGATCGGCGTCTGGGCCGCACTGCAGGTGGTGTTCGCCCACATCGGCCCGAGCTTCGGCATGGTGGCCTGGTGGGCGCACATCGGCGGCTTCCTGTTCGGCCTGCTGTACGGCGTGTACGTGCGCGCGGCCATCGCCCGCAAGCTGCGCAAGCGCCACGGGTTCTAAGCACCGGGTAGTGCCGGCCGCTGGCCGGCTCCCCGCTCACCGCGTCGCCGGGCATGGCCCGGCGCTACCTCAGGGCTTGGCCGGGGTTTCGGCCGGCTTGGCCGCGGGCTTCGGTTCGGGCTTGGGCTCTGCCTTCGCATCGGGCTTCGCCTCAGGCTTGGCGGCCGCGGCCTTCGTTGCCTTCTCGGCATCGGCCTTGGCCGCTTCGGCCTTCAGGCGGGTGGCCACCGAACCCGGGTTCTTCAGTTCGGCCAGGGCATCGTTGATCGGGCCATCGCCCGGCAGCACCGCACCGGCGCGGTAGCCCTCGGTACCTTCGTCGTCACCGCGCAGGTGGCCCGGCAGGGTCGCCTCGCTGTAATCACTCAGGCTGGCCGGCAGTGCATCTTCTTCCGGCGTCGGCGCCGGCTTCAGTTCCACGTCGGGCACGATGCCGGTGGCCTGGATCGACTTGCCACTGGGCGTGTAATAGCGCGCGGTGGTCAGCTTGACCGAATCGCCGTTGTCCAGCGGCAGCACGGTCTGCACCGAGCCCTTACCGAAGGTCCGGCTGCCGACCACGCGCGCACGCTTGTTGTCGCGCAGCGCACCGGCCAGCACTTCGGACGCACTGGCCGAACCGGCGTCGGCCAGCACCACCACCGGCGCGCCCTTCAGCAGGTCGCCCGGCGTCGCATCGAAGCGTGCATCGCTGATGCTGATGCGGCCGCGGGTGCTGACGATGTTGCCCTTGTCGAGCAGGTCATCGGCCACCTGCACCGCGGCGGTCAGCAGGCCACCCGGGTTGCTGCGCAGATCCAGCACCAGGCCCTTGAGCTGGCCACCGGCCTGCTTCTGCAGCTGCTGCACGTGCTTCTGGAAATCAGAACCGGTATCGGCCTGGAACGTGCTCAGGCGGATGTAGCCGTAGCCCGGTTCGAGCATGCGGCTCTTCACGCTGGTCACGCGGATGGTCTGCCGGGTCAGGCTGACATCGAACGGCTTGGGCTTGCCGTCGCGCACGATGGTCAGCACCACCTTGCTGCCGGCCGGGCCACGCAGCGGCTCGCTGGCATCGATGGCGCTGATCGGCTTGCCGTCGATGGCGATGATCAGGTCACCGGCGAGGATGCCGGCCTTGGCCGCCGGCGTGTCGTCGATCGGCGAGATGACCTTCATGCTGGCGTTGTCGGGCTGCTGCTGCAGCTCCACGCCGATGCCTTCGTAGGCACCGTTGGACTGCTCGTCGAAGGCCTCGGCATCTTCCTTGTTGAAGTAGGTGCTGTGCGGATCAAGATCCAGCAGCAGGCCGCGCACGGCCGACTGCATCAGCTTGTTGTCATCGACCGGATCGACATAGGCCGCGCGGACCGCGTTGTAGACCGAGACGAAACGACGGATGTCTTCCAGCGGCACCTTCGAGGTCACCGCCTCCTCGTTGCTCGCTGCCTGGCCGGAGGTATCGGTGGCGGCCGGCGCAGTCTGCTGCGCCCAGGACAGCGCTGGCATCAGGGCCAGCAAGAGGGTGGCGGTACGGGCTGCGCGCATGGATCACTCCTGTCGACGGTGGCATCGTGCCCAAGGCACATGCCCCGATTATGCGCGAAGCGTGGCTAAATTCCCGTTGAATCCGGCCCCGTCGCAGCAGCGTCGATTCAGCGCCGCTGCAGCCAGCTGTCCGGGTTGACCGGTTGTCCGCCGCGGCGCAGCTCGAAGTACAGCGCGGTCACGCCCTGGCCACCGGAATTGCCGACCTTGGCCACGGCGTCGCCACGGCTCACGCGCGCGCCGGCATCCTTCAGCAGGGTGTCGTTGTGTGCGTACAGGCTCATGTAGCCGTTGCCGTGGTCGACGATCAGGATCATCCCGTAGCCGGTCATCCAGTCGGAGAACACCACGGTGCCATCGGCCACGGCGGTGACGGTGCTGCCTGCCGGCGCGCCGATCAGCACGCCGCTGCTGGTGCGCCCGTCGGGCAGCTTGGCGCCATAGCGGGCCAGCAGGTTGCCCGACAGCGGCCAGCCCAGCCCGCCCACCTTCGGCGCAGGCGCGGAGGCCACGGCCGGCGGGACCTTGGTCGGCGGCGGCGGGCGCCCTTCAGCCTTGGCCTGGCGTGCCGCCTTCTCGGCAGCTGCCTTCTCGGCGGCCGCCTTGCGCGCGGCGGCACGGCGCTCGGCCTCGGCGCGGGCGGCAGCCGCACGCAGGTTGGCCAGCAGCGTTTCCAGCGCCTTGGCATCCTGGCCGAGCGCCTGTTCCTTCTCGCGGCGATCCTTGAAGCGTTCTTCCAGCGAGGCCACGGTCTGCGCACGATCGCGGCGATCGGCCGCCAGCGAGGCCGCCTGCTGCTTCTGGTCGCGCTGTGCGCCCTCCAGGGTCTGTCTGCGCTCGGCGATCTGCGCCTGCAGCGTCTCCAGTTCCTTCAGGTCGCCGGTGAGGGTGGCGATGCGCTGCGCGCGCTCGCGCTGCAGGTAGCGGTGGTACGCCAGGGCACGGTTGGCATCGGCCACCGTGTCCTGCGACAGCAGCAGCTTCAGCGGGGCATGGTTGCCCAGCTGGTAGGCCGCGCGCAGCAGCCCGGCCAGCTCGCGGTTCTGCTGGGCCAGGTTGGCCTGCAGGGTGGCGCGGCGCTGTTCGGCTTCGGCCAGGGCCTGGTTCTGCTCGCGCAGCGCGGTTTCGGTCTGGGCCAGTGCCCGGCCGCTGCGAGCGACCTTTTCATCGGCATCGCGCAGCTGCCGTGAGGCCTGGCCGCGCTGGCCCTCGATCTGCCGGCGCTCCTGCGCCACGCCCTTCAGTTCGGTACGCAGCTTCTGCAGCTTGCGCTCGGCCTCGCGGGTAGAAGCGGTCTGCGCGCTGCCTGGCAGGGGAGCGGCCAGCGCCAATGCCAGCCCCAGCAACAGGCAACGCCCGGCGCGGGCAGCGGCGGTGTGATGTCGGCGTGAGGGGAAGACGTTGTTGCGCAAGGGCTTTCCAGTGACTTCAGGCAGTTGCAGGGGGTGCCGGGGAATGGTGACATCAACGCACGCGGCCTGCCAGCCGCACAACAACGAGGTCCCCCATGAAAACGCTCTCCATTCCGCTGCTGTTGGGCGCACTGCTGGTCGCCGGCCCGCTTGGCGCGCAGGACAACATCAGCAAGGTCAACGGCAGCATCAGCGCCGACCCGGGCCAGCGCTACGGCAAGCTGGACACCGTCAACGGCGGCATCCGCGTTGGTGAAGGAGTGGAAACCGGCAGCATCGACACCGTCAACGGCGGCGTCACCGTGGCCGACCGCGCCCGCACCGGCAGCATCGAGACGGTCAACGGCAGCGTGCGCCTGGGCCGTGAAGTCATCGCCCAGGGCGATGTCAGCACCGTCAACGGCAGCATCTTCAGCGACCACGGCAGCCAGATCGAAGGCGGCGTGGAAACGGTCAACGGTGGCATCGGCCTGGTCAACAGCCGCGTGCGCAAGGACGTGGAAACGGTCAACGGTGACATCACCGTGGGCATCGGCTCGCAGGTCGGTGGCGGCCTGCGCGTACGCAAGCCCAACTTCAGCGTTTCGCTCACCGCCAGCCGCAAGCCGCGCGTGATCATCGGCCCCAACGCCGTGGTCGAAGGCCCGCTGCTGTTCGAACGCGAGGTGGTGCTGTACGTGCACCGCAGCGCACGCGTCGGGCCGGTCACCGGTGCCGAGCCGATCCCGTTCGACACCGATACCGCGCCGGCGGACTGAGTCCCCGGCGCTGCAGTACGGGGAATGCTCCCCTTCACCGGCCGCGCCCGGCGTGGCCATCCCTTGTGTATCCAGGAAACGACGATGCCCCGCAAACTCCTCCTGTGCCTGGCCGCCGCGGCCGCGCTCAGCGCCTGCAAAGGCGAAGACACTTCCACGCCGGCGCCTGCCGCCAGCCCCGACGCTGCGGCCACGCCGGCAGCCCACACCTTCTCGCCCGGCATCAACGCCGCCGACTTCAGCGAGATGGTCAAGACGCTGGCTTCGGACGAATTCGAAGGCCGCGCCCCGGGCAGCAAGGGCGAAGAACTGACGGTCAACTACATCCGCGACCAGATGCAGCGCATCGGCCTGCAGCCGGGCAACGGTGACAGCTGGTTCCAGGACGTGCCGATGACCGAGACCACGGCCGACGAATCGACCGTGCTGAAGATCACCCAGGGTGGCAAGACCACCGAGCTGAAGTTCGGCACCGACATGGTGGTGGGCACCCGTACCGGCGAGGCCGAAGTGAAGGTCGATGCCAGTGACCTCGTGTTCGTCGGCTATGGCGTGGATGCGCCGGAGCAGAAGTGGAACGACTACGCCGGCCAGGACTGGAAGGGCAAGACGGTCGTGATGTTCGTCAACGACCCGGGCTTCCATGTCGGCGACGAGACGCTGTTCGACGGCAAGCGCATGACCTATTACGGGCGCTGGACCTACAAGTTCGAGGAAGCCGCCCGCAAGGGTGCCGCCGCCGCGCTGATCGTGCACGACACCGCCGGTGCTTCCTATGGCTGGGATGTGGTGAAGAACTCCTGGGCCGGCCCGCAGTACGACCTGCCGGCCAAGGATGATCCGGAAGCGCGCATCCCGGTGCAGGGCTGGCTGAGTGCGGACGCCGCCAAGGCGCTGTTTGCCGGGGCCGGCCTGGACCTGGCGCAGGCCTACAAGGACGCCAGCAAGCGCGGCTTCAAGCCGGTGCCGCTGAAGGCCACCGCTGCGGTCGACCTGAAGAGCCAGATCGCGCAGAAGCAGTCGCGCAACGTGGTGGGCGTGCTGCCGGGCAGCAAGCGTGCCGACGAAGCCGTGCTGTACATGGCCCACTGGGACCACCTGGGCAAGCATGAGGGCGAGGAAGGCGACAACATCTACAACGGTGCAGTCGACAACGCGACCGGCGTGGCCGGCATTCTCGAAGTGGCCGAAGCCATGGCCCACCAGGATCCGAAGCCGGAGCGTTCGGTGGTGTTCCTGGCCGTGACCCTGGAAGAGTCCGGCCTGCTGGGTTCCAAGTACTACGTGGCCCACCCGACCTTCCCGCTGGACAAGATTGCCGGCGTGATCAACATCGACGCGATGTCGGTGGCCGGCCGTGCCAAGGACGTGACGGTGACCGGTTTCGGCAGTTCCGAGCTGGAGGACATCCTCAAGCCGCTGGCGGCCGCCCAGGATCGCACCCTGCACGGCGAGACCTCGGTGCAGAGCGGCTTCTACTTCCGTTCGGACCACTTCAACTTCGCCAAGGCCGGCGTGCCGGCGCTGTATGCCGACGGTGGCGAGGACCTGCGCGACGGTGGCGTCGACGCGGGCCGCAAGGCGGCGACCGATTACGGCAACAACCGCTACCACGGGCCGAAGGATGAGTTCGATGCGTCCACCTGGAAGCTGGATGGCACTGTGGAAGACCTGGAACTGATGTACGGCGTGGGCAAGGAACTGGCAGGCGGCGATCGCTGGCCGAACTGGTACGAAGGCAATCCCTTCAAGGCCGCCCGCGACGAGATGATGAAGAACAAGGCTGCGGCCCCGTAAAGCCGAGCCATGCTCGACTGAACAGTGTTGAGGTCCAGGCGGCGCCCCACGGGGCGCCGCTTTTTTTGTGCGCGGTGGGGCGATCCATCCACGCGTGGCGTGGATCTACCGGGTTCGCCGTTGGTAGCCGCCAACCTTGGTTGGCACCGCGCGACGCGCGGCAACGCCCCCGCCGCGCTTATCTGCGCGCAAAGAAAAACCCCGCTGCGTGAGCAGCGGGGTTTTGGGTGTAAACCCTGGCGATGACCTACTCTCGCATGGCTTGAGCCACACTACCATCGGCGCAGCTGCGTTTCACTTCCGAGTTCGGGATGGGATCGGGTGGTTCCACAGCGCTAATTTCACCAGGGAGACGGTTGCAGCAGCGCTTGCAGCGCCAGCTCGCGATCTTGCCCTTGGGGCGGAAGGTACCCGGAAAAGCAGTGCCTTCACTTAATAAGAAAAAACCCCGCTGCGTGAGCAGCGGGGTTTTTGGGTATAAACCCTGGCGATGACCTACTCTCGCATGGCTTGAGCCACACTACCATCGGCGCAGCTGCGTTTCACTTCCGAGTTCGGGATGGGATCGGGTGGTTCCACAGC
>JAAIGF010213915.1_pt1 | contig 36520 bp, 30 predicted proteins | sample 6487441 | NCBI WGS metagenome assembly JAAIGF01 (sample SAMN13974129, study PRJNA590717) | phyllosphere metagenome | biome: pepper field; feature: multiple bacterial spot infested pepper fields; material: pepper leaves; isolation source: leaves from pepper fields | host: Capsicum annuum ...
AAAAACGCTATTCTGGTGGCGCATGACGTTGATCTCCTGTTCGTGTCCAGATCGCCGCGAAACGTCTGAAACCGAGTAGAATCAATGTCATGCGCCTTGTCCAGAAATTTAAACCGGACAGCAGTGGCCTTGAGCCGAGGATGACGGCAGTGGAGTAGGTGTGGTCTACGACTCCTCCGAGAAGCGGGCTGAGAGAAGGACGAAACATGCACCTGCGCGCATTGATGTATTTCGATGAACTCGTTCGCACCAATTCCATGCGTGCAGCGGCGGAGAATCTCGGTGTCGCGCCAACGGCCATCAGCCGCCAGATCGAAAATCTGGAAGAGCATTTCGGCACGCAGCTGGTGGAACGTTCCAGCCGCGGCGTGAAGCTGACGGCGGCGGGGGGGCTTTTGGCGGCCCGCGCGGGTAAGACGTTGCGCGAGCTGAATCTCGTGCAACAGCTGATGGACGACCTGAAGGGGCTGGAGCGGGGCGAGGTCACCATATTCGCCAATGGCGCGGCGGTAAACCTGCTGGCACCCGTGCTGTCAGGCTTCAGCATCAAATATCCCAGGCTGCGTTTCAATGTGCAGATTACCAGCGCGCGGCAGGCCATCGATGCCCTCAACTCGGCTGAAGCCGATGTGGCGCTGATGCTTTTCGGCCCCAAAGTTTCGGAGGTGGAAATCCGCGCGCGCAAGGACATCGTCTATGATGTCATCCTGCCTGCCGACCATCCCTTAGCGAGTGCGAAAAGCGTTACTCTCAAGGAAATCGCAGCCTATCCTTTGGCGCTTCCCGAAAAAGGCTTCGCTGCACGGCAGGCTTTTGACGAGATTTTTGCCTCTGCCAAAGTCGCACTCGACCCGGTCTTCACCATCAGCTCGCTGGAGCTTTTGCGGGAACTGGTGCTGGATAAAGCGGCGATTACGCTTCTGCCGTCGCTCTCGGTATCGCGCGACATCCGGGCCGGGCAGATGGTGGCGGTGCCGCTTGCGGGCACGAAGGGCGTGCGCACCGAAATCCAGCTCTGCACCGCGCCGGATCGCGATCTTTCCTTTGCAGCATCCACCTTCATTTCCTTCGTGCAAGAGGTGATGAAGACGGATGGCCAAAAATAGCGGCTTGATTCTTCCACGCTGTTTCGTGTAGCGCTTTTTGCAACACGGTGAACACATAATGTTTTCACCGTCGGAACTTCTTCGCGCACACGCGGTTCTGGCCATTCAGTGGCGCCGCATCACAGGGGACAGGGATGGCAGCTTATTCGATTTCGAGGTCTTGGAGCTTTACACGCCGGGTTTTGCTTGGTGCGGCACTCGTGTTTTCGCTTGGGTCCGCTCCTGTCTTAGCTGCGCAGAAAACCAGCATCATTCTCGGTATGGGCGGCGAACCGGCGGGGCTGGACCCAACCATCTCCGCTCCGGTCTTCATCGGGCAGGTGACATGGCAGAATATTTTCGAAGGCCTCGTCACCATTGACAGGGACGGTAAAATCCAGCCGCAACTTGCCAGTCGCTGGGATGTTTCGGAGGATGGAAAAACCTATACCTTCCATCTCAGGCAGGGCGTGACCTTTCATGATGGGGAGGCATTCGATTCATCCGTTGCCAAATTTTCCCTGGATCGGGCGCGCGGAGAAAATTCCGTCAATCCGCAGAAGCGCTTCTTCTCTGCCATCGATACTATCGAGACACCTGACGCGAATACGCTTGTGCTGAAGCTGAAGCAGCCTGCCGGCAGTCTGCTCTATTGGCTGGGCTGGCCTGCTTCCGTTATCGTTGCCCCGAAGTCCGCCGAGAATAACAAGACGACGCCCATCGGCACCGGTCCGTTCAAATTCGTCAATTGGGCCAAGGGCGACAAGGTCGAACTGGCGCGCAATCCAGACTACTGGAACAAAGACATCGACGTCGCTCTGGAAAAAGCCACCTTCCGCTTCATCACCGACCCGCAGGCACAGGCCGCTGCCCTGAAGGCGGGGGATGTGGATGCATTTGCAGAGTTTGGCGCACCGGAACTGATGGGCTCCTTCGATGGCGATGCCCGTCTCGGCACCTTCATCGGCAACACGGAACTGAAGGTGGTGGCGGGTATGAACAATGCCCGCAAGCCCTTTAATGACAAGCGCGTGCGCCGGGCTCTGATGATGGCCGTAGATCGGTCCATGGTCATTGAAGGCGCATGGTCCGGTTTCGGCACGCCCATCGGCAGCCATTACACCCCAAATGATCGCGGTTATATCGATACGACCGGCGTGTTGCCTTACGATGCCGAAAAGGCAAAAGCGCTGCTCAGTGAAGCGGGCTATCCCAACGGTTTCACCTTCACCATGAAGGCGCCGCAGATGGCCTATGCCCAGCGCACATCGCAAATCCTTCAGGCCATGTTCGCCGAGATCGGCGTCACCATGAATATCGAAACGACCGAATTTCCGGCGAAATGGGTGTCCGATGTGCTGAAGGGCGCGGATTACGATATGACCATCGTGGCGCATGCAGAGCCGATGGACATCGACATCTATGCGCGTGATCCCTACTATTTCAACTATAAGAACCCGACTTTCAACGAGATCGTTCGTAACGTGGAACTGACATCCGATCCAGTCGTGCAGGATAAGCTTTATGGCGATGCGCAGAAAATTCTGGCCGAGGACGCCCCTGCGCTGTTTCTCTTCGTCATGCCGAAGCTTGGTGTGTGGGACAAGAAGTTGCAGGGCTTGTGGCAGAACGAGCCCATTCCTTCCAATGTTCTGACGGATGTTCACTGGGAAGACTAAACGCGTGGGTCGCCGATATCTCGCTCTTCCACCACCTCATTCCTGTGCTTGTCACAGGAATCCAGTCGGAGCGCGTCTGCGCGCCGGAGTGACTTTTTTCAGCCCAAGGACTTGGGCTGGCTGGATTCCTGTGACAGGCACAGGAATGAGGGGAGGTATGGATAGCGATCTGTCTCCCGCGCATGGCGGGGGGCAATAAAGGTAATGATCCCCCTCATCCTAAAACGCCTCATCGGCCTCTTCCTCACACTTCTGGTCGTATCCTTTCTCATCTTCTTCGTCATGGGTCTGCTCCCGGGTGATCCGGCGGCGATCATGCTTGGCACGTCTGCGAGCCCGGATACGCTGGCGGCGCTGCAAAAACAGATGGGTCTCGATCAGCCGCTGCTGCTGCGTTACTTCAGTTGGCTGGGCGGGGTGGCAATCGGAAATATGGGGCAGTCTTATACGTATGGCGTGCCCGTCGTCGGTCTTATCCTTGAACGGCTGGCCGTAACACTGCCGCTTGCGCTGATCGCGGTTACGCTCTCGATCCTTATCGCGGTTCCGCTCGGCGTGCTTTCTGCTCACAGACGCGGTGGCGCTTTCGATAAGTTATCAAGTCTCTTTTCTCACGCCAGCATTGCTGTGCCCGGTTTCTGGGTCGGACTGCTGCTGATCATCCTGTTTTCCACCACGCTCGGCTGGATGCCCGCTGGTGGTTTTCCGGGGTGGCAGGCGGGCTTCTGGCTGTCGCTGAAGTCGCTTGTGCTTCCGGCTCTCGCCCTTTCGCTTGGGCAGGCAGGCGTGCTCACGCGCGTCTGCCGCGCAGCCGTACTAGAGGTTCTGAACGAGGATTTCGTGCGGACGGTGCGGGCAAAGGGCATCGGCGATGCAGCCGTTCTTTGGAAACATGTTCTTCCCAATGCGCTGATCCCGGTCATTACCATGATCGGCCTGCAGTTTACCTTCCTCATTGCCGGGGCAGTACTGGTCGAAAATGTGTTCAATCTGCCGGGGCTTGGCAGGCTGGCCTATCAGGCGCTGACCCAGCGGGATATCGTGGTGATGCAGGCGGTCGTGCTGTTCTTCTGCGCATTCGTCATCGTCATGAACTTCCTTGTCGATCTCGCCTATCTCGTCATCGATCCTCGTTTGCGGAGCGCAACGCGATGAGCCCTTCGATCAAGCGCAGAATGCCGCTCATTGCAGGCGCAGTCGTTGCGGGAACACTGTTTGCAATAGCGCTCCTGTCCCTTGTCTGGACCCCGGTTTCGCCGACGAAAATTCAGATATTGGCAAAGCTTAAACCGCCTTTGACGCAAGGGCTTCTCGGCACGGATCACTTCGGTCGCGATGTCCTTTCTATGTTGATGGTCGGGGCATGGAATTCGCTTTCGACATCGATTGTTGCCGTTGCGATAGGCGCGTCCATCGGAACTTTGCTGGGCGTGGTGGCTGCGGCGCAAAGAGGCGTTTTTGAAAGCCTGATCATGCGGCTGTGCGATATCGTCTTTGCACTGCCGCCGATCCTTTCGGCCATGATGCTCGGTGCATTCATCGGCTCGGGTCGCTTCACCGCAATCGTCGCCATTGGCACCTTCATGGTGCCGGTTTTTGCGCGGCTGACCTGCGGTGCTGCGCAACAGATCTGGGCGCGCGATTTCGTGGCCGCTGCGGAAAGCATCGGCAGAAGCAAAGCGGGCATCACGCTCTCGCATGTGCTGCCCAACATCGCCCATCTGGTCATCGTCCAGATCAGCATTCAGCTTGGCCTCGCCATCCTCACCGAAGCGGGATTGAGCTTTCTGGGCCTTGGAATGCCGCCGCCTGCACCCACATGTGGGCGGATGTTGTGGGAATCGCAGACCTATCTTGCAACTGCCCCCTGGCTTGCCATTCTGCCGGGGCTTTCGATTGCGCTTGCGGTGCTCGGATTCAATCTGCTGGGGGATGGCCTGCGCGAGGCGCTCGATCCGCGCTCGAGACGATAGAAACGGGTTACGTTGACATTTTATCGCAAAAAATGTCAGCACTTACGGGAATTAACGTAAAGGCAGGTGCATGGCCAGGCGATCCGATAGCGGTGGGCGGTTAGACGATGCGGCGAGAGCTGGCTGGCTCTATTACGTTGCGGGCCGCACACAGGATGAGATTGCCGCGGCCATGGGAATTTCCCGCCAATCGGCACAAAGGCTTGTCTCGCTGGCAGTCGCCGAGCGCCTGATCAAGGTTCGGCTCGATCACCCCATTGCCGCGTGTCTGGAAAAAGCGCAGGCTCTGCGGCAGCGTTTTTCTCTCAAGCATGTCGAAGTGGTGCCGAGCGACCCGGCGGGCGTTTCGTCCACCGTCGGGATTGCCGAAGCGGGTGCTGCGGAAATCGAGCGATGGCTCCGCACGCCCGAGCCTATCGTACTTGCAATAGGCACGGGGCGAACGCTGAGGGCGGCTGTCGATCAGTTGCCACCAATGGAATGTCCGCAGCACCGCATCGTCTCCTTGACCGGCAATATCGGGCCGGATGGTTCTGCGGCCTATTACAACGTCATCTTTTCCATGGCGGATGCCATCAAAGCCCGGCATTTTCCCATGCCGCTGCCGGTGCTCTGCCCTTCGGCGGAAGAGCGGGAATTGCTGCATGAGCAGTCCCTTGTCCGCTCCAACCTGGCACTTGGGGCGGCGGCGAACGTTACCTTCGTCGGCGTCGGCGAATTGGGCGAAAACGCACCGCTTTGCCTCGATGGCTTCATTGCCGTAGACGAGATGAAGCGCCTGATCGCTGAGGGGGCTGCCGGAGAAATCTGCGGCTGGTTCTATGATGGCGACGGCAGGATCATGAACAACCCGATCAATGATCGGGTGGCCTCCGTGCCCGTGCCGTCCCGGGAAACCTGCACGGTCATCGGCATCGCCCAAGGCAAGCGAAAATCACCCGCAATCCTTGCTGCGCTGCGGGGTGGGTTGCTGAATGGCATCATCACGGATGAGCACTCCGCCGAGTATTTGCTCGCCAATGAGCAATAATTTGCAAATAAAATCAGTATTTTAGCTATTACTTGTGCATCGCAGCGCAGGATGATGCTTGACTTTTGATATCCAAAAGTGAGTAATTGCCCTCGAGCAAAGCGAATGCTCATAATTTTCTTCTGGGAGGAAGATCATGACATTGAAGACACTTCTGCTGGGCGCGTGCTCGGCTCTCGCCTTTTCGGGCCTCGCTTCCGCAGAAACGCTGACCATCGCCACCGTCAACAACGGTGACATGATCCGCATGCAGGGCCTGACGAAGGAATTTACCGACAAGAACCCGGACATTCAGGTGGAATGGGTCACGCTGGAAGAAAACGTCCTGCGCGAACGCGTAACGACGGATATCGCCACCAATGGCGGCCAGTACGACATCATGACCATCGGCAACTACGAAGTTCCGATCTGGGCAAAGCAGGGCTGGCTGCTGCCACTGGAAAAGCTCGGCGACAATTATGACGTCAACGACATGCTGCCGTCCATCAAGGGCGGTCTGACGGTTGACGGCAAACTCTATGCGGCACCGTTCTATGGCGAATCCGCGATGATCATGTACCGCAAGGATCTGTTTGAAAAAGCGGGTCTGAAGATGCCGGAAAACCCGACCTGGGAATTCATCGGCGATGCGGCCCGCAAGATCACCGACCGCAAGGCTGACGTCAACGGCATCTGCCTGCGTGGCAAAGCGGGCTGGGGCGAGAACATGGCCTTCATCACCGCGCTGAACAACTCGTTCGGCGGTCGCTGGTTCGATGAAAACTGGAAGCCGCAGTTCGATCAGCCGGAATGGAAGAGCTCTCTCCAGTTCTACGTGGATCTGATGAAGGATGCCGGTCCGTCCGGTGCAGCTTCCAACGGCTTCAACGAAAACCTGACGCTGTTCCAGCAGGGCAAGTGCGGCATGTGGATCGACGCGACCGTTGCTGCGTCCTTCGTGTCCAACCCCAAGGATTCGACGGTTGCGGACAAGGTCGGCTACGCGCTGTTCCCGACGCATGGCGAGCTGAAGAACCATGGCAACTGGCTGTGGTCTTGGAACCTTGCCATACCGAAGAGCTCGAAAAAGGCGGATGCGGCTGAAAAGTTCATTTCCTGGGCAACCAGCAAGGACTATTCCGCACTCGTCGCTTCCAAGGAAGGCTGGGCAAACGTTCCTCCGGGCACGCGCACCTCGCTCTACAAGAATGCGGACTACGAGAAGGCAGCACCATTCGCCAAGACGACGCTTGCGGCAATGAATGCAGCCGACATCACCAAGCCGACCGTCAAGCCCGTGCCTTACACGGGTGGTCAGTTCGTGGCGATCCCTGAGTTCCAGTCGCTCGGCACCACGGTCGGTCAGCTTTTCTCGGCGGTCGTTGCAGGCCAATCCTCGGTTGACGATGCGCTTGCAGGCGCCCAGTCCACCGCAACGCGTGAAATGACGCGCGCCGGTTACATCAAGTAATCCTCCCGAAGACCGTCGTCCGGCAATTCGCCGGGCGGCGGCCACTTGGACAGACAGTCACCAATAAAAGAAGAACGACACCGCCTGCGGGTTCAACCGCGCGCGACATTGGGAGGGCAGCTTATGGCGACGCAAAATACCAGGAATCTGGCGCGCGTGATGATGGCGCCCTCCGTCTTCCTGCTTCTGATCTGGATGATTGTGCCGCTGGCGATGACGCTGTGGTTCTCCTTCCAGAACTACAATCTTCTGAACCCGGCCAATGTCAGCTTTGCTGGCCTGTTCAACTACAAATTCTTCTACACCGATCCGGCCTTTTTCCAGTCCATCTGGAATACGCTCGTCATCGTCGGCGGTGTTTTGCTCATCACCATCATCGGCGGCACCGCCATTGCGCTTCTCTTGGACCAGCCGATCTTCGGTCAGGGCATCGTGCGCATTCTGGTGATCTCGCCTTTCTTCGTCATGCCACCAGTCGCTGCGTTGATCTGGAAGAACATGATCATGCACCCCGGATACGGCGTGCTTGCGGACCTGAACAGGTTCTTCGGTTTTCAACCCATCGACTGGTTCTCGACGTTTCCGCTTCTGTCCATCGTCATCATCGTGGCGTGGCAGTGGCTGCCCTTCGCAACGCTGATCATCCTTACGGCCCTTCAGTCTCTGGACGGAGAGCAGAAGGAAGCGGCAGAAATGGATGGCGCGAATTTCTTCAACCGCTTCATCTATCTGACGCTGCCGCACTTAGCGCGGGCGATCACGGTCGTCATTCTCATCCAGACGATCTTCCTTCTGGGTGTCTATGCGGAAATTCTCGTCACGACGAATGGCGGACCGGGCTATGCCTCGACCAACCTGCCGTTCCTGATCTACCGCACCGCGCTTCTTGGATATGACGTGGGTGGCGCATCGGCTGGCGGCATCATCGCCATCGTACTCGCCAACATCGTCGCCATCTTCCTGATGCGCGCCGTCGGCAAGAACCTCGATCGCTAAGGAGACGTATCATGGCTCGTAAAGTCTCTACCCGCTCAAAGATCGGTTTTTCCATCGCCGCATGGGTGGTTGCGCTCATCCTCTTCTTCCCCATCCTCTATGCCTTCCTCACCTCCATCAAGACGGAGCCGGAAGCCATTGCGGGCTTCAGCCTCTGGCCATCGGGCACGCTGGAAAACTACATCACGGTCAACACGCAGCGCGATTACTTCAAGCCCTTCATGAACTCAGTCGTTCTGTCGGTCGGCTCCACCATTCTGGCGCTGATCATCGCCATTCCGGCAGCTTGGGCCATGGCGTTTTCGCCGACCAAGCGCACCAAGGACATTCTGATGTGGATGCTGTCCACCAAGATGATGCCTGCGGTTGCCGTGCTGGTGCCCATCTATCTGATGTTCCGCAATGCGGGCTTGCTCGATACACGCATCGGCCTCACCATCATGCTGACCATGATCAACCTGCCGATCGTGGTGTGGATGCTCTACACGTATTTTCGTGAAATTCCGGGTGAAATTCTGGAAGCAGCCCGCATGGACGGCGCGTCGCTATGGAACGAGATCATCTACGTTCTGACGCCGATGGCCGTTCCCGGCATAGCGTCTACGCTTCTTCTCAACATCATTCTGGCGTGGAACGAATCCTTCTGGACCATTCGTCTGACGACCACAAATGCAGCACCGCTGACGGCCTTCATCGCGTCCTTCTCGTCGCCGCAGGGCCTGTTCTGGGCAAAGCTTTCCGCAGCCTCGATGATGGCGATTGCTCCGATCCTCGTGCTTGGCTGGTTCAGTCAGAAACAACTCGTTCGCGGCCTGACCTTTGGCGCGGTGAAATAAGGAAAACAACAATGGGCAGCATTTCGCTTAAAAACGTTTCCAAGGTTTTCGGTGACGCCAAGGTCATTCCCTCCATCAATCTCGATATCGAGGATGGCGAATTCGTCGTCTTCGTCGGCCCGTCGGGCTGCGGCAAGTCCACGCTGCTGCGCCTCATTGCAGGTCTCGAAGATGTCAGCGGCGGCCAGATCGTCATCGATGGCAAGGACGTGACCGAAAGGGCACCCGCCGAACGCGGACTTGCCATGGTGTTCCAGTCATACGCGCTTTATCCGCATATGTCGGTTCGCAACAATATCGGCTTTCCACTGAAGATGGCAAAGATGGAGAAATCCGCCATCGACAAGAAAGTCAATGATGCAGCGGCCATCCTCAATCTGACGGATTATCTGGACCGCCGCCCCTCGCAACTCTCAGGCGGACAGCGCCAGCGCGTTGCTATTGGTCGCGCCATCGTGCGCGAACCTTCCGCCTTCCTGTTCGATGAGCCTTTGTCGAACCTCGATGCGGCACTGCGCGGCACGATGCGACTTGAGATCAGCGATCTTCACAATCAGCTCAAGACCACCATGATCTACGTGACCCACGATCAGGTGGAAGCCATGACCATGGCCGACAAGATCGTAGTGCTGAACCGCGGCAATATCGAGCAGGTCGGCTCCCCACTCGATCTTTATCGCAACCCGGCCAATCTCTTCGTTGCAGGTTTCATCGGTTCGCCGCGCATGAATTTCGTCAAGGGCGCTTATGCTTTCGGCAAACATGCCGATACGGTGGGCGTGCGCCCGGAACATCTGGTGCTTTCCAAGGAAAGCGGGCTGTGGAAGGGCAAGGTATCGGTTGCGGAACATCTTGGCTCCGACACTTTTCTGCATATCGATGTCGAGGAAATCGGCATGATCACCGCGCGTGCGGGTGGCGAGTTCGCCTGCCAGCATGGCGACACGGTCTATATCACACCGGATGAGAACAAGGTCCATAAGTTCGACAATAAGGGCCTCGCCATCTGAGAGCAGCGCTCCGGACATCAAGCCTTCGGCAGTGAGCCGATACGGAATGAACCCTGGGCGCAATTCCCGGCGCCCGGTTCGGTTGGAAATTATTCGAGGATTGTCTCATGACGTGCAAACTATCCCTTGCAACGCTGGCTCAAGCCAAGGCGACGGCAGCGGTTCCGTCCTATTCGCGGGCCGATCTGTCCGCTGGCATCGTCCATTTCGGCGTCGGCAACTTTCACCGCGCGCATCAGGCGATTTATCTCGATGATCTCTTCAACACCGGGGCGGATCATGACTGGGCCATTATTGGTGCAGGCGTTTTGCCATCTGATGCCCTGATGCGCGAAAAACTTGCCGATCAGGATTTTCTGACGACGGTGGTGGAGCAGGACAATAATCGTACCGGCGCTCGCGTGACCGGCCCGATGATCGATATTCTGCCGGTTGGCGATACCAAGGCCATCATCGACGCCCTGTCCGATCCAAAAATCCGCATCGTCTCGATGACGATCACGGAAGGCGGATATTTCATCGACGCATCCGGCTCGTTCAACCCGCAGCATCCCGCCATTGCCGAGGATGGCAAAAACCCGGCGTCGCCGAAAACGGTTTTCGGCCTGATCGTCGCCGGTTTGCGCGCTCGCCGCGACAAGGGCTTGCAGCCATTCACCGTCATGTCCTGCGATAACATTCCGCATAATGGCAAGGTCACCAAAAACGCGGTCGTTGGCCTTGCAGCCCTTTCCGACCCTGCCTTCGCCAACTGGATCGGTGAGAACGTGTCCTTCCCAAATTCCATGGTGGACCGCATTACGCCCGCTACGGGTGATCGTGAAAAAAGCATCGCACGCGATGATTTCGGCATTGAGGACAATTGGCCGGTCTTCTGCGAAGAGTTCAAGCAGTGGGTGATGGAGGACAAGTTCCCTGCCGGTCGCCCGGCGCTGGAAAAGGTCGGTGTGCAGTTCGTGCCGGATGTCGCACCTTATGAGCATATGAAAATCCGCATCCTCAACGGTGGCCATGCGGCCATTGCCTATCCGGCAGCGCTGCTCGACATCCACTTCGTGCATGAGGCGATGGAGCATCCTCTGATCCGCACCTTCCTGGCGAAGCTGGAGAAGGAAGAGATCATCCCGATCATTCCGCCGGTGCCGGATACCAATCTCAACGAATATTTCGACCTGATCGAACGGCGCTTCCTCAATCCGAAAATCGGCGACACCATTCCGCGTCTGGCACAGGATGGCTCCAATCGTCAGCCGAAATTCATCCTGCCATCGACAGCGGATCGTCTGGCGAAGGGCGATGATATCGTCGGCCTCTCGCTGGTATCGGCCCTGTGGTGCCGCTATTTCTACGGCACGTCGGACAGCGGGAAGGAGATCGTTTTCAACGATGCCAGTGCCGAGCGCTTGCAGGCCGCGGCGATCAAGGCGAAGCACGATCCGATGGCGTTTCTGGCCTTGTCTGATATTTTCGGCGAGGTTGCGAATTCCGACCTCTTCCGCAAGCGCTTCGCCCATGCTCTAAAGACGCTGTGGAGCCAAGGCACCGCCAATACGCTGCAACTCTATCTGGATAATAATCTCATCGAAAGCTGATCTTATGCCAAGCGAAACCGGCCCCCTGCTGATCTTCGACTGCGACGGTGTTCTCGTCGATAGCGAGCCGGTTTCAGTCGCCGTCCTCATCGATATGCTCGCCCATCAGGGCGTGGAAATGACCGAGGAGGAAGCCTATCAGCGCTTCCTCGGTCGCAGTATCGCCAGCATGACGGCAACGCTTTGGGAGGAATACGGTATCGAAACCGATATCGATTTTCTCGATCATATGCGCAGCGCCCTGTTCGAGCGGTTTCGGCTGGAACTGAAGGCAATCGAAGGCATGGCGGAAACGCTGGATCGTCTCGCAATGCCGCGCTGCGTCGCGTCCTCAAGTCAGCCGGAGCGCATTCGTTATTCGCTGGGGCTGACGGGGCTCTTGGAAAAATTCGAGCCGCATATTTTCAGCGCGACCATGGTCAAGAACGGCAAGCCCGCGCCCGATCTGTTCCTCCATGCGGCAAGCCGGATGGGTGTAGAACCCGCCAATTGCATCGTCATCGAAGACAGCCCGGCGGGCATTCTGGCGGCAAAAGCTGCCGGTATGTGCGTTTTCGCTTTTACAGGGGGCTCTCACGCACGCTTTCCCGCATTTCGAGAGCAGATTGCCGGTCTGGAGCCCGATCTGGTGTTTGACGCCATGCCGGATTTGGTCCAACTTGTCGGCAACCGAAAAGGCCGCGATGGCTTTGGGTTAGAGGCGGGCTGACGTGCAAGCGATGAAACGGAACCGTCTCATCCCCGCGGTCTCGCAAATGAGGGATGGGAAACTAGCTTAATGCGTCAATATCTCGTTGCGGTCGATGTCGGAACAGGCAGCGCGCGTGCTGGCGTGTTCGACCGTAACGGCAAGATGCTTTCCCGCACGACGCATCCCATCATCATGCACCGGCCCAGAGAAAATCATGCCGAACATGGTTCCGAGGATATCTGGAACGCGGTGTGCCTCTCCGTGCGCGGAGCCTTGGCGCAGGCTGCAATCACGGCGCAAAGCGTCGCCGCCATCGGCTTCGATGCGACATGTTCGCTGGTGGCCCGCGGAAAATCCGGTGAGCAGGTCTCGGTATCGACCAGCGGGGAAGATCGGTTCGATACGATTGTCTGGCTGGATCATCGCGGCATTGCGGAGGCCGATTTCCTGACGGCATCCGGGCATCCGGTTCTGGATTTCGCGGGCGGATCGATTTCACCCGAAATGCAGATGCCGAAGCTGATGTGGCTTAAGAAGCATTTGCCGGAAAGCTGGGCGCGAACGGGCCATTTCTTCGATCTGGCGGATTTCCTCACCTGGAAGGCGACCGGCAGCACGGCGCGTTCCAACTGCACACTCACGGCTAAATGGAATTTTCTGGCGCATGAACAGCAGGGCTGGCGACGGGATTATCTTGAACTGGCCGGGATCAGCGACCTCTTGCAGCAGGGCTCGCTGCCGGATGTGACCGTTGAACCGGGCAAAGCCATTGGCTTCCTGTCTGAAAAAGCTGCGCAAGAGCTTGGGCTTGATACCGGCTGTCAGGTGGCAGCTGGCATGATCGACGCCTATGCGGGCGCGCTTGGCGCGCTCGGAGGGAGCCTCAGTGCCGACGTTGGGCGCAATGTGGCGCTGATTGCCGGAACATCGAGCTGCCTTGTGGTGCTGACACCGCATCAGATGCAGGGCCACAGTCTTTGGGGGCCGTACTGGCAGGCAGTGCTTTCCGGCCACTGGCTGGTCGAAGGTGGGCAGTCGGCCACGGGCGCGCTGCTCGATCATATCGTGCGGATGCATCCGGCGGGAGGAGAGCCCGATGCCGCCCTGCATGGCCGGATCGTCAAACGCGTACAGGCACTGCGCGAACCGGAGGGCGAAGCCTTCGCCAGCCGGCTTCATGTTCTGCCGGATTTCCACGGCAACAGATCGCCGCTCGCCGACCCGCATGCCCGGGGTGTCATCAGCGGCCTGACGCTCGACACCTCATTCGATAGCCTCTGCGCGCTCTATTGGCGAACAGCCGTTTCCATCGCGCTCAGCACGCGGCATGTTCTGGAGGCGATGGAAGGATTTGGCTATGAAACCAGCACGCTCCATGTGGCGGGAGGCCACATTCACAATCCTTTGCTGATGGAGCTTTACGCCGATGTCACCGGCAGACGGGTCGTCGTGCCGGGAACCAGCGATGCCGTCCTGCTTGGCACGGCGATGAATGCTGCGTCAGCGGGGCATGTCCATAAAAGCCTCGTTGAAGCGGGCACGGCCATGTATCCGGGCTTTGAAGAGCTGGCGCCCAACGTGGAACGCGCGAAAATCTATGAGCGCGATTACAGGCGCTTCCTCGCAATGTATCGACATCGCGAGGAACTTGACCAAATCTGAGCCTTGATGCGGCTAAATCACCGGATAGAGCGACCAGAAGAACAGGTCGTGTTCCTGATCGCGGTCACGCTGTTCTGCGTCGTCCTTCGTGGTCTGCTCCCGTTTGGAAACAGTCTCACGCTTCAGTTTCTCTTCCTGTGCCCTACGGCCTAAGCCGAAGAGATCGAAGGAAAGCATGTTGAAACCAGCAACCATTTTCATTCCTCCAGTCACCAAACTTAACGATGTGTAAAGTTTCGCGCGTTGCCACGATTTCGTCAAGATTGTCTAGGGAATTTGTATTGTACCGTTGTGGATGAAAATCGAAGTTTCATTTCAAACTGGCGGCTCTTCGTAGCGCATTATTCCATGCTGGTATTTCATTCGTCCTCGCGCATCGTCAAAACCGCTTGCCTCCCGCAACGCGATCATGGATTGTCGCCGCGCTGCGTGAACGCTTAAATTCGATGTTCAAGGAAAGACCATGCCTGCCCAATTCAATCCGCTCGTTGCGGATCTTCTTGCTCCACCCGTGCCCTCCGTTTTTGCCTGGGCGCGTGCTTATGGGGGAGGGCGCGGGCCTCTGATCGATCTTTCGCAGGCTGTTCCCGGCTATGCTCCGCATGCGGACATTCTGCACTGGCTCTCTCAGGCCGCAGCCTCGACCGCCTATACGGGCTACGGCCCGATAGAAGGCGAGGCGGAGTTGCGTTCGGTTTATGCCGTGCATGAGGCCGAACTTTACGGCGCAAAGCTGGCGGCGGAGAACATCCACATCACATCCGGCTGTAATCAGGCCTTCATGTGCGCCGCGATGGCCGTGGCAGGTGCGGGGGACGCGGTGGCGCTGACCAACCCGTTCTATTTCAATCAGGACACGACGCTCGAAATGCTGGGCATACGCCGCGTTCTTATCGACTGCGATCCTACCGATGCCTTTCTTCCGAAGGCGGAAGCGGTGGAGGCTGCGCTGAAGAGCGGGGTCAAGGCTCTCGCTCTCGTCACGCCAAATAATCCTACGGGTTCCGTCTATCCATCCGCCCTGCTTTCCAACATCTTCGCGCTGTGCCAGCGCTATGATGCATGGCTGATACTGGACGAAACCTACCGCGATTTTCTTCCGCTGGAGAGCCGCCGTCCGCACGAGTTGATGGGTGTGGAGGGCTGGGAGAGCAATCTCATCATGCTCTACAGCTTCTCGAAGTCCTTCTGCATTCCGGGCCATCGTCTGGGCGCGATCACGGCGGGCGTGGAAACCGTCACCCAGATCGCGAAGATCATGGACAATCTCCAGATTTGCGCAGCGCGTGCGCCGCAGGCGGCTGTTGCCAAGGCCATTCCGGCTCTCGTGGACTGGAGAAATGACAACCGGCGTGAGATCGCCGCGCGGGCTGATGCCCTGCGCAGTGTCATGACGGCGCTGCCGCAATTGACGCTCGTTTCCGTGGGCGCATACTTCGCCTTCGTCAAACATCCCTTTGCAGGCGTGTCTTCCGCGCTCGTTGCGGAGCGGCTGGCAAAGGAAGCAGGCGTCGTCTGCCTGCCGGGAACTTATTTCGGCAAAGATCAGGGCGATTATCTGCGTTTTGCTTTCGCCAACGCGGATGCACAGACAATCGCCAAGCTTCAGGACCGGCTCTCCGGCTTCACGTTTTAGCCGACTATAGCGCGGGTTTCGTCATGGCCTTCAGCGCATCTTCCGCCTCATAGATGGCGCATACGATGTGATAGAAGGTGCTGGCCGGTGCCGGTTCATCGATCATCGGCGCATCCGCAGGCCATTTGTCGAACCACAGGCCTCTGATCGGCGTGTCGAGGAACGGCTGAAGCGCGCGAATGGCGTTCAGCGCGGAAGAGAGATAGGTGTAACGCTCCTCGCCCTCCGCCGCTGTAGCAAGCCTGATCGAGGCCTTCAGCCATTCCGTCTGCGGCCACAGGCGCGCCAACGGGTCATGCACGCTGAAATCATCCAGCAGGCTCATCACCGCCACCTTGCGGCGCGGGCAGATGCCGTGCTTTTCGCCGATTTGGAAAAGCCGCTTCGCTTTCGAGATCGCGTCGAAACTGTTGCGCAGCAAGCCCCAGCGCACGAGAAGCCAGGCCCATTCGAACTGGTGACCGGGCTCCATGATCCGGCCTTTTTCGCCGGGTGCCGGGTTCCAGTCATGGTCGAAGAATTCGCGCAGGCCGCCATTGCTTCCGTCGATGAATTTCGTCAACGCAAGATTTGCGATTTCGTCGGCCAGTTCTCTCCATGGTCCTTCGGGATCGACGGCCTCCCAGGCAAGCATCGCTTCGAAAAGATGCATATGCGGGTTGGAGCAAAGCGGCTCGCGAGGTGGATTTGCTTCCTCGAAACCGTGCACAGGATGCCTGTAGTCATTCTGGAGAACGGATAGAATGTGCAGCGCGCGCTCACGCATGTCGTTCTTCCGCTCGGGGAAGACGGCAGCGGTCTGTGCTGCGGCAAAAAGGGCAAAAGCCTGATTGTACAGATCGAAGGACGGGTCGATCAGCTTACCGGAGGCATTGGCGAGATTGCCATAGAGACCGTTTTCAAGACGATATGTCTTGTCGAACCAGCTTAGACCGTGGTCGACGGCTTTACGCCAGTTTCCCTGCCAGCCCTTCTGTCCTGCTGCGGCATAGCAATAGGCCTGACGAGGCTGGACGCGCGAGCGGCGGTTGTCACCCAGCACAGGTTTCGCATCCTGGCCCACGCGCTCATGGAAGCCACCATCCGGCTTTGCAGCGCCAGCATCCCACCAAAGGGGCAACGCAGCGTCATCGAGCCATCGACGCAAACCAGCAATTTCTTCCGTCAGTTGTCGTGTCGGGCTCATGGGTTGATCTGCCATCGTTCTATCCGTTTCCGTTCCAGATATAAGTTCGGTCCGTTAAGACTAGATCAACCCCAAATCCCTGCCGGATGACAAAGTTCCCAAATCCGGCGTTTCCGGGCAGCCTCATTCTACGTCAGCGACTTTTAGGATTGCTAATTTGCGGTGCTCACGTATTTCGGAAGAATGGCTTGGTCACATCTGATTCGTTCTGTGCGAAACCCTTTGGGTGGACGTGATGCGGCGGCAAGAAGGGCCTCCGCAATTGCGCTGTCTTGCGGTGCGGCACTTGCGCTTTCAAGCTGCAACACACCGGCAGGCGTGCAGCAGTCCGGTGTGCCGAAAATGCTTTCGCCGGAAGAGGCACTGATTTTTCCGCCGCCCGGCGGTCCGGAAATCCTGACCGTCATCAACCGCAATTATTCCAACGCCGTGCAGCAGGATGTCATTCTGCGATCCGACGCCGCAACGCCGGGGCAGAACTATCTGAAGGTTCAGCTGTACGGGCCGCAACGTCCCGAAGATGAAACGCGGGACGGATTGTCCAACAGCAGTCTGCGTGTCTCCTCCATCCAGCGTGAAATCCGAACGGCGTTTCCGGGCGTGGCAATGTCCACCTCTGCGGAATATCTGCAAAACAGCTACGGTGCCTTCTCCTATGCCTCCGGCAAGGGGTTCGGCAACGATACCTGTGTCTATGGTTGGCAGCAGATACGCTCTGCGGAAAGCATGCGCCAAGGCTTCAAGAACCTGGGCCGCATCAATGTAACGCTGCGTCTTTGCCAGTCCGGCGTCACCGTGCGCGATCTGCTGACAGTCATGTATAATTACACCATTACCGGCAGCTACAAGTCTGATAACTGGAACCCCTACGGCACCGCGCAGGAGCCGGATAAGGGCATCGGGCGCTCCGGCAGCCCAATCTACCCAACGACTGCCGGCGAAGTGCCGATGCAGCCGGGAGCGCAGACGCTTGTGAAAGCGCCGCCGCCGCGTGTCGTGAGAACAGCAGCGCCTCGACCGGTTGTCGTTCAACCCGCGCCGGTCGCGCCGCAGGCGGCGACATCGGCTCCAGCAACAACTCAGACACAGGCGCAGTCGAGCGTGGTCATCCCCTCGCCAACCCTTGCGCCGGGGGCAGGCACACGCCCCGCCAGCGTTGCGGCACCTGCGCGTCGCGTCGAAACGAAACAGGTTTCCATTCCTTCTCCGGCATGTGTTGCGGGCGAGACGAACGGGCAAACCTGCAATTAACTGTTTTAGGTGTAACTGCTCCACATGGCGTCTCGATGATTCGAAGTGCCAGTGGCATGAGGCCAAAGGGAGCAGTTCGTTCCTGATCGACTTGATGTAAAGGTTCGCTGATGAGCAAGGCCATCACATTCATTATCTGGCTGTTCATATCGGCCTGCGTCCTTGTCATCATTACTTTGCCCGTCAGTTTGCAGACGCACCTCATCGCTACCGCGATCTCGCTTGCGCTTCTGGCCACCATCAAATCCCTCAATGGCAAGGGCGCCTGGCGGCTGATCGGCCTTGGTTTCGGTACCGCCATCGTGCTGCGCTATGTCTACTGGCGCACGACAAGCACGCTGCCGCCGGTCAATCAGCTCGAGAACTTCATTCCGGGTTTCCTCGTCTATCTTGCTGAAATGTATAGCGTGCTGATGCTGGGGCTCAGCCTCGTCATCGTGTCCATGCCGCTGCCTTCTCGCAAAGGGCGGCCCGGCTCGCCGGGCTACAGGCCAACGGTCGATATTTTCGTGCCAACCTATAACGAGGATTTCGAGTTGCTGGCCAATACGCTGGCAGCAGCCAAGAACATGGATTACCCGGAAGACAAATTCACCGTCTGGCTTCTGGATGATGGCGGAACCGTGCAGAAGCGCAATGCGCCGAACGGGCTGGATGCGCAGGCAGCCACGCGCCGCTACAATGAATTGCAACAACTCTGCGCCGATCTCGGCGTCAACTACCTCACGCGCGAGCGCAACGTTCACGCAAAGGCGGGCAATCTCAACAACGGTCTGGAGCATTCCACCGGCGAACTCGTCACCGTTTTCGATGCCGACCACGCGCCTGCGCGCGATTTTCTGCTGGAAACAGTGGGTTATTTCGAAGAGGACGAGCGGCTCTTCCTCGTTCAGACGCCCCACTTCTTCGTCAACCCGGACCCAATCGAACGAAACCTGCGCACATTCGAAACCATGCCGAGCGAGAACGAAATGTTCTACGGCATCATCCAGCGTGGTCTGGATAAATGGAATGGCGCGTTTTTCTGCGGCTCTGCCGCCGTGCTTCGGCGCACCGCGCTTACGGAGACGGATGGTTTCAGCGGCGTCAGCATTACAGAAGACTGCGAAACGGCGCTGGCCCTGCATTCGCGCGGCTGGAACAGCCTTTATGTCGACAAGCCGTTGATCGCGGGTTTGCAACCGGCCACCTTCGCCAGCTTCATTGGCCAGCGAAGCCGCTGGGCGCAGGGCATGATGCAGATCCTGATCTTCCGCCAGCCGCTCTTCCGGCGCGGGCTGTCGTTCACCCAGCGGCTTTGCTACATGTCGTCGACGCTGTTCTGGCTGTTTCCGTTTCCGCGCTCGATCTTTCTCTTTGCGCCGCTCTTCTACCTGTTCTTCGACCTGCAGATATTCGTTGCGTCGGGCGGTGAATTCCTGGCCTATACGGCTGCATATATGCTGGTGAACCTCATGATGCAGAACTTCCTCTATGGAAGCTTCCGATGGCCGTGGATTTCCGAGCTCTACGAATATGTGCAGACGGTGCATCTTCTGCCCGCCGTCGTCTCGGTTCTGTTCAATCCCAGCAAACCGACCTTCAAGGTTACGGCGAAGGATGAGTCCATCAGCGAAGCAAGGCTTTCGGAAATCAGCCGTCCCTTCTTCGTCATCTTTGCCGTGCTGATCCTCGCAATGATCTTTGCGATCTATCGTATTTACGCCGAGCCCTACAAGGCAGACGTGACGCTGGTCGTGGGCGGCTGGAACCTGCTCAACATCATCTTTGCCGGTTGCGCGCTCGGCGTGGTTTCCGAACGCGGCGAAAGATCGGCATCCAGACGCATTACCGTGAAGCGTCGGTGCGAGTTGCAAATGGATGAGGATGGGCCATGGCTACCGGCCACGGTGGAGAATGTCTCCGTCCACGGCATGCTGATCAATATTTTCGACAAGGATCTGGTTGCGATAGAGAAGGGCAAGACCGCCACCATCCGCGTTGCAACGCATAGTCCGGGCGTGCCACCGACCATGACGATCAACGTCGTCAGAACCGTCAAGCAGCAGGGCTTCATGTCCATCGGCTGCACCTTTGCGCCGAAAGCAGCCATCGAGCACCGCCTGATTGCGGATCTGATTTTTGCCAATTCCGAGCAGTGGACGGAGTTCCAGCGTGTTCGCAGAAAGAACCCGGGCCTGATCAAGGGAACGGCGACATTCCTGGCGATTGCTGCATTCCAGACGCATCGTGGCCTTTATTATTTCGCGCGCTCCTTCAAGCGCAGCACGCCGCAGAAGGCTCCAGCAGGAGCGACGAAGTGATGAGACAGCCGCTCATTCTTGCTGCGACTTTCGCTTTGCTGGCCGCATCGGCGCTTGCCCAGACGGCACCCTTCGACATGTCGCCGGAACGTCCCGCGAGCCCTCCGCCCGCCCGGCCCATTCCGCCTGCACCTCCTGCCATACCCCAGGCTCCCGTTTCTCAGCAACCGGCGGCACCGTCGCAGACCACGCCACCTGTTCCGCAGGCAACACCGAGCATTCCACAACAGGTGCCCAGCACTCCTCGGGCGCAACCCGCGCCGTCCATTCCGGCAGCACCTCCGCAGGCACCGGTTCAGGCCGCGCCAGCGTCACCGCCTGCAGCACCCGTCAATACGGCGGACGAGCGTCGTCGCTATATCCTGCCTTTTACCGATCTCAGCCTCTCGGGCGAAATGGATCAGCGGCAGTGGACGATCTATTTGACGCCGGAGCAGGCTGAGGCCGCCACGGCGCTGAATATCGGATATCAGAACGCCATCGTCGTTGCGCCGGAAAGCTCCAGCCTGCTGGCCGCCATCAATAATGTGCCGCTGGAACGGAAGAATATTTCATCGCCCGATACCGAAACCAGCGCTTCTATGGCGATACCGCCGGGCACGCTTCAGGCCGGGGCCAATGTCATTACGCTCGGCGTGCAGCAGCGCCACAGAACCGATTGCACCATCGAATCCACCTATGATCTGTGGACCGATATCAACCCGGCCAGCACCTACCTGTCGCTCAATGCAGATGTCGCCAACCGCTTCAGCAATGTCGAGGATATACAGGCCACAGGCGCTGGCGGTAATGGCCTGACCTCCATCGATATCGTTGCGCCGGGCCTTGCCAACCCGGTCTTTGCCGAATCCCTGTTGCGGCTTTCGCAGGCACTTGCGCTACGCACGCAGATGCCCAATCAGCAGATCGTCTTTCACTCGACGGTGCCTGCCGAGCGGAAGTCCGGTTCCTTGATCGTGCTTGCAGGCACGTCGCGCGAAATCGCCAGCGTCATGCGCGCGGTGCCGCCGGAAGTCCTGTCGGGGCCGTATGCGGGCTTTGAAAACAATATCGTCAATGGCGTTTCCGCGCTCGTCGTCGGTGGACCGACGCCGCAGGCCGTGCAGACGGCAATCGATAGTCTCCTGACATCCATCGAGCGTCCCGCCGGGTCCTCGCGCGCCTCGCTTTCAACCAAGGCGTGGCATACGCCTGACGCTCCGCTCATCATGTCGGATCGTCGTATTCCATTATCGGCACTTGGCATCAAAAGCGCGGAATTTTCCGGTCGCCGTTTCCGCACCGATTTTACGGTTGGCGTTCCTGCGGATTTCTATGCTGCAGCCTATGGTGAGGCGACCCTTCTGCTGGATGCCGCCTATTCCGGCGATGTGCTGCCGGGCAGCCATATCGATATTTATGTGAACGGCAATATCGCTTCCACCGTGCCGATCACCAATCGCGGCGGCGGCATTTTCCGGCACCTGCCGATCAATGTAACGCTTCGCCACTTCGTGCCCGGCGCAAATACGGTCGCCATTGAGGCCGTGGTGCAGACACAGGCCGATACGGCCTGCGCGCCCGGCACGACGGCCAGCCAGACACCGCGTTTTGCCCTGTTCGATACGTCCGAATTCCGCATGCCGAATTTCGCGATGATCAGCCGCGCGCCGGATCTGGCCGCGACGAACGGAGTGGCCCAGCCCTACCGTGCCGGGGAACAGCCGGTCGCCGTTTTCCTTGAGCGGGTGGATGCGGATATCCTGTCTTCAGCCGCGACACTTCTCGGCCGTCTGGCTGTAGCCGCTGGCCATCCGATCAAGATCGATATCGTCGCGTCCCCCGCCGTTGTGGGTGAGAGAAACGCGCTCTTTGTTGGCACGCTCTCGCAGATGCCGCCAGCGCTGGTCACGCAGTTCAACATCGCGCCCGCAAGCCAGACGGCATGGAACGACCGGCAGCAGAAGGCAGCGCCCTCTGGCGAGCAGACCGATCAACTGTTCGAAGACTGGCGTCAGCGCGTGGATGGCGGTCTTTGGCAGGGGCAGATATCCTCCTTCGAGGAGTGGATGCGCCGCAATTTCGATATCACCTCGGATACGCTTCGCTTCCTGCCCGGTGCCGAGCAGATTTATACGCCGCCCGGCAATGTCAATTTCATGCTGGCGCAGGGCCTCAGCCCCGGCGGTGAGGGCGTGTGGACTTTGGCGACCGCCCCGACGAGCGCCGATCTCCGTTCCGGCGTCAGCGCCATTACCGAGTTGAAGCGCTGGTCGGGCCTTTCAGGCCGCATCGCCACCTATGATGCCAGTGCGGACAAGGTTGAATCCATTGTCGCCGAACAGCAGGCTTTCTTCATCACGCGCCCCTTCTCCTTCTCGAACTGGCGTCTGATCGCGGCCAACTGGCTGTCCAGCAATACGCTGTCTTACTCGCTGGTCTTCATCGGTTTCCTGTCTCTGCTCGGACTTGCGACCTTCATTCTCCTCAGGGGAGTGGGACGCAAGCCATGACGAGATTTTCCCGACTGCTGGTGAAGACGATCTGGCTGCTTATGACGGTTCTTTCTCCGATCACAGCAAAGGCAGCCTCGATCAACGCAGCGGATTGGGAAAGCTACCGGGCCTCATTCCTCGATCCTTCGGGCAGGATCGTCGATACGGCCAACAACAATATCAGCCACAGTGAGGGGCAGGGCTACGGCATGTGGCTGGCGGTACTGGCCGATGACGTGTCGAATTTCGAGCTGATCTGGTCTTTCACCAAAACCGAACTTCTGGTGCGCGACGATGGATTGGCCGCATGGAAATGGGATCCGCAGGCCAACCCGCATGTCTCGGACATCAACAATGCGACGGATGGAGATATACTGATCGCCTACGCATTGTCGCTTGCTGCCAGGCAGTGGGGGCGTCAGGATTATGCTTCCGCAGCACAGGCAATCGCTCAGGCCGTGCTGGACAGGACGGTGATAGAGCGTGGCGGCAGAACGCTTCTTCTTCCCGGCACGACGGGCTTTGCCGAGACCGAGCGGCCAGACGGACCCATCATCAATCCGTCCTATTACATTTTCGAGGCGTTTCCAGCGCTGAACGAACTCGTGCCATCTCCGCTCTGGGGCAAGCTGACGGCAGATGGACTGGCCGCAATCACCAACCACGCCTTCGGCGACCGGAAGCTTCCGGCGGATTGGATTTCGGTCAAAACCCGTGCAAGGCCTGCCGATGGCTTTCCGCAGGAGTTCGGATATAATTCGGTGCGCATCCCGCTCTATCTTGCCCGCGCGGGCGTCGGCACGCCGCAACTTTATGACAGGCTGGCGCGCGGTATGTCGCTCGAAACGGGAAATGTCGCGACATTCGATCTGCGCACCGGTGCCGCAAAGGATGTGCTTTCCGATCCCGGATACCGCATCATTCCCGCACTTTTGGCCTGCATTTCCAAGCGAACGCCCATTCCGCAGGACCTGAAAGGTTACGCGTCAACACTTTATTATCCATCTACGTTGCATCTCTTGGCTTTGTCTTTCGTAGCGCAAACGAATCAGGAGTGCCTATGAACAAGAAGCCTCTGTTGATTTCTGCCGCAGTACTGGCGCTCTGCGGCCTTGCTGCATTCCAGTGGCGTGATGCGCTGGTGGATCGCGTGGGCGAAATCCATACGGCTTCCGTGCAGGATGGTTTTGGCACAGGCGCGACGTCTGGTAATCGCCAGACCAGAGGCAACGTTCAGCTTGCGCTTGGCGATGTACCGTCTTCACCCTTCTCCGCGACACCGCCGGTCACCACCTCTACGGATGTTGCTCAGGCCCCCAACCGCGCGCCTCAGGCAACGCCGCCTGTGTCCCAACCGGCAAACAGTCAGCCGCCGCCAGCGGTGGATGAAAGCGCGCTTCGTTATTTTGCAGCGCGTGGAGATACGGCCCGTTTGCAGGCGGAAATCGCGCGTCTGAAGGCGCTTTATCCCAACTGGACGCCGCCTGCCGATCCAACCGCTGTCGCGCCGACCGGCGATCCGCAGTTGGAAACCATGTGGCAGCTTTATGCCAATGGCCGGTATCCGGAAGTTCGCAAGGCCATTGCAGACCGTCAAACGGCGGAAGCGGGCTGGCAACCGCCGGACAATCTCATCGAAATGCTCAACCTTGCCGAGGCACGGCAAAGGCTGGTGAACTCGTCCGACCTCAAGCAATATAATGCGGTCATAGACGTGGCCGCGACCAATCCCGGCCTGCTGACCTGCAGCGAGGTGGATGTGCTGTGGCGCGTGGCCGAAGCCTTTGCCCGCACCGACAAGCCGGAGCGCGCGCGTGACGCCTATAATTATGTGCTGACGAATTGCGATGGCGCCGCCGAACGTCTTGCCACCGTGCAGAAAGCGTCGACGCTGCTGCCTGTCGATATGATGGAAGCTCTGCTGTCGCGTGAAAAGCCGGGCGCGGATGGTCAGCTCGAATTCGAGCCGATCAAGGACGATCTGGCGCGCCAATTCGTTGCCAAGGCGGGTGAAGACCCCAAGGTGACGGTACCGCCCGCCTATCTGATGCGGCTTGAACGGGTGGCCGAAGGCAACAAGCTTGCAAGCGATGCGCTGCTGCTCGGCTGGTACAATGTGCGCCGTGAGAAGATGGACGATGCGGAAAAGTGGTTCCGTCGCGCAAGAGACGCGGAAGATTCCGCTTCGGCATCCCAGGGCCTGACTTTGGCGTTGATTGCGCGCGGCGAACCCCGCGAGGCCGAAGAGGTGATGTACAAATGGCGCTCCTCCTCGGACGATGCGCGCGCAGCCTATCTCGCGGCTGCCGCCAATCTTCTGGCGCTCGATCCGCCGGTTGCGCTGGAGCCTGAGGTTCTGCAGCGTATCGCCACCGAGACCGTGGCACAGAAGGACGCTGCAACGGCGCAGGGATTCGGCTGGTACTCGCGCGCTTTCCAGCAGCCGCAACTGGCGCAACAGTGGTTTTCCGCAGCGCTCCAATGGAAGCCGGATGACGAGCCGTCCGCCTATGGTCTTGCTCTCACCTATCAGGAACTCAACAATCCTGCGGAAGTGCGCCGCCTGCAACAGCAGTGGGGCTCCACATCGCAGCGCATTCTCGATGTTGGTCGCCCGGTTTCCCAAGTTGCAGAAGCAGCTCCAGCACCACGCCAGCCAGCGCCCGGCCCGGCACAGAGCCAGACGGTTACGCTGACGCGTCAGCCGCGCACTGCCGCGCCCCAGCCGACAGCGGTGGCCTATCAGGCGGCGGAGCAGGTTCCGGCAAGCCGACAGGTGGTGGAAGTGCGCCAGACGCAGGGTGTCCGCAAGTCCAGCCGCTGCGCAACCCATATCAACCCGGAAGCGCTAACCCCGCAAAGCGCGCTCCAGCAGGGCTGGTGCCTGATGGAGGTGAACCGCCCTGCGGAAGCACTGAAGGCGTTTTCCGCAGCCTTGAAAGGCGGGCAGGCGACGGTTCGCAGTGACGCGGCTTATGGCCAGAGCCTTGCCTATCTGCGCATGGGCCTGACGGACAATGCTGCGGTTTCGGCAACCAAATCCTCGATGGACCGTCAGAAGGCGACCGAACTTCAGGTGGCCATCCTCACCGACCGGGCCTTGGCGGCCTATCAAAGCCAGCGCTATGAGGAAACGCTCATCCTGCTCGATCAGCGTGCCCGCTTTACCGGCGAGCGTATCGATCTAATGGTCATTCGTGGCTACGCCTATCTCAACATGAAGCGTTATGCCGAAGCGATCCAGATTTTCGAGGGCGCTGCCGCAACCGGCAATGCCGATGCCATTCGCGGCCTCTCGAATGCACGAGACGCCCGTCCGAGCCGCGGACCGCAGGGCGGTTAATTCGAGTTTCATTCGACAGTTTTCATGGAATTCATTGAAAGTTCATGTGGCGGCGAGTATGTCGGTTGCAAACCAACGGAACCGAAAGACGCCAATGCTGACGAAGAAGGGTAAATACGGCCTGAAGGCACTGATCGACCTTGCTGGACTGGGGCAGGGAGAGACGGCGTTCGTCAGCGAAATCGCAACGCGTAACAACATCCCGAAGAAGTTTCTGGACGCCATTCTGCTGGAATTGCGCAATGAAGGCATGTTGCGCTCCAAGAAGGGGCCGGGTGGCGGATATGCGCTCTCCAAGCCTGCGTCGGACATCTATATCGGTCAGGTCATCCGCGCGCTGGATGGCCCGCTTGCGCCGATTCGCTGCGCCAGCCGCACGGCCTTCGAAGCCTGTGAGGACTGTTCGAACCCGGAGGCCTGTCAGGTCAGGCGCTCCATGACGGACGTGCGCGATGCCATGGCCGCCGTTCTCGACAATATGACGCTGGAACAATTCGCCGCCAATACGTCTGATACCGCAGCTGAAAAGACGGCCTGAAACGGGTTTCAGGCCTGCGCGATCTGAACGTATCGCCCCGCATGGTAGAGCAGCGGCAGACCTGCACCCTGCTCGACGGAAAGCACGCGCCCGATGACGATTGCATGGGTGTGTCGCTCGATCACGTCTTCCACCGCGCAATCGATGACCGCAAGCGCGCCCCGCAGGCCGGAAGCGCCGCTTTCAAGCTCGAACCAGTCGGCTCCCGAATAGCGCTCCGCGCCTTTCAAGCCACCAACGCCAGCAAAGCGTGAGGCAACCTCTTCCTGCTCCGCCGAAAGAATATTGACGCAGAAATGATTGTAACGGGCGATGATCGGCCAGGTCGAAGACGTCTTGTTGATGTTGACGATCATCGTCGGCGGGTCCATCGAGAGCGCCGTTGCCGAGGTCACCGTTGCTCCGGTTCGCTGCGCGCCGCTGCCTGCCGTCACCACACAGACACCGCCTGCAACGGTGCGCATCGCCGCTTTCAATTCACTTGCATCGAAGGAAATTTTTTCACGCTCCTCGTGAAGGTAAGTCACCGTTGCTGTCATCGTGTCACCTTTCAGCGCTTGTCCCGCCCACACTTGAAAGCGTAGCAATGTCGCCGGGCGGCCAATAGCCAAAACATTTCATTGTTGATGATTTTTATAGAATTATCGTCGTGCAATTGGCGCGGTCGCAGATCACGCTTACCGGGGACAGCGAAGATGCCATTTTCAGCTATCCGTTGCGGAAGGAAATGCTAGAGCGTCTCCTTGTTAAATGGAAACGTTCTGCCGGAGCAGATTTTCGTCAGGGCAAAGGCGATTGGCGAAGGGCATACCCAAAGGTACGGTCGAGCCGATCGCCTTTGAGCCTGGCGGAAAGATGCCCGGCCCTTACGGGTTGGTTGAAACGGGCCACCTGCTTGCACGGACGGCTTGGCCGTATGCTATGGCTACGGCACGCGCCGCCCGTGCAAGCAGGTGACCCGTTTGAACCAACAGAACTGTTTCCATTTAACAAGGAAACGCTCTAACCTCCACATAAATGGTGCAGCATGGCATCAAATCGTGGAGGAGACGATGAGAATGAGCAAGGCGCAGATCGTCGGTTGGGCGCATTCCCCCTTTGGAAAATCCGCATTGGAAAACACCGAGCAGCTGATGGCATCGGTGGTTGGCCCCGCAATCGCGCATGCTGGCATTTCTGCGGAAGATATAGACGGCATCTTCGTCGGCGTGATGAATAACGGCTTTTCGAAGCAGGATTTTCAGGGCGCACTGGTTGCCATGGGGGATGAACGTCTGGCCCATACGCCTGCCGTTCGTTTCGAAAATGCCTGCGCCACGGGCTCGGCTGCGCTTTACAGCGCGATGGATTTCATTGAGGCCGGGCGTGGCCGGATCGCGCTGGTCGTCGGTGCGGAAAAAATGACGGCACTGCCGACGGCCGATGTCGGAGATATTCTGTTGGGTGCCTGCTACCGCGCAGAAGAGGGCGATATAGACGGCGGCTTTGCCGGCCAGTTCGGGCGCATCGCACAGGCCTATTTTCAGCGCTATGGAGATCGCTCGGAAGAGCTGGCGATGATCGCGGCCAAGAACCACGCCAACGGTGTCCACAATCCTTTTGCGCATATGCGCAAGGATTTCGGCTTCGAGTTCTGCAACACCGTCTCTGACAAAAACCCCTATGTCGCCGCACCGCTACGCCGGACCGATTGCTCCCTGATCTCTGACGGTGCAGCAGCCATCATTCTTGCGGATGAAGAAACGGCAGGGTCCCTCAGCCGGGCGGTGGCGTTTCGGGCAAGAGTTCAGGCAAACGACATTCTGGCACTCAGCCGTCGCGATTCATTGGCGTTCGAGGGCGCGCGACGTGCCTGGGCGAGTGCGCTGGAGCAGGCCGAGGCCACGCTTGACGATCTGTCCTTTGTGGAAACGCACGACTGTTTCACCATTGCCGAACTCATCGAATATGAAGCCATGGGGCTGGCCAAACCCGGAGAGGGGTATCGGGTCGTCCGCGACGGGCTGACAGCAAAAAGCGGTCGCTTGCCGGTCAATCCCTCCGGTGGGCTGAAGGCGAAGGGGCATCCTATCGGAGCGACGGGCGTTTCCATGCACATCATGGCGGCCATGCAGCTTTGCCAGGACGCAGGCAAAATGCAGGTGCCGGACGCTAAGCTCGCGGGCGTCTTCAACATGGGCGGAACGGCAGTCGCCAACTACGTGTCGATCATGGAACGGGTGAAATAAGACACCTCCTGCACAGCCTTTGCGGGAGGACTTTCACGGCTTCCCCAATTAATATCTAAAATAACGAGAACGGACTCGACATAGCTCCTCCCGCGCGCTATTCTGCTTAAACGTTTAATCAGGGGCGCAGAGCAGATGGCTTCGCAACGGCCAGCCGCAAACTTAAGTGCTATTGCCGCAGCGCTTGGCGTTTCGGGCGCGACCGTGTCCAATGCTCTCTCTGGCAAGGGCCGCGTCTCTGCCGAGTTGACGGAAAAAATCCGTAAAAAAGCCGCTGAACTTGGCTATGTCCCAAGCTCTGCCGGTCGCGCGCTTCGCACGGGCCGCAGTGGCGTTCTCGGTCTCGTGCTGCCAGATATCGCTAATCCTCTCTTTCCGCAGATTGCGCAGGCCATCGAGCAGGCGGCAGCGGATGCCGGTTATGGCGTGCTGATTGCCGACTCTCACGGCGATGTTGCCAAGCAGACCGAAGCGATCAATCGCCTTATCGAACGCGGTGTCGAAGGCATGATCGTCGTGCCGCGCCGCGGCACCCGCATTGCCGATGTCGATTGCCCTGTCGCCGTCATCGACTCGCCATCCACGCCCGGCAACACGGTCGCGGCGGATCATTGGGGCGGCGGTCAGGAGATCGGGAGGCACTTGGCAGGTCTCGGGCACGAGAAGGTCGTCATCATTGCCAAAAACCCGGATTCCAACGTGCAGAACGACCGCGTCGGCGGCATCCGCGCCGGGCTTTCCGCTTCGGCAAAAACGGAAACGCTGTGGATCGCACCGCTGGAGCAGCGCGACGGGGCGGGCTGCCGCCTTGGTGTTGCAGATAAGGTCGCGCAGGGCTTCACCGCCTTTGCCGCCGTTTCCGATTTGCACGCCCTTCGGGTTCTCACCGAATTGCAGCAGGAAGGCATCAGCGTTCCCGAACAGGCAAGCGTGACCGGCTTCGATGATCTGATCTGGGCACCGGTGGTCACCCCTGCCTTGACGACGATCCGCATGGATATGACGCGCATTGCAGACACTGCCATCACCGCGCTGGTGCGGGTCATCGATGGCGAAGACCCGGCAGATCGCTCCGCCTCCGGCGGCGTGGTTGCCGATATTTCGAAAGTCGCGATGGAGCTCATCATTCGCCGCTCCACCGCTTCCAATAATCAAAAACAGAACGAAGACAAAACCTCGACAGCAGGAGAACTCACATCATGAAGAAGATCATTCTCGCATCGGGCACAGCCCTGATGCTTTCCATGGGTGCCGCGCAGGCGCAGGACAAGACACTGACGATTTCCGTCTACGCCTTCGCGCAGGATGAGTTCAAGGAACTCGTCTACACCCCATTCGAAGCCAAATGCGGCTGCAAGCTGGTGGTCGAAACCGGCAACAGCGTCGAGCGTCTGGCCAAGATGGAGGCCAATAAGGCCAATCCGGTTGTCGATCTCGCCATCGTGTCCATGGCCGACGCGCTCTCCGCTACCCGCAAGGATCTGATCCAGAAGATCGACGCCGCCAAGGTTCCAAACATCGAAAAGCTCTACGACATCGCCAAGGACCCGAATGGCGATGGCATGAGCGTCGGCGTCAATTTCTACGCCACCTCCATCGTTTACCGCACGGACAAGATGAAGATCGACAGCTGGGCCGATCTGCTGAAGGACGGCATCGTCGACCACGTTGCATTTCCGAACGTCACCACCAATCAGGGCCCGCCCGCGCTCTATATGCTCGGCAAGGCCATCGGTAAGGACACGCCTGATCTCGCTGGCGCCATCGAAGCCGTGGGCGAAAAGAAGGACGATATCGTCACCTTCTACGTAAAATCTTCGCAGCTTGTGCAGTTGATGCAACAGGAAGAAATCTGGGCAGCGCCGATTGGCCGCTTCTCCTGGGCACCCTTCACCAAGCTCGATCTGCCGCTGGCATGGGCAACGCCAAAGGAAGGCCAGACGGGCGGCATGAACGTTCTCGTCGTTCCGAAGGGCACCAAGAACGAAGACCTGGCCCTCCAGTTCATGGACTTCTGGCTCTCCACCGACGTTCAGAAGGCGCTGGCCGAGAAGCTGGTGGATAGCCCCACGAACAAGGACGTGAAGGTTTCCGAAGAGGTGGCGAACAACATCACCTATGGCGATGAAACCGCGCGCAGCCTTCAGCTCATCCCGTCTGCCACGACACTCGATAACCGCGACAAGTGGCTTTCGGAGTGGAATGCGAAGGTGGGGCAGTAACACCCCCTATTTCTCCGTCATCCTCGGGCTTGACCCGAGGATCCACCCACGTTGCAACAATTTGAAACGTGGGCAGATGCTCGGGACAGGCCCGAGCATGACGGCGGGTTTTTGAAGGGCCGAACGCCGGTCAAAGGATAAGGTAATGTTTCAAAATCGGGCCGAAGCTCTGGCGCTTGCCTTGCCCGCTGCAATCTTTGCGGCGGCGGTGTTTCTCGTGCCGGTGTTCATTCTTCTGTCGGAAGGCTTCCGCACGCCGGATGGGTGGACGCTGCAAGCCTATACGAGCTTCTTCTCGGACCCGCTGAACCAGACGGTGTTCCTGCGCACGCTGAAACTCGGCGCAATCGTCACCATTGTTTCGGCGGTCATCGGTTATGCGGCGGCCTTTGCCATCGTCAGCCTTCCGCCGGGCTCCAAGGGGCATATGATCAATCTGGTCATCCTGCCGCTGATGATATCGCCCGTTGCCCGTACCTATGCCTGGATCGTCATTCTGGGCCGCACCGGTATCGTCAACGAGGCGCTGAAAGCCGTTGGCCTGACGGATAGTCCCATCCGCATTCTCTTTTCCGAAACAGCCGTCTTCATCGGCCTGCTGCAACTCTTCCTGCCGCTGATGATCATTTCGCTGATCAGCGCGCTTGAAAACATGCCGCGCGATGTCGTCGCCGCATCCCGCGTTCTCGGCGCAAACTGGTTTCAGGTTTTCTGGAAGGTCATCATTCCCCTGACCAAGGAAGGCCTTGTCGTCGGCGGCACGCTGGTCTTCACAGGCTCGCTCACGGCCTACATCACACCTGCCATTCTCGGCGGCTCCAAGGTGCTGATGCTGGAAACGCTGCTCTACCAGCAGGTCACTGTCTCCAGCAATTTCGTCGCCGCAAGCGTTATCGCCTTCATCCTGATCGTCATGAGCTTTGCCGCCAATATCCTGCTCAAGCGCATCGCAACGGCGAGGAACAAGAAATGACGCGCCAACTCTTCATTCCCTTAACGCTGCTGCTGGTCATCGGCTTTCTCATCGGCCCGTTCCTCATCATCGTCGCGGCGTCCTTTTCGGCAGGTGATACGCTGGCCTTCCCGCCGCAGGGCTTTTCGCTGAAATGGATCGCCAAGGTCTTCACGGTTGAAAGCTTTCGCGAAAGCTTTGCCATGTCGATGTTTCTGGCCATTGGCGGCACCTTTACGGCGCTGCTTCTCGGCATTCCCGCCGCTTACGCCATGTCGCGCTACAAGCTGCCGTTTTCGGAAACCATCCGCACCATCGTCTCGGCCCCCATCATCGTTCCCGGCATTATCGTTGGCCTGGCGCTGCTTAGATATTTCGTCGTGCCTTTCGGTGTCGGCATTACGCTTGCGCTCTTCCTTGCCCACACGGCGCTGATCCTGCCCTATGCCGTGCGTGTTGTCTCGGCCAGTCTCACCAATCTGCGCTCGGATATAGAAGAGGCGGCGGTGCTGCTCGGGTCTTCGCGGCTTGGTGCCTTCTTCCGCGTCGTGCTGCCCAATATTCGTGGCGGCATCCTGTCGGCCTTCATTCTTGGCTTCGTCACCAGTTTCAATCAGGTGCCGGTGTCGCTGTTTTTGTCGGGGCCGGGCGTTCGCACCCTGCCGATCGATATGCTCGGCTATATGGAGATCGTCTTCGATCCATCGGTCGCCGCGCTCTCCTCGCTTCTTGCTTTCCTGTCCATCGGCATCGTCTTTATGGCCGAACGTTTTCTGGGGTTCTCCCGCTATGTCTGACGCAAATTACCTGTCCCTGCAGAACCTTTCGCTGGCCTATGGCAGCACCATGGCCGTGAAAGACCTGAACCTCGATATCCGCAAGGGTGAGCTTCTCGCTCTCCTCGGTCCCTCCGGCTGCGGCAAGACGACGACGATGCGCGCCATTGCCGGGTTGATGCCGGTTGCCGGTGGTCGCATTGATCTGGATGGGGCCGATATCACCCGCGTCTCCGCCAACAAGCGCGCCGTTGGTCTGGTCTTTCAGTCCTACGCACTTTTCCCGCATCTCACCGTTTTTGAGAACGTAGCCTTCGGCCTGCGCCTGAAGGGCATAAAGGGGACGCCGCTGGATGAAAAGGTCGCATCCGGCCTGAAATCCGTCGGGCTCTCGAATTTTGCCTCGCGCAAACCGGCAGAACTTTCCGGCGGCCAGCAGCAGCGCGTGGCGTTGGCCCGTGCCTTGATCACCCAGCCGGACGTGGTGCTGCTCGACGAGCCGTTGTCCGCCCTCGATCCGTTCTTGCGGATTCGCATGCGAAAAGAGCTCAAGGCGATCCAGAAGCAGCTGGGGCTCACCTTCATCCATGTCACCCATTCCCAGGAAGAAGCCTTTGCCCTGGCCGACCTGGCGGTGGTGATGGACGCAGGCAAGATCCAGCAGGTCGCGCCGCCACGGGAATTGTTCGAGCGGCCGGCCACCCCCTTCGTCGCGCAATTTATCGGCGGCCACAGCCTGATGCGTGGTGAGGTGACTGCGCGTGAAGCGGATCGTGTGGTGCTCAGCGTCGAAGGCGCAGGGCAGGGCAGCCTGAGCCTGGAGCAACTGGGCGACGCCTATGCCGAAGCCGCCGTGGGTACGCCGCTGGCATTCTCGGTGCGTTGTGACCACCTGGACATCCTGCCGCCTGGCAGCGCGCCGTCAGCCGGGCAGTTTGGCTTGCCTGCGCGGGTCTGCGATGTCGAGTTCCAGGGCGCTTTCATCTATGTCGAATGCCTTGCCGCCAGCGCTACACCGCTGATGGTTTACCTGGCCGACCGCCAGCGCCAGGTACCCGAAGTGGGTGCCGAGGTCACTCTGGTCTGGGACGCCGCGCACCTCAACCTGTTCTCCCCGCACCACGCCAACCCGATCACGGAGATTCACTGATGAGCGAGCACGACGACAGCACCCCGCAACTCCCCGCCGAAACCCCGCAGGTTGAATCCGCCAAGGGGCTGTCCAGGCGCAGCCTGATCAAGGGGCTGGGGGTCGCCTCGGCGGTGGCCGTGGGGTCCGGTGCAATCACCGGTTTTCCGATGATCTGGGCGCAGAACATCAAGAACATCACCTTACGCCAGTTCGGCACCGGGGTGTCCAACCTCAACGACATCGCCATGAAGGCCAAGGAAGACCTGGGCATCAACCTGCAGCTCACTGCGCTGGATTCCGATGCCGTGGCGCAGCGGGCGGTGACTCAGCCGCGTTCCTTCGACATCGCCGACATCGAGTACTGGATCGGCAAGAAGGTGTACCCGTCCGGCACCATGCAGGCCATGGATACCCGGCGGCTGAAGAACTTCGACAAGATTTCGCGGCTGTTCATCGATGGCAAACTGAATGACAACTCGGTGATCGCCCAAGGTACGGCGCCGCACACCGTGGGCTTCGTCGAAAGCGCCGATTCGTTGAAGTTCGCCAGTGAGCCTACCCGTTGGATGACCCTGGTGCCGACCATCTACAACGCCGACACCCTGGGCATCCGCCCGGATCTGGTCGGTCGCCCGATCAAGAACTGGCGCGACATCATGGACCCGGCCTTCAAGGGCAAGACCTCGATACTCAACATCCCGTCCATCGGCATCATGGACGCGGCGATGATCTGCGAGTCCATGGGCGAAATCACTTACGGCGACAAGGGCAACATGACCCAGGCGGAGATCGACAAGACCATCGCCATCCTCATGCAGGCCAAGAAGGACGGGCAGTTCCGCGCCTTCTGGAAGAGCTTCGACGAGTCGGTGAACCTGATGGCCTCCGGTGAGGTGGTGATCCAGTCCATGTGGTCACCGGCGGTGGCCGCGGTGCGCAGCCGTGGGGTGGCCTGCACCTATCAGCCGCTGCAGGAGGGCTACCGCGCCTGGGGCGGCGGTATCGGTCTGGCCAGGCACCTCAGTGGCCTGGAGCTGGATGCGGCCTATGAATACATCGACTGGTATCTGTCGGGGTGGGTCGGTGCCTACCTCAATCGCCAGGGCTACTACAGCGCCGCGCCGGAAACCTCCAAGCAATACATGAGCGCCGATGAGTGGGGCTTCTGGATGGAGGGCAAGGCCGCCCAGAGCGACATTCTCAGCCCGGACGGCAAGGTCATGGAAAAGGCCGGTGCGGTGCGTGACGGCGGCTCCTACGAGCAGCGCATGGGCAGCGTGGCCTGCTGGAACTCGGTGATGGACGAGAACCGCCACATGGTCCGCAAGTGGAACGAGTTCATCGTTTCCTGACCCGTCCGTAATGGTGGGTGACCCTGGGGCACCCACCATTGCGCCTGCACCACCTCTCTTTCCGCGTACTGGATTCGATATGCGCACCGGACTCGCCAACATCAGCCACCTGCAAGCCATGCCGCTGGCGCTGACCTTGCTGCTGTTCCTGGTCTTTCCCATTGCGGTGATCATCGTCGTGAGCTTCTGGGACTATGACTCCTACCAGTTGATCCCGGATTTCATCCTTGCCAACTACCAGTACCTGCTGTCTTCGCCGACGACCTTGCAGGCCTACCTGAACACCTTCAAGTACGCCGTGCTGACCTGGCTGATCACGCTGACGCTGGGTTTTACCGTGGCCTATTACCTGGCTTTCCATATTCGTAGCAGCAAGGTGCAAACCTTGCTGTTTCTGCTGTGCACCATCCCGTTCTTCACCTCCAACATCATCCGCATGATTTCCTGGATACCGCTGCTCGGGCGTAATGGTCTGGTCAACAGCAGCCTGATCGGCGCCGGGCTGATCGACCAGCCCCTGGAGTTTCTGCTGTACAGCGATTTCTCCATCGTTCTGGCCTATGTGCACCTGTACACCCTGTTCATGGTGGTGCCGATCTTCAACACCATGATGCGCATCGACCGCCGGCTGATCGAAGCGGCGCGGGACGCCGGAGCGCAGACCTGGCAGATCCTCGCGCTGGTGATCGTGCCGCTGTGCAAGTCGGGCATCCTCATTGGCAGCATTTTCGTGCTGACCCTGGTGATGGGTGACTTCGTCACCGTGCGCATCATGGGCGGTGGCCTGCATGCCTCTGTCGGCGTGCTGATCCACAACGAAATCAGCCTGCTGCAATATCCGGCGGCAGCAGCCAGCGCCGTGGTGCTGCTGGCCACGGTGCTGTTGATGCTGGTGGTGATGTTTCGCCTGGTGGATATCCGCAAGGAGCTATGACCATGAAAACCACGGCGCGGCCGTTGAGTTTCTATTGCCTGAGCCTGTTCTTCGGCCTGTTCGTACTGTTTCTCTACGGACCGACGCTGACCATCGGCATTCTCTCGTTCCAGGGGCCGGACGGCGGGCTGACCTTTCCCATGAACGGCCTTTCCCTGCACTGGTTTCACAACCTGTTCCAGGCCCAGC